>Ga0081474_112715_pt1 | contig 13662 bp, 11 predicted proteins | sample OneHunmetagenome_2_FD_70978 | JGI IMG/M metagenome (GOLD analysis project Ga0081474, IMG submission 70978) | Ferrous microbial mat communities from One Hundred Spring Plain, Yellowstone National Park, USA v2 (version 2) | ecosystem: Environmental > Aquatic > Non-marine Saline and Alkaline >... | reverse complement strand
TTCTCGTCCAAAAATGCATCATTAGGCCTATAAGTTTCTAAATCTAAGTAAATTTTAATCATGAAAAGATATTCGATTCAAGCTTTATATAATTATCGATACATGATTGTGTAGTACCTTAATACTTAATATTACCTATATAGGCACCATATGCTAACGCCTCTAGCAAACCTACGGGTATAAAGAGTCTAGCGTGTCTCCCACATCGAAGTCCTTGACGTTAACTTCCTCACCCCTAGGTACTCTAAAACTCTTCCTAACCTTGTAAACACCGTCCTTTATAACGTGATAGCATTTATTGGAAAATCCTTGCATTATAATATTCTTATAAAGGACTCCATTAATATTTGTATTTAATTTTTTATAATATATCATAAAAATCTAATGTGTATATAATGGAACTTCAAAATTTATCTCCACGTAATTTTGAAAATTATTTAACTCTAGAATTTTCCCTAAAATGCTAACGTGATAACAAATGCCGGAAAGCTTGCCAGCAAGAGCACAAGTAGCCTTAGTAGCGCTCTTCCCCCTGGCAATAAGCCTCTCATAATACCCGTTAAATATCTAATATTTTGTTTCATTTTTAGAAATTTTTTATGAAAAGAAAAGGAAGGCTTTTTACACATTAAAAGCAAGAAAGCAGCTGGGCCTAGAATACGAGTCCACTACCAGTCCCACTATTTTATTTTTATCATCTTCTGTGCTTTGTGGATTAGTTGAATTTTCTTAGGTCTTAAACTAGAGAGGTAAAAATAAATTCTAAATCTTGCGTTGAGTTAAAAGTTAGCTACACGTCCCTATTGAGAAAAACTGAAGAATTCCACAAAGCACATCTTCTGCTACTAGTATTGTAGATCCAACTTCTATGTTTTCATCTTTTGTTACACAAACGTAAAATTTGTTATGCTTAGCACGATCAGATATTATAACCTTACCTATATACTTATTATTGGGAGTCGTAGTTGTCTGTTGGGTTACTTGTTGGGACTCTTCCGAGTTAGATGTATTACCTTCTGAAGAAGAATTTGTTTTATGAATATTATCTATCTTCAATTAATCTCACCCCCATTAAGGAATTACTCTTTCGAGTCATAGTTCTTTTTATCGTATACTTCTTCTGTATACTGACTTTTCTTCTGATAATCATGAATAATTTGCTCTATTTCATTATTTGTTTCTGCACTAGAGAAATCTTTTATAAGCTTTATTTCGTTATTGCTTAATCCTTCTAATTCTTCTTTCCAACCTAATAGTTCTTTAAGAATTACTAAGATTGTTTTAGCACCAAAATTCCCATTATTAAAATTAGGTGAGACATATATTTCATTATTTTTATCTTCTATTAAGCCCCAACCTTGTATAAATTTATACGCTTCTATTAATTTTATAGGATTCGAGGACTTAGGCACAATATCTTTCGAAAAGTCACTCACGCCTATTTTTTCATGTTCAATTAGCTCCTCTAAGAATTGCTGGAAAACTTGTCTATCCTCGTTAGGTACTTTGTATAATAACTCTAATAATGGAATAGAGAATTTTTGTGCATGAATTATATTCGAGGGTCCTTTTAGTAAATCCAAATAAATTCCAGGTAAGCTATATGGTGTTATTATATAACTTCCGCCCACATTAAGTAGTATTCCTTCTTGCTGTAATTTCTGAATTAAAGGTTCATATATTGAGTATTCCTTAAATACCTTTATGAGCTCCTCTTTAGTTATCATATAGGGATTACCAGTTTTTCTACTGTATTGAGCAATAACCTTAGCTATTGCTTTAACTGTTTCTACTACGGTATTACTGGTTTCGTCTCTAAATACATTTGTAAGTTTAGTATAGATCCCATATGGTACTAAATAGTAAGGAGGCTTAGATCCTATCAACCTTAGTAAATGTCCATTTTCTAGTTTTTTGATAAACTCAGTTACATAGGAGCTAATTACCCTTTTAGCTATGGACTTATCCATATCTAATATCGTTTTAACAAATGCTGACTTATTAACTAAGTCGCCTGGAATGTTCTCAAGTTCCTTATACCATTCATCGGTTTTAATTTCTAAACCATTATCACGTTTCTCAGCTATTATGGGTAACGGATAGGAATATGTTGTTTGCCATAGTAGTGTTGCGGTAATCGTGTAAATAGATCTATAGAAGTTAATTTCAAAACCTCTTATTTTAAGTTGTTTTTCATTAATAGGAATGCTCAACATTCCACTGTATAAAATGGTTCCTGCGAAATATGCTTCATTCAAATACTCTAAAATGCTACGTGGACTATTAGCATTCGCTATAAACGGATCAACAAATTCAAGCAAGTTACCTTTTCTTATAATATATCCGCTCTTTATTGCACTATCTAAATATGCATCCACTTTTTGTGCATTTCCCCTTTCAGCTAAAGATGGCCAATTAACAATTCTCTTCAAATGTTCAGTTATTTCGTTATAGCTCACTGGATTTAGCATTGCGATACTAAATTTCACTAAATAGTCTCTGAAATTCGTTATCAAAGGATTGAGATAATTGACATTCAAGTCCTTCCAAAGATTTATCTTAATAAGTTCGTTAGCTAGAAGATCTTCATCTCTAGCAAAAGAAATAGCGAAACCAGCCTTAGGTTCGTATGTTTCATCGGGTCTTAACACTTTTAACGCCGTTTTTACAAATAACTTTCCAGCAGAAACATCGGTGGTTAATTTAGTAGTATCTCCTAATAGATGCGAATAACGCTGAAGACTTTCGATTTCAGATGTTTCGTCTAAATACTGTACTATACGTAATCTAATGTCCCCTACTGCTGCTAGAGGGTTACTATTTAAAAGTGACTTTATCTCATCTTCACTAAAACCAAGTTTCCTAAGTCCATCAATAAGTGTCTTTTTACCTTTTTCCGTTAATTTCCAGCGTATGTAATTCTTACCTCTTTGCTCTTTGTAAGACTTAAATACTAACTTCGTCGTGTTACCAATAGTGAAGCCTACATAAGGACCTTTCTTGACCTTAGCTCTATTCAGTGCTTCTTTAACTTTGTTTATAACTTCACTATCAAGTTCCTTATCTTCAGTTTCGATTAGTTTTTCATTCAATAAACGATAAATAATTCTATAAGCGGTAACATCGCTATTAGTTACATACCTTAATACGATTTGTTCTAAATCTAGATCAATACCTCTAGCTTCAATAATATCTAAGGCTAACAACGCCTCTAGTTTTCTTTGCACGAATTTACCTATTTTCATGCTCTCATAAGTTATTATGAATCCCTCATTTTTAAATTTTTCCCTATAAGTTAAGATCACCTCCTTTATGTATCGGAATCCCCTTTATTGTATTAATTGAAAATTTATTCATATTAAGTTTAGGAGCCATAGAGTAGGATTAATTTTGTCATCTTTTGACTTTGCTTTTCTCTTTAAGCACTTCAAGGAAGGCTTACCTCTTTATCTATCTTCTTCAGCAACTTTCCTCTCTTCACAAGGTGACAGAGTTACAACTGCTTATCCGCTGGGCTCATACTACCTGGGTTTGTATCAATTTTCTGCTTTAGTAGCTAGCGTTCCTTTAATGGTTTTAGGTGCTTTAAATAACGTTCTATTAGCTACGGCCTCATTTTATAAGGCATTAGGAAGTGACGAAAAGAAGATGTCTTCTATCTCCTTCCGCGTGCTGTCTTTAATTTCCTTTCTATCCGTCATTATTTCTATACCTATTGCTATCTTAGTTGTAGACAGATTTTTCCCAGATTACACTGCAGGAGTGGAAGTTTTAATCCTCCTTCTTTTAGCTACAACTCTTCCTTTCCCTGTAATCTCCTTAACAAACTTCATTATAGCAGCTAAGAAGTCATTAAGACCTTTTCTATTCCTTTCCTTGCTTAACGGAGGTCTGGTTTTGTTAACTTCTTTCCTTCTAATTCCTAGAATAGGAATAATGGGTGGAGCGATTTCTCAGGTTATCGTATCGACAATCTCCTCTTCCTTCGTCTTAGTTTACGCTTTAAGGACTTCGACCTTCATTTTAGGTAGAAAGGAAACTACATTGTTAACTATGATGCCTTTAATAGGGTTATATGAGGTTTTCATTGATCCTCCTTATTTAGACCTTCTTTTACTATTATCTATTCTCTTCCTTTTTAAGTTCTTCAAAATAATTACTGTTGATGATATGAAACTAATACAGTCATTTTTACCTTCTAAGTTAAAATTCGTAACTTTGATATTGAAGATTATTAGTTAAGACGAACTTAGTAACATTAAACAATTTATTGAAAATACCAACTTGTATTTTCATAATTTTTTGACTATTTTGTTTGATTAATCTTCTCTGACTCACATAAAATAACGAGTAGACTTTCTACGAAAATCCTTTGCAGTATTACATAACGTTAAAAATAATTTAATACGACATAAGAGGAGTAAAATTATTTACTGTAAAAGCCTAAAATACTATCATGTGAAATAGATAAAACTTATTTCATTGAATTATTTCATTGCATAAAAGAATGAAAATATTTAAGTAAGAGAAATTTCCGTAAACTGCTATTCGTAGAAAGTCCACAGGAAGAGCTTAAAAGTTCTAGATAGTAGTCTTATTCTTTCATGTTATCTATAAGTAGAAAGAAGAGGAATGTCTGTATGAGTAGATTTTATGGTCGTTTGACTTTATATTCTCTTTATTTAGCTAGAGGCGTCCCATTCTTAGTTGGTAAGTTTAGTTAGCGTATAGATTTTTAAAAAATCAAGCTACTCCACTTTTTAGGTAGAAGTATATGATAAAATACATATATTCATATTTGCGTTGTTGAGCAATCTTTATACTTTTTGAGTAGAATATCTAAATATTCTTAATAAATCTTGTGAAACATCATTACCATTAATTTTTATCACGCCACTATTTACGTTTTTTATCTCAGTTTCATTTGTATTTATACAAACTGTAGCATCGCACTTAGCTACGTAAATTGTGATAGTGCTAGGTATATTTAATTTATTTTCTCTATTAAGTATTGCAAATGATTTATTGCTTACGTTAAGTTCTGTATAATTTTCAAATATATTTGCTAGCTTACTTAAGTCGCTTGTATTAACACTAAAAATAAATCCTCTTATATAATCGCAAGGATTTAAAGTGAGTTCTATTTTAATTTTATAGTTATGACTAGTTGCTATTGTACCAAACAATACAAATACATTATTAATTTTTTTAATTTCATTATTTCTATTATCATAATACAGTTCTTCTTTCTTACTATCTACTAGTTGTAGTTCCTGAGAATTAATCTTAATAGAATTTATATCATTATTATTATTTATATTAAATTCGTAAGTTATACCATCAATTATTGGTATAAAAATCCATTTCGAAGGAGTTTTTGTACCACTCAATGTTACACCTATTTTATTTACTAATTTCCTAATTATAAGCGTTATTGTTAAGAGTATGAAGATTTATTAAATGGTAAATGGCTATTCTTTACTAATGAAAGGTCTTTTCATTTTAGCTTATGCGGTCACTAACTTACATCCTGGTGCAGGAAGAGGTTACGGAATAGTAGATTTGTCAGTACAGAAAGATCAGCTGGGCTATCCTATAATTTATTCTTCGGCTTTTAAAGGTCCTTTGAAGGCTTTGTGTGCAAGTGACGCAATTAATGATTCTGGAAGAATAAATTGCAAGAGAAAACCGGAATGTTGCTGTTTGTTTGGAAGTGAACCTGATGATGAAGAGAGCAGTAAAGGTATACTTAACGTATTGGACTTACCATTGTTTTCGGTCCCAGCACCTATACATGACGGTTTTACACAATTAAGTGTAGATTATTTAATTTCTAGAACTAATAACATTTTTAATATAATAAGTGAAATAAATGAGTATGTAGGAAGTTTAGGAAATGAAATTTCCTTACTTTTACATGAGCATGAGAGTGGTGAGGAAAGAGAAGTTTATAATAGCAAGGCTAAATTGTTCAACATAAAAGGGTTTAGGATCTTAAGTTCTTTACCTTTGTTTAATGGTAAACTCGCTGTTTCTAAAGATAAGAAGGTTATTGATAAGTCTTTAATAATTTATACTAGGAATAGATTAAATCTTTTGACTAAGGTAGTTACGGAAGGAGGATTATGGAGCGAGGAGTACATTCCTATGGGTTCATTTTTCATAGGAGGGTTAATTATTGATGAGAATGTCCAGAATAACTTTTGTGGAGGCGAAATGGGTAAGCTAACTTGTGATAACTTACGCTTTTTATCTTATCTTTCTAAAGTATTTCATGCGAGTAAAATTTCTGATGACATTTATTCCTTTTATCTTAACATAGGAGGTAAGGAGAGTATTGGTAAAGGATTAGTAAAAGTTTTCTTAGGTGTTTGAAGTGGATGAAGTAGATTATGCACTAGAGATCGGGGAAAAAGTTCTTAATTTAAGTAAAAAATGTAGAGGTAAGGATTCAATAAGAGGTTTTAGGAGTAGGGCTAGAGAATTTCCTCAAATGATGCAGCAAATGGACTTAATTCCTTCAATGACTTTCCTATTATCAAAAATCGATGATTCAATTTTAATTCCTTCAATAATGTATTTTAGTCAAGCTGAGGAAAACGTTACAGAGAAATTGTGTAATGAATTTAAAGAAGAAGGTTATACTTCATATTTAATAGTAAACTTTGAGTGGATAAAGTTTAAGCTTCAAGATATCCAATTTATCGATAAATGCATTAAGTCTTCTAAATCAATTGAAGAGATAGCTTCCGATTTATTAAATAGTTATATAAAGAACGATTTAATTTCAGTATTAAAAACTCTGAAGGATAACGTAGAACTCTTGTCGGAAGTTGAAGATTCTGTACTTAATCTTTCCATAGAGATAAAGAAAATAGTAGACGGTATTTATAGCGGTGAAGATTAATGGAGATCTTTGATATAGTAGATCAACTAATTAATAAAAACAAAGTTGAGTTCATATTTATTAATTCTACACCGTGGTGGGGTGGTAATGAGTTCGGATATACTTTTGGTGATGAGGGAAATGTTACTGTTCCCTCTGCTAATACGATCGTGGGAAAGACCAGATGGTTGATGAGGAATATCATTGTCCAAATTTTAGGACTTAATAGTTTTGATGGAATAGATGAAAGGTTTCTGAAGGATTTGGGAACGTTAAACAGCAGGTCTAAAATTGCCGTGAGGGTTACAAGATGTGAAGGTAATGCTAATCCTTCATACTACTTCTCTAAAAATGAGGCTAGTTGTATATTTAAAACTACTAAATTATTAGAAAATTGGCCCACTATAAAAAATAAACAACCTGCTATTTCTAGTAAAAATCTAATTAGAGAATCGATTGGAAATAAAATAGATATTATTAAAAATATTATGAATTTTATACAAGACGATAATGAAAAAATAAAAAACAAATATTCTAAAGAAGGTATATTTAATAATTATAATAGCATATTTCAGGAACATAAAAGTTCTCTAAAGGTAGCGCTATGTTATTTATCTGAATCAGCAAAGGAATATTTTAGATATTTTCTCATACCTAGATTCATCTTAGCTCACATTGGAGTTGACAGTCCAGAAGAATATTATTACATGCAACCAGCAAAGCCCAAAAGCGTTAAGATTAAGGTAGAGGTAATAAATAATGGTGAAGACGAAGACTTCTTTAATTTTTTTGTTACTTCATTAATCTTTACGATGAAATATATGGGAATAGGGAAAGCTGCTACTAGGGGCTTTGGTAGGTTTATCCTTACGGATCAGCAAACAAGTGACTTTCAAACAGAGTTTAACAGCTTATTAAAAATAGGAACACTATTAGTCTGTAAAGAAGCGTGTAAGCCAAATTTTGATATTCCAATAATTAGAATAGATAACCCACAGATATTTTTCTTTAAAGTAAAAAGACATGAGAAAATAACCGGCAAAGATCCTATAACTTATCTGATTGCAATAGGTAACGCTACGCTTAAGGTAGCATGGAAGATAGCTATTAAAAAAATATATAAAGATAAAGGTGCTGCATATCATACTTGGACTTTAGGATTACCAAGAAGTCAACATAAAACAGGGTACTTGATTGATGAGGAAGAAGGTAGAAGAATATCATATATCACGATATCGCCTATTTGTGATGGGAATACTTGTGATAAAATCTACCTCATACCGTTTATATACGAAGAAAAAGAAGAATTCAAAAAATTAAGATATAAAGGAGGTCATGATAGACAACCCAAAAGCATTTACAATAAAGCAATTACACCAGATAAAAAAGAATATCCGGTAAACGCTGTAAGAGATCACGTTTATATAGCCTTAAGTTGGTTAAGATATATTTTAAGCGGTGGTGATAATGCAAGCTAATAACTGCATATTCAATGCTATTCAATATTATGTTAGTAACATGCTTAATAATCCTTACAAGAAAGAGGAAATAAAAAGGGAGTTATTAAAGAACTTAGTTTCGTGCTCTTTTTCTGAAAAGATGGATATAGCTAATAAATCGTTAGAGGAAGGAGTGAACGCCTTAAGAAGTTTAGGCTATTGTGCAATAGATATTAAAGCGAGGACTACAAAGAAACTTTACGTTGGTATTTCTGAGATTTCTCCTTTCTATCTCTTTTTCGAGACCGGATTAACGTGGAATTTAGCATTAGACTTGCCTTACATTCCCGGGTCTATAATTAAGGGAACTCTAAGGAGTTATATGATAGATCTATGTAGAGAAAATGAGGAGTGTATAAGTTACGTTTATCAGATTTTCGGTATCCCAGAGAATGAGAGACATAGGAGCGAAAATGTAGAGATTTACGTAACCGGTTTAGACTCTTCATCCTCTTTGTTGGTAGCTTTAGACTCTTATCCTATAAGTGGAGATAAATTGCTTGCCGGAGATATAATTACTCCGCACTATTTTAAAGAGGGTAAGGTGGTAAAGAATGAATATCAAGCTAATCCAACTCCTATACCGAGGGTTGCTATAAATGAGGGCATAACTTTTAGATTTGCTATAGGAATTCATCGAGATGTAATTCCTCTGTTTCAAGAATGGACAAATAGCATAGGTTATAATGGAGGCGGTTTATCATTTTTTGTTCCAATACTTTACGCGTTTAAACAAGGTATTGGTGCTAAAACTACAAGGGGTTATGGTGAATTTGACTTTGAAGACTTTTCTCTCGTCAGTTTCAATTTCACTAGACCTAAAAAGTTAGGGAAAGCGAGGGTGAGAGTTAATGGTAGACGATAACTTCTTTTTGTATAAAATTTATGCATTATTTCACGATCCTCCACATAAAATGACTGTTAATCTTAGACAGACAGGGCACGAGTTTTTCAGAGATCTCGTTAAAGAGCAGAAATTATGTGAATGCCTTACGGTAAAAATATACTCAGAGTTGGGACTAAACAATAGAGATCGGATATATAATATATGTGAGGCTGACAAGAATGAAGAATTAAATAATTCAAAACATAAAGAGGAAAATTCAAGACACAAAAAAGTAAAAAATAGATATATAAAAGCACATGAAATAGAGGCTTTATTATTTCTATCATACCTTGTTTGGGATACCAATTTTTTTAATTCTATGAAACATACTGTTGGATCATTAGCTCTACCTATGTTAAAAAATAATGAAGCAAAAAAGGCTAAGCAAATAGTTCATAGTGCGGATATCTACGCGTCAGAGTTTAATAGGTGGGTGCTTAACTACCTTTATTTAAGCCATGTATCGGGAGGTATGGTTAAATATTTCAATTTTCATAATATATTTAATCCAGAAAAATTTTCAGAATCAAATTATGATATAAATAAGAATAATTTAGAAAAATTTAGTAATAAATTTAAAAGTATAATTAATACTAATAATATATCTTCAATTGTGGATTTATATTTCCTTATTTATACAATATATGAACCTTTGTGGATATATTATAATCTGCCAGTGGAGGTTGAAGATTCTAGGGCTCCATATTTTACTATATTCGACCATCTGTATGCTTCTGCAGCAATGGTAAACTGGACATATTTTAATGGAAAACCCAAAAAGACTAAGCCTGTAAAACCAAGCGGATTTTATGTTGTAATAGATATTCCTGGAGTACAAGGAATTATAAATTCTGCGAGGAAGGCTAGCGATTATTGGGCTGGAAGCTGGATGTTATCGATGATAATTTGGTTAACAGCGTGGCAATTAATTAAGGAATATGGGCCAGACGTTTTGCTAGCCCCTACTGCTAGATTTAATCCACTTTATTATGCTATGGTAATGAATTACCTTCAAACAAAGGGCGTTATTGACGACTCTACTAGAAAAGAAATTGATGAGATTTTGAATTCTGTGTTAGGAGATCTTAGCGGAATATATGATTATAAGAATTTTTTGAGAGAACCTATAATTCCTGCTACGATAAGCTTAATATTAGCTAAAGAAGAGAGGAGTTGCGAAATTAAGACTAAAATTCTCAAGTATTATAGAGATGCATATAATTGTATTGCGAAAGAAATTCCTAGAGGTAAAATTGAAAGCGGGCTGTGTAAAGAGTTTATTACGGCTTTTGGAATTGAAAAACTTAATTCAGGTAAAAATGAAGAACCTTTTGTTAGAGCACTAGTTAAGATGGCTGAGAGATATACTGATATGCTACTAATTAGACCTGCTATATATATTATAGATATTGATGAAGTAAAAAGTGAAATAGAGAAAGATATTAATAATCATGAGGATTTGCATAAAATTCAGCCTAGTATATACAAGCAGCCTAGTAAATATAAGTGGAATCATAAAATGGGAAATGATCCTTGTGAACTTAGTCCGTATTTTAGCTCATATTATCTATTTCATTACATATCAACTAAATTATACAGAGAAAAGATTAAGGAGATATATAAACGCGAGGTACTGCCTAAGCCGGAATGGTTTAACAACTTTGAACGCAAATTCGATTATAAAAACGGAGGGAAGGATTGGGAATACTGTACGGTATGTGGTAATGAGCCTGCAATATTTAATTTTAGGAAAAAAGAAAGAGAAGATGATTATTCTAAGGAAACCAAATGTGAATTAAAAAATCTCGTTAATTATGATTCTAATCGGCTAGAAGAGAATGATGAAGGATTGAGTAGACTAAAGGTTTGGTTTAAGCCTGGAGAAAAATTAGGTCCTCTATGCATATTAAAGAGAGGCTTATATTATTCACTACATTACGCTGGGCTTAAAGTATTCATGAGCACGGATGATATTGCTTACAGTTATTATAAGGAAGCCATCAATCCAGAAGTTGAGAACATAGAAGGTTGTGAGAAATTTGAGGAATTCTTGAATAGTGAGGAAACAAACGTTTATGCCACATTCGGAAATCCCATAACTGCTAGGAAGGTAATTAATAAATGCTCTTCAATAACAGAAAAGAGCTTAAGCTGTCTAACCAAGGAGTATGACATAGATAGGGCAACTAAATCTTTCGTAAATACTATAAAAGGTTATAGAGACTCTTATGCAATAATTAAGGCAGACGCTGACGATATGACGGAATTAGCAAGGGCTGAAATAAATGCAGTAAAATATATCAAAATAACTAATAATATTAAAACTAATAATATAGAAAAATCTTACGATTACGCTTGTAGTTTAGCTGAAATTATTAATAATGGATATATCTTAATGTCTCCAACGTATAGAGTAGCGTTATCTACAGCAATGATGATAACGTTACTTAGGGATATAAAGACTGTAGAAGTTGATAATTACGGTCAAATAATTTATGCAGGCGGCGATGACGTTGTAGCCTTAGTTCCTATAGACAGATTAATTGATACGTTGATAGGTTTAGAGAAGAATTTTGTAAGTGAAGATGGTTTCTTTAAGGTTAGGAATTGGTATATTCCTTCAATGTCTCCTCATGGAAGATCGTTCTCTGTTAGAATTTCAAACATAGCAGATTTTATGACTAATGAAATACAAACTGCGACTGAATTACTTAATGAGGTAAAAACTGTAGAGTGGTGTAGTAATGGAGATTATAAGAAAAAGTTCTCAGTTATTATATCTTCCTCAAGGTCTAACTATGTGAGTATATTACCCATGGGAGATTTCAAGAATTTAGAGTTATTAAAGAAAATGTGGTTACTTAATTTAAGTGGTATATTAAGCTCTTCAGTATTTGAAGACTATGAAATGGGATTCAAGAAATTAGTAGACCCATTATCTGATAAAGAAAATGCACAGCTAATTAATAGGTTAATTAATTATGTGTTGATAAGAAATAACGGGAAAGATTTGAAAAGAGATTTCAAAATAAATATCATGCATGTGACTGCTAGAGATTATAAAAAAAGTAATATTTTTGATGAAATATTCAAAACTTTTAGGTTAATGAGGGGTATACTTTGAATTATAAGCTTATTTTAAAACCTTTAGAAGAATACAGAATAGGATTAAGACAAAGTAGCGGAATCGTAATAGAAAACGTAGATGTAGTATCGGCTTTTCCTTCCCCCACTACGATATTGGGAATTATAGGAAAGTTAGGTAATAGTAAGCCTTCCGATAAACATGAAATACAGGACTTAAAGGAGGCTTACAAGTCGTTAACTTCTAATGAATTAGACAAGAATAAGTATAATGCAGAGGATCCATTAATTTGGGGACCGATAATTAAGAAAGATGATACTACTAACCTCTCAGTATACTATCCCTTACTCTTTAATAAAGTAATCCTTAACGTGGAGAAATATCTAAACCTAGCGTTAAATCCATCAGACATAAATTATATGGAGATAGTGAAGGATTTACATATACAACGTAGAAGGATGAATCAAATAAATAGAGATAGTAAGGATACTATTCATTTGTTTTATCAGAAATTCTTTTCAAATGAATATATATTAGAGTACTGCGTAAATGTCAATGTTAACGATGATAAAGTAGTGAAATTAGGGGGTGAAAATAGATATTCAAAAATAGATATCATATCTAGTAAATACAACTATAGTGAAGGTAATTACGCAGTATTATTGCAACCTTTATTATTTGAAGCAGGAGATGATTATTTCGTTAAGTTTGATAAAGTTAAGGGATTTAAATGCATTGATGAAATTTATGGCATTTTGGTAGAAAAAGGTAATAGAGTGGACTTTAAGGTTAAGACGACATATTATGCTTTGGGTTATGGCAATGAAAGGAGACCTATGCTTCAAGCTTTACCACCAGGTACTCTTATTAAAGTGAAGGAAGAGTGTAAGGAAGCTAAAGCTTTAGGAATTTTAAGCCAGTTAGGCTTTGGAGCTATTTACCGAATAAAAAATACTTAAGGAATGTAATAGTATTAGAAAGTTTTATCAATTTTTATTGAGTTAAACTTGTTAAAAGAAACGAGAGCAATGAGCTTCAAGAGATTACTTTAGCTTGACAGAATAGATTTTCTACGAATAGCAGTTTACGTTAGTACTTTCAGAAAGTTTATAGCCTTAGTCTTAAGGATTTTCATTTAAATCCTAGTCTAAGAACTTTTCGAAAATACTAGCGCTAATATTTGCTGAAACCTTTTTGTACGATTCTCACTTCGTGGACTTTGATCTTACCGGAAGGACTGTAATCCACGCCGGTGCTTATGTCAGAGAAACTGCACTATATTATGCTAAGAAAGGAGCTATAGTTT
>Ga0081474_119361_pt1 | contig 13676 bp, 22 predicted proteins | sample OneHunmetagenome_2_FD_70978 | JGI IMG/M metagenome (GOLD analysis project Ga0081474, IMG submission 70978) | Ferrous microbial mat communities from One Hundred Spring Plain, Yellowstone National Park, USA v2 (version 2) | ecosystem: Environmental > Aquatic > Non-marine Saline and Alkaline >... | reverse complement strand
AAATGAAATGGTACCATATACGCATATAATGCAATTTACACCTGCAGCAACCGGAAAAACCCAATTTGTATTTGCAATAAAGAATTATTTTAATGCTGATTATTATGATAAGATTCCATCAAGGGCAAAAGGAATATATCACGCACAGCTTGATATTCCTGGTGCAGTATTTAAACATGATTATTTATTTATTGATGAATTTACAAAAAAAGACACACAAAAAATTCAGGAATTTATGGATAATTATAGCACGGGTTTATCATCAGGTGAGTGGGTTATTGAAAAGGGAAGTGATAAAAATAAAGGATTTTATAAGCCGGTAGGATTTGGGATATTTGGAAACATTTTGGGATCCGATGAATTAATAACAATGCAAAAATTTGATTCTTATTATGAGGGAATAGATTATAAAAGATTTGAAAATGCAAGAGAAGCGGCAAGATTTATTTTATATAAAAGTTCAAAAGACCCTGAATATAGAGCAAATATAAACACGTTAATAGATAGGTTCGCAATTGTTAGCATTGTATTAAAATCTATGAATATCCCATTATTAGGTGTGCTTAATTTAGCGCCAAACCCCTTGGAATTATATGCATTGAAAGATTTGATTCAAGAAAGAATAAATGAAATTGCAAAAGACCCAAATACATATTTAGATATTGAAAAAATAAAAAAGGAAAAATGGGAAGATGGTAGGTTATATTCAAATGCTATTAAAATAGCAATAAAAATAATAGCGTTTGAAATAGATAAATATTTAGGAAAACCTGCAGAAGATTTGGCAATTGAAATGGTTAAAGGTTATTGGAATTGGAAACCTGAATAAAAGATGGAAAAAATACAATTATATGATCAATTATTTTTAATAAATCCGGAAAACAGTGGAAACAATAAAGTTAAATTCATAGATAAAGAAATACCAAATTATAAAATATATTATAAAGGTAAATCATTGGGTACTATAAAAGAAATGTTATTTAAATTAGATGAAAAAATAAAATTAGATGAAATAAGAAAAAATAAAGACGTTTATATTATAATAATGGCACATTTATTAGCCCAATATATCATTAGAAAAATTAAAAGAAGAGATGAGGAATATGCTAATTATCTAAAACAAAAACGCGAGTTATTAATAGAAGCAATATATAATAAAATATTAAATGGACCTATGGAAAAATATAAATATTTGGGAAAAGTATGGACAGATAATGAAATAAAAGGTGCTTTAATAATTTATTTAGGTGATAAGGTCCATAATCTTTTTAAATAAAAGCTTTTTTAATCTTTATTAAAAGTTGTTTTTTATACTATTTTAAGGTAGTATCGCCGAAAAGTATATAAAATTTATTATAAAAAACCAGCCCCTATTTTTACCCCCAATATATATTGGGGTCAACCAGCCCACAGGTTTAGCCCATATGGTAAAACCAGCCTCTGGTTTTGTATATGTTAAATATAGGGCTGGTATGTATTACCTAAAAGTAGAAACAACCATAAAGATCATCTTATCACTCCCTTCCCCCTTCCGGTATTCCCCTTTATCTTTTGGTTACTATTTTTTCAGGATTGGGATTATTTTTAACCTTATTATATTGGCTAATTAAAGAATCTTTAAGGAAACTTATAAATTTTTCTTTTCTATATTATTCTGGGTTTTTTCTAATAAGAATGGAAATATTTCCTTATATAATATAGTTAAGTGACCTTTCAGAACCGCTAAAACATAGACATCTATATTTAATAAATTCTTTAATATCTTATATGTAGGAATATCTGATGTGTTTAAATCATATCTTTTAGAAAAGTATCTTACATAGCCATCTTTTGAAATTGTATTCACTATATTTTTATAATTCATTAAATATTTAGTTACCTCACTTAATAATTCATCAAAATATAAAGGTATTTCTATATCATTTATTTTAATTTTATTTTCTTTTCCATCCGTTAAAATATAATTCTTAAATAACCTTATTGCTTCATTTGTGCTTAGAGTATTTAAATATTGGAAATATGCAAGAGCATGATAAGCTAAAAATTTGAGTTCTATTTTAAATGGTTTTTCTTTATTCTTTATAGAATTATATTTTTCAATAAGAAGATCTTTTAAAAGCCCGGGAATATCTATTTTTAAAATATTTTCATCAATTTTTATTTTCATTTTACGTATTTTTTTATTACATTTTCCTGGAAAGAATTAACAATTTCATTAATATGTTGATTAATATTATTTATATCCGATTTTATTCCCGCACCTACAAAATGTCCATCATTGAATATATTAAAAGCTACCTTGTAGTTTTTTGATAAATAATATGGAATAGAAACCCCAGGAAATATTCCGGGATCGTATTTTGCATCATCAAAATCATTAAACATCCTTTCTATATTTATATTTGTATAATCAAACTTTCCAGCAATAACAACATTATCTAATTCTACCTCATAATTATCGGGCAAATTAATACCGCATTTATTAAATATTTCTTTTATTTTATTTATAACATCATAAAGTTCATCTATCTTTTTTAAACCATATATATTCATAACCCCGCTTCTAAATATTGTTACCTTTTTTGGTTTTTCTTTTTTATTATTTTCTAAAGTTAAAATTAATGCTGGAAAACTATCAGGATCATAATCTACTAAAATTCCATTTTCTGCTAATATTGATGCTATCTTTTCTATAGAAAAATTTATATTGAACTTTAAAGTAAAAACAATATTTGTTATTTTCCATTCAACCATATTTATAAATGAGTTTATAAAAATTTATAAATCTTTTTATAAACTTTATGGTATTTATATATGGTTACTAAATTTCTTTTCAAATGAAACATTAAGATATATTATTGGAATGTTTATTGTATTAGATATATTAGCTTTATTAAAGATATTATTAAATATATAATTTATGGATAACAAATCATATCATATACCAAAATGGGTTGGTAATAAAGAAAAATTTCAAGAATTATATGAAGAATTTAAAAGATCCCTATCAAATGGAAATACATTAAAATTTCTTAAAGAAAAAATATTTGAACCAAATAATGTAAAATATAAAGATTATGGAGATTATTTAGAAATAATTAATACAAAAGATAATAAAGTTTATCTATTTATTTATTATGATTTTGATGATATAGATCAATATGATGACCCATTTGAAAACCCCATATATGATGATATAATAGACATTGCTGTTGAAAAAATAGAAAATGCTTTTAATAAAAATAAAACATTTAAAATAGAACAATATAGAGTATATGTTATTAGTAAAAATGTTATAGCCTATGTATTTACCGATAGATGGGGTTATGAACGGTATGTTTCCTACTTCTTTAATAGAAGTGGGGAATGTAAACCGGATGATTATTCTTTTGCAAAATTTTTAAGAATATTAACTAAAAGGGGAATTATAAAAAATGAGAAAACAATATAAAATAGGTTATTATTATGAAAGAAAAGTTAAGCAAATTTTAGAAAAAGATGGTTATTTGGTTTGGCGATCACCAGCATCTAAATCTCCCATAGATATTATAGCAATAAATGATAAAGGTTATATAAGATTAATTCAGGTTAAAAGTTTTAGAAAATATATAAGGTTAAAACCATGGGAAATCTATAATTTAAAAGAATTAGCTAAAAATTTGAAAATATTAATCATATTAATATAGAATTATGGATTTTTTATAAAGGTGAATTGGTTATATATAATAAAAAGGATATCCTAATTATTAGTATATAAGCCCTTAATAGTATCCTAATTATTAGTATGATTTTGATTATTTTGTAGTTGGAAGATTAGATAATTTACCATTCTATTAAATGCTTCATATATCTCTATTATCTTTTTTTGATTTGTTTGTTTATCAATGTTTACATCTTTAAAGAAAGAAAATAATATATTCTTAAGATCTGGATCCATATATAAAAGATCTTTAATTTTTAATTTATCATCGATAATTGTACCATTGGATTTTTCTAAATCAATTAAATAATCAATTAGGATATTATCTAATCTATATGTGTTTCTTAAAAATATATATTTATCCGTTGAAATATTTTCAAATAGTCTATTTAATATATATTCTTTATATAATTTTATTTGCAATAAGAAAATAAAAAGATTAAATGTCGATTGATTTTTATTTTCTTGAGATTTTTTTAATTCATATTCAAATATTTCTTTTTTAATACGTTGTATTTTTTCATTTATATTAAAATTAGTTTCATTCATATTTAATAATACCTTATAATTTTCATCATTTACATTTATTGTTATTGGACTTCCATCATTACTATCCGGTATTTTTTCATTTAAATAAAATATCTTATCGGTTCCCTTTTCATCCGTTCCCAATATTATATTTTCTATTATCCTATATTTTATTGTTATTGTTTTTTCCATAAAATATATTATGTATGTATATATTTATAAATCATTATGGGGGGAGGGGAGGTATTTTAGTTTTAGATATATATCCAATTTTTTCTTTATCTATTATTTATAAATTTTTCTTTATTTTATTTTTATAAATATTATATTTATTATTTATTACTAATTACTAATATAATAAATATTGACAAATATAATAATAATATAATAATAAAAAAAAGAAAAATATATAAAGATAAATAAAGAAAAGCTTATAAAGAATAATAGAGAAAAATTTCGATATATACTTTAGATAATATATATCCCCCCTCCCCCTATTATTTTAATAATGAATATTAAATATACCAAAATTAAATAATAATGGTATTGATAATATTCCAAAATTGATGATAATAAAATAATGAAAAAATCAAAAAATTCTATTCAATGATATTTTTTTCTATTTTTTCTTTTTCTTCTTGTATATATTTTATAAATTCAGCTCTCGCTTTTCTATCCTTTACAATCCATAATAATGCTTTTGTATATAAATAACTTTTATTCATACCTAAAAGCTTTTTTAATTCATTAAATGCCCCATGTATTAGCCTTAATTCATCTTTTCTCCCTACAAAAGTTATATTTGATGCCATAAAACCGTTTGTATACATAAATACCATATTATTCTTCTATTAACATAGATAATTCGGCTAATTTAGCTTTTATTAATTCCCATTTTTCTTTATTTGTTCTTAAATCTAGTCTATATTCTGATACATATTTAAAGAATCTATTCATTAAATTTATATATTGTTCAATAATAAAGGGATCTTCAAACCCATTTATATCGATTGAAATTAACATAAATATGGACGATCCTACTATATCTTTTCTTATTTCATTATATATTGGGTGTTCATTTACTTCAAGTATTAGCCTATAAATAAAAAACCTGGCTACCCATGTATATTCACCGTTTTTTATTCTTTCTTTTATATCATTACATGCGCCTTCCAATATTATCTCTGATTCTAAAAAAAGATCGCATGTTGTTTCCAATACTTTTGCCGGGTCCATGTTATAATATATGAAAGTTAAAATTTATAAAGTTAAGCTCACCTCAGTCAGTTAAGTTAAGTTTATAAAATCTATCATCAATATATTAGTTATGGTAGTTGAAAAGTCTTATTGGGTAACTTTTTTAGATAGAGATAATTTAGAGTATATAGAAAAGGAAGTAAAGAAAACAGCTGTTGAATTAGATATGGATATGCAAACATTTAGAGGTTGGATCTTTAAAGCATTCGCATATGATCCAGAGGTAAAGGCTAAAATAATAGAATATATAAAGAAAAATGGACAAGGAACAAATCAGTAAAATAGAAGAAGATATTAAGTTTAGTTTTGATAGAATTGCCGATATAATTGCAGTACATGAAATTGGTTTGGATGAAGAAATTGAAATAACAAAAATAGAAATATTATATTTAATTTATAATGAATTAAAAAGGATAAATGAAAAATTAGATAAAATAAATGATGGAAGAAAAGACTAAAAAAGATATATTAAGTAATTTAGGATTAATTAAAAAGGCATTAGAAGATATAGAAGATTATATAAAAAATAAAGTCCATGAAAATAGTGAGTTTATAGAAACGGGTATTAATGGGGTTATTGATTATATTTATATGATATTAAAAGGAATTGTAAATGGTCAACCAATAAGTTACGGAGTAATTTTAGAAGATGCTAAAAAGAAAGGATTAGAAAAAGAATTTAGGATTTCATATAATATATTAAAGTCTGCTAAATTTATAGAATATGATGTTAATAATAAATTAATAATAATGGGAGAAAGAACAAAATATATTATAAAGCAATATAATGATTATAAGATTGAACAAAAAGAAAATAATAATATTTCAAATAATAATCAAAAAAATGATATTAAAAAAGATGATCAAAAAGAAAATGTAAACCAAAATAAAAGCGATTATGTAAATGTTTCAATGGTAAACCAAATATATTATTGGGTATTAGATGAAATAAATAGAAATGAATGGATTGAAATTAATATTATAAAAGAAATATTTAAAGGTTATGGTAAAGAAATATCTGAAGCTATAAATAGGATAATTTCAGAAGGAAAAGGGCAATTAATAAATGATAAAATATATAGAAAAGATTAAGATATATTTTTTATTTACTACTTTTTAATGATATCTAAATATTTGGGGTACTTTATTTATACCTCCTACTATTTAAGTATTATCTGATAGTGGTATATCATAATTTATATTTCCAGATAAAATTTTAATCAATTTTTCAATATAATATTTTATATCTGAATTTTCATATTTTATATTGATTAATTTTTCAACAATTTCTTTAAATAATATTATAGCTAATAAAGGATCTGCTATATCTTTATTAAATATATTTTTATATTTATCTATTATAGTAAATAAATCATTTAATATATTTTCAAATTTTGATATTTCTATTTTATTTTCTAATATTTTGGTACCAACTAAATAATTAAATAACCTTTTCATTATTTCTATATTTATATTTTCATTTTCAAAGAAATCAATTAAAAGGGGATTTTTTACTGCAGCACTTAAAAATGTTTGATAATATATAATATAAGTTTCTAATAATAAAATAAACAATTTAAAACTTTTAGATTTTATAATATTTTCATAATAAAGATATTTTATTATTCTTTTAGTTTTTTCTTCTGAAAAATTTAAGGCTTCCCTAATATTTTTTAATAAATAAATACCTAATTTTTCAAGTTCTTCACTATCTGCAATGGGTTCATCAATATTTTTAATAATATCAATATTTTCTATATATGCTATATATGTATTTCTATCAAAATCTATTAAATATAAACCTTCTTTATTTTCTTTTTGAAATATTGTATATCTTATAACAACATCTTTCATATAATAATAATATGTAATTATTTATATATAAACCTTTTTAAACTATTATAAAAATATGGTTATTGAATTTGTTGGACTTATTGCCGGTTTTGGCAAAAGCTTAATAGATAATAGTAAATGGTTTTTAAATCTTTTAGATAAAAAGGTATATAGTAGACTTTTTAGATATAATACTAAAAGCCTTAAAAATATACCAGATGATGATTTTGAACTTATATATAAAGCATTACACTTTAATAAAAAGATGGTAAGGCTCGCAATAATGGAAATAACAACATTGCATATCTTTATTATGGCATTATTAACTTTAATTATAGTGGCGGCATTAATTAGATATATACCGTCATTAAAAATCTATAATATAATTATTCCTCAATGGGGGTTATTTCTTATTGGCTATATTATCGGGCTTATTTATATGTTTGTTTTTAGAAGTATCCAAATTAGTAAAGGTAACCTTAAATAATAAATTTATGCTTTCATTTTCTATATTAATTAAATATAGATCATATTTTATAGTTTGATTTTCCGGATTATATAAATACAAGATCTTATTAGCGTTATTAATTTCATTTTTAATTGATTTGTAGATGGTTTTATCACCTTTTGCTTTCTCGGCTAATTCCTTTAATAATTTATTTTCATTTTGTTTATTTAAAGGTGTTTTTATAAGTCCATATTTTTGTAAATTTTCCATAAAAGATTTTGGGATAATGACTCGCATATTAACAAAATTATTTTTATAATCTATGTTTATTATTTCAGCCTTAAAGTCACTATCAGACATAAAAATATTTTGGTTATTTAAACTTATAAATATATTTATATAATTATCGCTATATTATTGATAGCAAATTTATAAATAGCTAAATAAATTTATAAATATATGGAAGAATCCGTACAATTACAATATCCTGTTTTAGATTTTAAAAGCCGCCTTATATATAGTTTTAGTAATCTAATCGATCAAATTGTTGCTTCAATTGTATATTCATATATATCTCGTGATACAAATATAATTGATAATGAAGAACTTACAAATAAATTAAAAGCGGCGGTTTTATATGCAATTTTAATATTGGCGGTAACACATGGATATAGTATAAATAAAAGTGAAAGGGATGAAGCAAAATTAATAAAAAATCGATTTAAGGAATTATTTAATTTAATAAATAGGGAGCGCACTTTATCAACGGATAAAATTCTTGATATTTGTTATATATTAGCCCAAAGCATTAATATATTTATAAAATATGAAGGTCAACCATTAAACCCAAACAATTACAGAATAAGATATGGTATATAATATAAAAACTATTCGCCTTTAAAAAACTTATATATCTTTTTTATAATAATATAAGCGGGAATAATATAAATTATAACAAAAGCTATGGCGACGGAAAGCCAAAAAGCCCCTTTTAATATATAAATAATAAATAATGCTATTAATATTATAATAAATAGAATTTTTCCAAAACTTAATTCCTCCATGGTACTACTATATAAGTTAAATCAACAAGCAAAATTAATATGCCGAATAAATAATATACCGGCGCAAATAATAAAAAAATTGAATATATTGTTGATAATTCATATATATAATTAGCTAATTGCAATGATATATTAGCATTACCCAAATATACTATTATTTGATATATTTGGGTTAAAAAATATGATAATATTGATTGCAAAAATACATTTAATAATAATATTGCATATATAAAATTAATCATATCTAAAACAAATTTTGTTTTTGAATTTTTTATAATAAACATTGATATTAGCCATATAAAAAATGGCGATAATGATAAAATAATCATAATAGGTAAATAAAAAGATGTATTGGAAACCGTACCAGGTGTTAATATATAAGTTATATTTTCTATCATATTAATATATTTATGATCATTTATTTATAAGAAGCTTTTAGTTGGGCTATAATATTTTTAAAGGTATTTTTTATTATATCAGCTATTTGATCTTTAATATTAGATGGTATATTTTCCGCACTTTCAAATACCCAATCCTTATTATAAATATATTTTACTTTATAGATAATCTTGATTTCATTATCTTTAATTTCCTTTATTTCTTCCTTTTTAATATCTATTATATTAGCATATTTAAGTATTAATATATTATTTCTTACCGTCATGAATTCATACATTACACCATTAATAAGCATATAACCAATGGGTGGTTTTGCATATTTTTGTAAAAATTTACTATATTCTTTTTGAATCTTTTGCATTATTTCAAATAATTTAAAGTTATATTCATGGGGGTCATTTATTTCCATTAAATTATTTCCATCAAAAATATATGTTTTATTTTCTGTTTTTATTTCATTTGTTTGTTTATTTAATATAATAATATGATGGGTTTCTGTATACATTTCTTTATCAAAAATATTATATACGGTCATTTTATTGGATTAGTTAAATTATAGGTATGATTATTAGCCAATGTAGTACTATTAATAAATGAATATTCAAATTGATTAACAACACCGAAACCTTTATATATAAAATACATAACGGCGCCAAATAATATAAGTACAATGGCTATAATGGAAATAACAACAAATTGCCTTAACTTTTCTCTATCAAAAGATGGGAATGAAAAGCCTTTCCCTTTTAAAGAAAAGCCCCTTCCGCGTGCGACTTTTCCATGAACCTCAGTTAATTCCCTAATTCTTAAATGATATGTATATGCCCTTTCTAAAGAATCTTTTGTATCTATTTTTAATTCTCCTATTTCTTTAATTTTAATTGGTTTACCCTTTTTTGAAGATAATTTTTTTGTAAGATTTTTAATCGCCCTTTTACTATCATTTGTTAACCCCATATATAGTTCTATTAAAGCTAATTCATAATACGTTTCTAAAAGTCCATCTTTTTTAAGTTCTTTTAATTTTTCTAAATCACTTTTATTAATTGGTAATCCATAAAATAATAATACCGCATCTATTTCTTTTTCTTCCCCATTTTCATCTATTATAGTCCATTTATCCCTTGACCCGCTAAAAAATCTAATAATATCATAATCAATTGTTAAAGTAACATCAGGCGGATAATAATAAATTACATATACTGTATCTTTTGGTTTTTTAGAAAACATCTTATCTATTTTTGGTATTGATTACCAAAATTTTGCCCCAAATAAGGTTGATATACTGGGTTTATTATAGGTTGATTATCTTTAACGATATATATAGATGTTTCCATCTTATATAATACTAATGCCATATTTAAATATCCGTCATTTTTTGCTAAAACCCTTTTAACTAATTCTTTAAAATATTCATTATTTGATGTTTTATATAAATAACGTAATTGCCCAGAATAATATTGAAAGAAAGATATTAAAAGACCGATGTGCGCTAAAATTGCCTTCTTTTCCTGATCAGCATAAATAACTGTTGAATATGGACGGTCTAAAATTTCATTAACTTTTTTTGCTATATCATTCTCTATAAAATTAGGTAAGACATCTTTATCATCCTTTTTTTCAACATCTTTAAATATATCATCGAAATCTATATAATCTTTTAATCCCGGATTTTGGTTTTCATTGCTTTTATTTCTTTCCATATTTCTAATTAATTCTTTAATCTTTTCAATATCTAAATTTAAAAAATCATCATTCATATTAAAATCATTTGGGTTATTATTATCCATTTTATTTATCCTTTAATTAGTATACCTATGCCCATACCAACAAATATTGAAATTATGAACACTATCAACACTATTATATACACTTTTGTTGTATCTTCATCATCTTCCATTTCATATTCCGCCAACATATAAATAACATTATATATAATCGAAAAGAAAGCCGTTAATGCGAAAAATATCGCCAACGGGTTTCCAATGGTCGCTTGTAAAATAGCCACAATATTTTGTAAAAAGTAAGCGGTTAATATACTATAAATCATGGAAAATATTCCAAACCTTACATTAGTTGAAAATACCATAATATAAAATTATTAAATGGAATTTATAAATTTTTGTATTTTGATACCATAAAATTTTTCCATTAAAATGATTAATAATATATTATGATAGAAGCGGCATATGCATTAATAACTTTTGCGTTGGGCATGACAGTGGCTTCAGTAGTAGTATTAATAGGAAGCGGAATAGTAAACGTGGCAGGTATGGCATTCTATCCATTAATATATAATAGTTATGAAGCGGTAGTTAGTCAGGTACCATCGAATTCGACGGTGGCATCAATGTTAAATAACGCATATAACAATGCATTAAATAATGTTCAGCAAACAACAAATTATGCATCTATAGCAATGACCACATTGGCATCGGTATTGGAAATTATCGGATTTATAGGTGCATTCATAATATTATTAGGACTATTAATGAATATTGCATTTGCCCCAAGATATGCAGCGGCTCCAGGTGGGGTATAAAGTCTTATTTTTTCTATGCCCCGAATTTTTAAATTTCAAAATATATATTTCGGAAGTAATTCATTAGTTAAGCTTATCCCCAGTAAGACTCATTTAGAAAATTATGCTGATTATGATGTTACTACGTTGGCTTTCTTATTAGATGTTTCCGATTTTACAAATACAAACGCTTTATTAACACATTATGCTATAATTGATAAAAATATGTATAAGCCAATATTAGTTGATTGGAATTTAAAAACCATTGATGGTAGAATATCGGTTTTAAAAGATTTAACGGGATCACGTGATACAAAAGAATTAATATTTAAATTTGGTTCGATAATTAAAAATAATTCTAGACCGGAAATTATAAAGATGGCGGCATATCAATATGCTATGGCATTAACAAAAGCGAAAGGTTTACAAAATATTTATAATTTCTTAATAAAAAGGATAGAATTATTAAAAGCAAATGGAATTAAGAAAAGTTTGGATGAATTTAGGAAAATAGAAATGATTTATAAATAGGATGGTTGTACCTATCGATACTTTTAAGACTAAAATAAATCCAAATGTTGAAGTTACAATAAATAAATCATTAAACTTAACAGTTTCAAGAGGGACTCAAAATAATCTTATAAAAAATCCGGTTCATGAAAATACTAAAATTTTAAATCCAGTTCAACAGATAAATGTTGTTGGAAAAGGAACCGATCCAAGTGTTATTGTAAAAGTACCGCATGTAAATGCTTATTTAATTAGAACTCAAACAACAAATAATGTAAATACAAACCCAAATAATCCAGAAACTGTATTAGGACCCTTAATTCAGGGACTTAAAGGTGAAAATTTGAATAATCTTTCTAATCAAGTTTTACAAATTACAAATGGTTTAACTTTACCGGAAATATTTCAATTAATAGGACTTGATATAAATGGATATGTACCACATAATTATAATAATACTAATAATGGGTTTGTTACGTCATATGTGGGTGATAGTGCCAATGTATCTTTTTCTGGAAATAGCATAATTTTTAATCGCGAGTATGTATCGGAGGTTATGTCTAAATATGGAACAACAATAAACAGGCGTATTCGTAATATTGAAATTGAACCTTATACAACAACCATTAATGGGCAAACTTATAATTTAGTTTTAGTAAAAGTTGATTATAATATTTATAATGAAAGTCCTCATTATGTTAGTAATAACACATATACTCATTATTATATTATAGATCCAACAACCAAACAAATAGTATATCAAGGTACGGAAGTAAAACCAATATTAAATATGCCACTTAATCAATCATCAACAAATGGTTATATTATTTCCCCATCAAAAACAATAAATAATATTTTACAACAATATGGATATAATTTAACATCGCAAGAAACGCAAGAAATAGAAAATTTACAACCTGGTCAATCTATTAAAATAGGAAATTCAACCCAAACGCCCATTATAATAACATATTTAGGAAATAATCAATATAATATTAAATCTTTAGGGGAATTTTATACATCAAACGGTCAAGAAATTGCAATAAATGAAACATTAACAATTCCAACTTATTCTATTTCTGCAAATAGAGAAATAAGTACCACTAATTTCCAAATTTCCGGCACCGAGTATTTAATAGGGAGTGGAAAAGGCAATCCTTTTTATATTGCCACATATAAAGTTAATGAGACTATTCCAATAAATTATATGTATAATACCCAAACAGGTCAACTTACTTTTTGGTCCGGTAATTTAAAAGGGGGTGCGACTTTACAATCTATTAATTTACCAACATTAACTTATCAACAATATATTCAATTAGCAAATGGTCAAATACCACCTGGAATAAAACCGGGTTGGTATTATTACCCACCATTAAATGAATTTGTTTATGTTAATACCCAAACAATACAACA
>Ga0081474_119372_pt1 | contig 13720 bp, 17 predicted proteins | sample OneHunmetagenome_2_FD_70978 | JGI IMG/M metagenome (GOLD analysis project Ga0081474, IMG submission 70978) | Ferrous microbial mat communities from One Hundred Spring Plain, Yellowstone National Park, USA v2 (version 2) | ecosystem: Environmental > Aquatic > Non-marine Saline and Alkaline >... | reverse complement strand
AGAAAAGAGATAAGTCACTAGCTGTATAGCCCAATCTGAGACTTTTTCTTAAACTCAGAAGAGGATTGAAAGTTTTCATGTTCTTAGTGGTAGTCATGTTGATAAAGACTCTTAAACTCAGAAGAGGATTGAAAGCATACGTTTGTATACGCATTCGTTGTTTGTGTATATTTCTTAAACTCAGAAGAGGATTGAAAGAACTTACCCCTTATTGCTGATGTGATTATACTAGTATCTTAAACTCAGAAGAGGATTGAAAGTATTTGGTTTCTTGAAGTTAAGTATCGTCATGATACACTTAAACTCAGAAGAGGATTGAAAGTCCCCTGTCAGGGTGAACCCACTCCTTCCCTTCATAACTTAAACTCAGAAGAGGATTGAAAGAATTACAGTATTTTGGCTAGGCTATTTAATTATATGGTCTTAAACTCAGAAGAGGATTGAAAGTTTAGGTAATCTTTTATGTTGTAATTTTCGTAAAAATCTTAAACTCAGAAGAGGATTGAAAGATATTTAGTCTAAGGTCGTATAAGGATGTGAAAACTCCTTAAACTCAGAAGAGGATTGAAAGGGTTCTTCTGCAATTGCCATTATATCACCGTCTTCATAGCTTAAACTCAGAAGAGGATTGAAAGATATACCAGTATCCTGAATTGCATCCGCAATATGAAAACTTAAACTCAGAAGAGGATTGAAAGAGTGGATATAAATCAACACAAATATAATCCTTACAAAACTTAAACTCAGAAGAGGATTGAAAGATACTTAATATCAATATAGCCAGCTTTTTCATACCAGTTATCTTAAACTCAGAAGAGGATTGAAAGATGGTCTGATGAAGATAGGGCAGGTAAATTTTGGCATATCTTAAACTCAGAAGAGGATTGAAAGAGGATCATATAGAAGATGAGAATAAGAAATTTATGCAATTACACTTAAACTCAGAAGAGGATTGAAAGATATTTCTCCTGAAACCTTACATGAGGAGGGTGACATAGCTTAAACTCAGAAGAGGATTGAAAGTATGGCGTAGTCAAGCCATATGGAAAATTAGTTGTAATTCCTTAAACTCAGAAGAGGATTGAAAGCAAGTATATGTTATGAATGGAGTTAAGAGCTGAGCTTCAGCTTAAACTCAGAAGAGGATTGAAAGTGAAGTGGTAGATTATATAATGGGCAACAAGTGTCACTTAAACTCAGAAGAGGATTGAAAGTAAATAATTTATTTTGAATTATTATATTATGAGTTTCCTTAAACTCAGAAGAGGATTGAAAGTGAAGTGTATACTCTTCCCCATCTTTGCAAACCTTCCAGCTTAAACTCAGAAGAGGATTGAAAGTAATGTAATTTTTTACAGGTTGAGAATTTATTACCGTTTCCTTAAACTCAGAAGAGGATTGAAAGCGTTTATTCTTAAAGGTTAAGGATGGTAAGTTATTTGTTTCTTAAACTCAGAAGAGGATTGAAAGTTAGACTCAGTTGGCTCAAAATGTAAGAACATTCTGAACTTAAACTCAGAAGAGGATTGAAAGTATATTCCTCAAGTGTTCCATATTGTTTGTATTCAAAGTCTTAAACTCAGAAGAGGATTGAAAGTATGCTAAGAAGCTAGGATTCTCTGAGGAAGAAATTGAACTTAAACTCAGAAGAGGATTGAAAGTAAAAACCCAATCTATTGATTTTTTGAAGCTTTCCTCTTAAACTCAGAAGAGGATTGAAAGTGATATACTGCTTCAATTTGAGAAGCATCTTTGCTTAACTTAAACTCAGAAGAGGATTGAAAGTATTAAATCTCCCTCTTCCAATTGTTTATGAAGGTCTTAAACTCAGAAGAGGATTGAAAGTACTGTTTTGTATAAAGAAATTCCTGAATGCAATGAACTTAAACTCAGAAGAGGATTGAAAGACATATTAACCGGTTCACATGTTGATGAAAATTATCTTAAACTCAGAAGAGGATTGAAAGAGCAAATAGCTGAAAAATTGCTAGGGCAAATAAATACGCTTAAACTCAGAAGAGGATTGAAAGACAAAATAATTATTTAGGTATGGCGGAAGTACAGTATGTTGCTTAAACTCAGAAGAGGATTGAAAGCACCGTAGCTATATTTAGTACTACCGCTAGTTAACATCTTAAACTCAGAAGAGGATTGAAAGTATTATCTACCTCAACATTACCTACTATATTTTTACTCTTAAACTCAGAAGAGGATTGAAAGATTAGGCCCGGTTCTCCTCTTCTCCACTTGAATTTGTTTAGCTTAAACTCAGAAGAGGATTGAAAGTTACTTAATAAAAACTTAAAACGTGGTTTATGGATTCCTTAAACTCAGAAGAGGATTGAAAGAATAAGTACGCAAATTTTACAGTTAAAATCCAAGGAGCTTAAACTCAGAAGAGGATTGAAAGATCTTTTCTCTTACCTCTTTAGTAACTTGATTATCTACCTTAAACTCAGAAGAGGATTGAAAGGATACAAATGTTCATAACTACAGAACTGACCCTCAATTTCTTAAACTCAGAAGAGGATTGAAAGAAACCTAAACACTAAACCAATAATCACGCTCGATGTCCTTAAACTCAGAAGAGGATTGAAAGATAAGAGCAACGACACTAGTAGCACAAGGAACAAATGCATCTTAAACTCAGAAGAGGATTGAAAGTAAAGTAATACCAGTTCTTCGGGCCTATACTGATAATAACTTAAACTCAGAAGAGGATTGAAAGACGTATATAGGATTCTTTTTTCTAGCTTGCTCTTCACTTAAACTCAGAAGAGGATTGAAAGTTTTTAGGTGAAGCGACAGACAGGTAGAGTGATTTTCTTAAACTCAGAAGAGGATTGAAAGTATAGAAAGTCAAGTTACTAAGTGGATAATTTTTAAATCCTTAAACTCAGAAGAGGATTGAAAGATAAGGTGGTCAGCTAATAAAAAACCGACAGTATATTGCTGCTTAAACTCAGAAGAGGATTGAAAGGGTTTATGGAACTTTCCATATGTACTTACATACCACCTTAAACTCAGAAGAGGATTGAAAGAAAGTACAACCAACTGAAGCTCAGTTCGGATAAATCTATCTTAAACTCAGAAGAGGATTGAAAGCGTAAGTGGAGGTAGCGACCCACTAAGTGGTATAACTTAAACTCAGAAGAGGATTGAAAGCAGTAAGTAAATCAAGATTAACTTTAGTGTTTTGTATACTTAAACTCAGAAGAGGATTGAAAGGAGACGGTCAGAACGTATATGTGACCCCAGCCTACAACTTAAACTCAGAAGAGGATTGAAAGCTCATGGTCAATCACCTTTTTAACTAAGGCAACACTACCCTTAAACTCAGAAGAGGATTGAAAGTTGGTAATCAATTATACAACTTTGGTCAATGGCTATACTTAAACTCAGAAGAGGATTGAAAGGATACTGTAAAGATACGGCATAGATACGGTAAGACTATTGCTTAAACTCAGAAGAGGATTGAAAGGGATAAATTAGGAACAGTTCAGTTTAGAATCCCAGAACTTAAACTCAGAAGAGGATTGAAAGGCTTTAGTCGTCTTCTTAGGTAGTAAGCATTTTTCCTTAAACTCAGAAGAGGATTGAAAGTTTGAAAGCCCTTCAAGCCTATAAACACTTAATTCATCTTAAACTCAGAAGAGGATTGAAAGTAGTGTATATTTTTTTCGCTCTAGTTCCTTTTCGAGCTTAAACTCAGAAGAGGATTGAAAGTTACATATATTCTAATTACTTGCGTATTTTCAATTACCCTTAAACTCAGAAGAGGATTGAAAGAATTACAAGAAGCGTGTTCGAAAAGGTTATTACAGTCTTAAACTCAGAAGAGGATTGAAAGAATAAAGGAAGATAACTATACATATTCGTAATCGTGGTCTTAAACTCAGAAGAGGATTGAAAGGAGAATAGGCAAAGGATTATACAGAATAACAGTAATCTTAAACTCAGAAGAGGATTGAAAGCTAACCTTACCTAAATTAAATTAATTATATAATAGCCTTAAACTCAGAAGAGGATTGAAAGTAATCCTTTAATATAGAGTCACGCATATTCTCTAATCTTAAACTCAGAAGAGGATTGAAAGTATGGAAACCGAAAATGTTACTTTAGGAGGTGAAACCTTAAACTCAGAAGAGGATTGAAAGGTATAGTTTAGCGTATAAGGGCTATTTGCACTAGTGATCTTAAACTCAGAAGAGGATTGAAAGTTTTAGGTCTAGGGAGGGAGGGGATGTTGAAATTTTGTTCTTAAACTCAGAAGAGGATTGAAAGTAAATTCTAAGACTAGCATAATAGCCTGGAATTAATGCTTAAACTCAGAAGAGGATTGAAAGAGTAACTAAACAAGAAATGATAAACAATTTGTTGAGTGAAACTTAAACTCAGAAGAGGATTGAAAGTTTTCTAATTTTTTTTGAATTGTTGCCATTTATTTTGTAGCTTAAACTCAGAAGAGGATTGAAAGTAAGCTAATACCACTTAATTCAAATAACAAAAATAAAAACTTAAACTCAGAAGAGGATTGAAAGAATTTTCTTAACATCATTCGGGCGTTTTAAGACACTTAAACTCAGAAGAGGATTGAAAGATTACTAGGTAATGCCCACATTTTTCACATTTACAACTTAAACTCAGAAGAGGATTGAAAGTGTTAGGCTTTTTGATGAGGAGAAGAAAAAAATATTCTTAAACTCAGAAGAGGATTGAAAGAGCTTGGTGTGAGAAGAGAGGAGGAGTTTTCAAGATAAGCTTAAACTCAGAAGAGGATTGAAAGAGTCTTCTGCACGAACATATTGTTTTGTTTCATCATCATAACTTAAACTCAGAAGAGGATTGAAAGTGGATATTTCTAGTGTATTTTCCCCCTCTTGGAATCTTAGCTTAAACTCAGAAGAGGATTGAAAGCAAATAAGTAAATTTACGCTTATTGTATTCATATGAACTTAAACTCAGAAGAGGATTGAAAGTATTTCCTCGTGAATACTTTGTAAAAAAGAAATGCTATCTTAAACTCAGAAGAGGATTGAAAGCGTATTTTATTTACAAACTCAATACCAAATTTTGTACGCTTAAACTCAGAAGAGGATTGAAAGTTGCCAATTTGTTGGAGTTATGTTTATACAAGACTTTGTTCTTAAACTCAGAAGAGGATTGAAAGAGTATCTTATATCTGATTCTAATGAGAACTATAGTCTAATCTTAAACTCAGAAGAGGATTGAAAGATAATAGAATAATATACTTTTTTAAAACTTATGAACCTTAAACTCAGAAGAGGATTGAAAGAATCCTTTCGCTATAACCATGATTCGCTTAAATGCTCTTAAACTCAGAAGAGGATTGAAAGTATTGCAGAATCGGTCATTGAAGGTTGAACTACTATTACTTAAACTCAGAAGAGGATTGAAAGACAACAGTGACACCCCAAGGTATTCTATAATCACCAGCTTAAACTCAGAAGAGGATTGAAAGTTTTCTAGCCATATTTACTCAGCTGTAGGAACAATTGGACTTAAACTCAGAAGAGGATTGAAAGTACTTCTAGAGTGATACTATGAGGAGGAATATTGATAACTTAAACTCAGAAGAGGATTGAAAGAAATTACCTGCTTTTTCTGCTTTCGCTAAAGATACTCTTAAACTCAGAAGAGGATTGAAAGTAAGAACTTTTTAGTTGGTGCTGTTGGGGTTGTTGGAGCTTAAACTCAGAAGAGGATTGAAAGGTAAGATACTTTATAGTTCTTCATGGGAACTTAAACTCAGAAGAGGATTGAAAGTGATTTCTAAAATATGATGGTTTAACTTGCAATAACTCTTCTTAAACTCAGAAGAGGATTGAAAGCTGAGCTGGTCAACATTTGGGAGTTTAGACATATCCACCTTAAACTCAGAAGAGGATTGAAAGAAACACCGTATCCACTCTTCAATTTCGTCACACTCGTTTTCTTAAACTCAGAAGAGGATTGAAAGTAACTTGAGTGATATACTTGGCTTAGCTAGTCTTAATGCTCTTAAACTCAGAAGAGGATTGATCCATAATGCTGCATTGCCACAAGAAATTAAGCATATAGATTCACAGCTACGATATATCCAAAAGTTTATGCGTGAAATTTTGTATAAGATCGAACAAAATCAGCCTAAAGAATTATTATTAATTAATATGTATAAATTTGCTAGATATTTAGCATTCCATACCGCTGAACAAATAAAATACGCTTTTAGAGAAATAATACCTGCATGTGAACAATTAGCTTTAAATATTGCTGATGAGGAAGCATTTAATCAATTATTGCAGTATTTTCAAAGGTTTACTTTTAAAAATTTCAGGATTATAAATGTAATAACGGTTATTGACGAAAAAACGAATAATAGTATTGTTGAAGAAAAATTAAGAGAAGAAAGGGATAATGAAATTATTCATACTGCTTTAAAAATTATAAGAGAAAATGGTAGTATATTGTTTAGTAATCTTTGGGATAGTTTAATAAAACGAAATTTGTTTATTGAGGAAAACAAATTATTGCAAGAATTAGAAAAAAATACCAATATAATAATACAATATAATTATGATAGTGAAGGGAATCATATTCCTTATTTAGTAATGTGGAAGAAAAATGATTGAATTAAAATTTTATTTTGGTGTAGGAAATAATGACAGTATAGTACTAGTCTATTACATAGGTGAAGATGAGCTTTTAGATTTAATTCTACAACGTACTAATTTATATGAAAAATTTAAAGAATTAAAGGGTAAAATGCTTAAGTTAGAATTTAAAAGAATTTAAACATGATAAAGATTCATAAACCACAATTTAAGTTTTTCCTAGGCAAAGAATTTTTAAGTATGAGTATAGCCTTTAAAAAACCACAATGGTGCTACGGTTTACAAAATAAAGTAGGCGAATATGAGTATATACCATTCTTTGATTTCGACGATGTTGATTATCTCACGGTTAAGAAGTTTTCAGAATGGCTATATTATTTCTACGATGGAAGATATGGATATACAATCTTACAAAGTTCCAATAATGGCTATCACATTATTTTATGGAAAATTGTTGTGAGAGATGTATATTTGCATTTATTGGTAGATGCTTTAGCCTATGGGCTAGATAAGGGCTATATACAAGTGTTTTTGCAAAGAGGGTTTAGTGTATTGCGTATTAGCCCTAAAGGTCAAAAACCTATTCCTAAAGTGGTAGATTATATAATGGGCAACAAGTGTCAAGATGAAGAAGTCATGAAGAAATTATTTGAAGCGAATAAGTGGTTAATAATGTATACTACTTTTAATTATGGATAAGCGAGATATAGCCCATATAACATTATGGTTTATAAGTAATTATAAAATAACGGATTTTCTCGATGAAGATAGATTTAAAAGAATATATAAGCAAGAAATTGGTAAATCACAAAAACAATTGGCTTATTCTGAACAAATTAGAATGTTGGCGTTAAAAACGTTGGCGAAAGGAATTGAACAAAGACCTAAAGAAGAAATAATTGAAGTGAGACCAAAGGAAAAAGAAGTTGAGAAAAAACGTGAAAAGGAAGAAATTAAAGTAATACATGTAAGGCCGGCCAAAGAAGAGCCTCAAAAAATACGCATTATAAAGATTGAAGAAGAAAAACCAAAAGTTAAAGTTATAAGAGTGGAAGAGCGTAAAAAAGTAGAAGAAAAACCAGTAAAGCGTGAAATATACTTTAGAGTTAAAGGTAAACCAAGCTTTACTCAGCGTATAGTTAGTTTATTTAAAAAATTGTTTAGAAGAAAATGAAATCGCGTTATTTTGATCTAGAGGTACACTTATATATGCTACTGAATAAAGAGTTGGTAATAAACATTAATAACTTATTAACTACAAGGCGTACAAAATTTGGTATTGAATTTGTAAATAAAATTAAGGATAAAGCTAGGCTTGTATACTATAACGGTAGAATATTAATTCTAAAAAACCAAAATTTTGTTTATTTGTTTAATAAATGTGATCTAGACTTAAAAGCAATTAAAAAAGGTATTATAACAGAAAAAAAAGATTAATTTATTTTTTTAATCCCTTCCTCTTCTTAGCATTACAACGACGAATCCAATTGCTATTGCTAGTATTGAAATTACCGGTACGAATACATTAAATAATGGTATTACTGCACTATTCCATCCTGAAGTATTTGTACTGTATATTTGATTTAAAGCCACGGGTACTAATATCGCGAAAACAAACAAAGCAATTACCATCAATATTACTTTTTCGATTAAACCGGGGTCTCCTCTTCTCCATGCAAACTTATTAAGTACATTGTTTGTTTTTACTTTAATTGTTTCTAAAATTGCCATAATAAAAATGCTAGATTGGGGTATATAAATTTATTTTTGCTCATTAACTACCACGCGCACCGCCCACAATAATGGCTAAACCACTTACTACATTAACCATTCCAATTACGCCTATCACAATTGTTAGATAAATGTTATTAATGTTTATACCAAAATCATAAAGCGGTGAAGTAAGCATTCCAAAGCCAATCTGTATTTTATAGTTTATAATCGGTATTGTAAAAGTAAACCCTAGCATTAAATAAAGTATTGTTATAACACCTAAAATATACCATGTTGTACTAGTGTTTATACTTACTCCACTTCCTAATATGCTTACACTGTTAAAAAGCAACAATAAACTTATTCCTATTAAAATAACTGCAAAGGTTACTAAGTTAACAATAAACTGCGTAGAATTGAAGAATTGCATATAAAAGTTTGGGTCAATCAAGTCTAAAACGATTATTATCAAAAATGTAGTAAAAAAGAATGAGCTACTAGTTTGCATTATTCCTCTTTGCTAAATGACCTACCTCTTAAAATTAATGCTATAATTAGCAATACTATTACCACCAAAGCCCAATATGGTATAAACCCTGCAATAATTGCGAATATTGTACCTAAAGCTGCACCTGCAATAAAGCCTGCTATGCCCAAAAATGGAATCAAAATTATAGCTGGTATAAATATAAAAATAGTTGCTAAAAACATGTTTATTACGCTTGGTGTAAAGCTTAATGTAAAATTGCTTGTTGGTGTAGGTGGTGGTGGTGTATTGCTTATACCTCCTCCTCCACCGCCATGTGATATACTACTTAAACTATTTAAATAACCGCTTACTAACTGTACGTATAATTTGCTTGTTGACCCTGACCAATAAATTAAAACATTACCAAAATATTGTAAAACGCCTGTTAAAAATATACCGCTTAATTGTGTAGGTAATCTACTACTTAAAAATTGTGCAGTAGTAGCATTATTAAAAGCATCTAATTCAATATCGCTTGTACTAGTTGCTGTTACATAATACACTAATGCTGTAATTATTTGAAAAGTATTAGGATAATAAAATGTACCACCTACATCGCTAAACGTTATATTACTACTAAAACCTTCACTGAAAGATTTTACTGTACCTGGATTACCGCTACTAGTTGTCATATAATAATAATTAATATAAGTTGGGTTTACTGAATAAACAGTAGGATATAGATAGCCATTATTTGGTACATACTGCGGTGTATTATACCAATTTTCTACGTACCATATATAATTTAAACCGCCCCCTGTAGTAGAATTTATATTGCCTAACATGCCGTATAAATTACTTGATTGTGAATATGCTTGTTTAAGAAATGGGAAAGGCTGATTTATTGAAGTGCTTGAACTTGCAATACTTAAAGCGTTTGTACTAGGGCTAAAAGTAGCTGTAAATGCTATGTTTGTACTATTATTATCAATCCATCCGCTTGCACTACTACCGCTCAATAAATTGTAAGTATCTACTATACTATAAAATATTTCTTGCCCTATATTTGTTGTATAACTTACTGTAGTAATACTTGCATAGCTTACGAAATTGTAATTTAACACAATTAACCAAAATGTTATTTTACTATTGACTAACATAGGCGTACTACAAATAAAAACGCGTGGATTTATACTGCTTAAAGTATAACTGTTACTACCTACATAATTGCAATTAGGTACTCCTGATTCTGCTAAAACATTACTACCAGAGAATGTAGTTATACTTGCTTGTCGAGTATTACTTATTGTATTTGTACTTGGTGTATATAAATATGTGTTTATAACAAGATATGCGTTAACAGTAGAATAATAAGTATATGAACCTGGGCTTTCTCCATAGATCCAAAAATTACCACCAGAAGTGTACAAGTATGTATAAAATGTTACAATTAAAATTTTAGTGTTATTGAATGGGAATAAATAAAAATTATTAAGTGGATAAGGGAAGTTATTTACTACAGTAGTAGTATTACTACCTGTTTGATTGTTATAAACAAAAAGGTTTAATCGTGTAGAGCTAGATAAATAGCCTATTACTAAATAATTTTGTAGTAACACAGCTTGATAAGGATTAGGTAAGCCATAAGCGTAATTGGTATTTAAGATGAATTGTGTTATTGCATTAACATGTTGCGGTGTTATAAAGGCTATAAGGCTAAACGCTAAAATAAGTACTAAAAGTAATGTAATATATTCTTTTCGCATATTTAAAATTCTAGATTGGCTTATTTAAAAATTAAGCTAAAATTATGCAATATTATGTTTAAATAAGCTAAGTTTAAAACGCCAAAAATAAGAATAAACCCAATTTTTTCATAACTTGCTTTTTGTTTTATAATTATACTATAAAGTAAGTAAATAGCCAAAACTGTACCAATTTTTAGGAAAGTAAAGCCAAAAATTCCAAAAAAGTGAAATAATAAATTTGTTTCATTTAGGCCGGCCTGTAAACCTATGTAAGTTGTAAGTAAATCCAAAAATTGGATAACTACAAATAGCCAAAACGTTATTCTTAAACCTATATAAATATTCATTTTTTTCTTAGCTTATGTAAAGTAAGGGCCAAGTTAATTTTTTGTTTTATTCGTTTAGGTAATTTTTTATGTTGTAGTTTTCGTAAAAATGTAATTTTTACTTTGCCTTGCTTAGTAAATGCTTTTTTACCATAATGTTTTTTAAGCCAATGTTTTAAACTACCTTTTCGTTGAATTGCTCTTTGAATCCAAAAACTTTTTCTTTTCGGCATTAATATTATAAATCCAAATTGGGTTTATAAAATTAATGAGATATTACAAAGCATATTTTAGGATAGACTACCTAAAAACAAATGATGATAAGTACCGATTTTGTGATTATAAAACATGCTATAAACCTGCAGACTTAAAGTTAATTTTATACAATAAAGATTTAAAGAAAAAAGATATTTGGTATGTTTGCAAAGAACACAGTAAGTTTTTGATATGAAGGGCAAAGCTTTAATTGTTAAAGAACTGAATGAAGGTCAATACGAATTAGTTAAAATAAAACGCATTAACTTAACACAAGACGTTTTTAGATATAAAGATAAAAGCTTTGTGATTAAGCCTCAATTGTTTATATACCGTAAAGGAAATACGTTTTATTACATGTATGAAATTAATAATCCTAATCCTTTAACGCATATTAACAACAATAAAAGCATTTTAAACACAAGCGAGCTAGATAGTTTAATTAACACTAAAATATTTAGAAGTTTAGTAAGTAAAATTGGGGTGTTTGACTTATTTAGTATAATAATGCTTGTTATAACTTTTGTGGCCGGTTTTGGTATTGGTTTTATCGTTACAACATATTTTCCGCCTTTGCATCCTATTGTTCCTACTAATGCAACAAGTACGCATACAGTAAATAGCACAGTTTTACATAAATAATGCTTTGCGGTGTCTTTGGTAATATCGGTAGTGGTAAAACGTTATTGCTAGTTTTTTTCTTAAAATACCTTAATTATCATAATAAATATGCTAATTTTACAGTTAAAGTAAAAGGAGTAAAACCAATTACGCTATCAGAATTGCTTAATATGAATTTTAGCTTAGAAAATAAAACGCTAATTTGTTTAGATGAAGCTTATATCGAACTAGATAGTAGAAGAAGCTTAAAGAAAAAAAATATCGATATAAGCCATTTAGTTTTTCAAAGTAGAAAAAGAAATGTGGATATTGTATATGCTAGCCAATTGCGTGGTAGCGTTGATTTAAGACTGCGTGACTTAACTCAAGTTAACATTTTAGCTTTAGGTAGAAATAACAAAAATAACTTTGTTTATTACATTTACGAGTTTGACCAATTTTTTGTAATTCCAAGTGATATCGCAGAAATGTTATTTAACCTTTATGATACTTATGAAATTATAGAACCATTAAAATAGGCCGGCCAAAAAATGCTTAAATTGGCAAATTTACAATTTTACGTATGGAAGATTTAGAACAATTTATTAATAAACTTAAGGAAGAAAGTAAGAGCGATGAAGAAATTGCTCAATTGGTAAGTGAGTTAATAAATGAGAAAAACGTAGAGCTTAAAACACAAATTGATAATCCTGTACTAATAAGCTTGATGGATACATTAGCGGATTATTTAGCAGATAGGAATTTACAACAAAGCAGCAATTTAATAGCCAATTTGTTATTCCATTTTAGGATTAATATGGTAAGTTATAAAAGGAAAAGCAGAGAAGAATACATAAAAGCCTTAATAGGTGTAAGAGAAGAAGAGAAAGAAAAAGAAGAACAGATCTTGAAAAAGCTTTTAGGTAAATAATGGATATAACAATATTTTTTATTTATATCGCGGTTTATGTAATATTTTTACTAATTAGTTTGTGGAAAATACCGTTACTTGGTATTTTTAACCTATTGTTTTTATTTTTCTTAATCGGATTCGATAATACGGTGACCGAGACTTTATCCGTTTCTTCCTCTACAACAACAATTACCATTCTTGATTTTCAACACTTTGTTGTGTTAATCTCATTCTTACTTACCATACAGTTTGTTATATTAATTTACAAACTGAAATTTGCTTAAGATAAAAATACCTTTAAAATACTACTTTTTAGCCCTTTATGTAGAAGCATTAGGCTATACATTATATCGTTTTTTACCTAACTTAATTTTTAACTATATATTCGCAAGAGAAAATACTTATGGTTTACATTTAGCTAACGCAATAATGCTTATTTTATTAGCCATTTTACTTACTTTACAAATAAAAAATCCAATTAAAGCATTGTTAAACTTAGCTGGTTTTATTGCAATTGGTGAATTAATATTTAATGTATTTTACATAATACATTATAGTAACAATATACGTTATTTGTTTTTTAATAATCAGGCTGATTTTTGGTACTATTTAGCGTTAATGGAATTATTGTTGATTTTGATATTTTTGTTAGCCTATTATAAGGTATTGATACCACAAATTGGACTAATTGCAGTATTTTGGTTAGGCTATTTAATTGTATGGTATGTATTATTTGGCTTTAAGGTAACATTGTTTTTTGGAATAGGTCAAAGTGTTTATTACAACGATTTTACTACCAATTTGTTGGAAGTTTTATATTACCATATTCCGATTTTATACCTATGGATACATTATTTAGCTTACCAATTGAAGAAATAGAACAAGTAAATTTAGGTTGCCCAAGATTTTGTAAGGGTTATCTTTGTGTTGATCTATATCCAAAAGATAAACGGGTAATAAAAAGCGATGTAATAAAGTTTTTAAAAACTACATACAATACTTACAAAAAGCCAATTTTTAAACAAATTAAGGCTTATAACTTGCTAGAACATTTAAAAAATCCTTACTTGTTTATTTATTTA
>Ga0081474_131160_pt1 | contig 13777 bp, 17 predicted proteins | sample OneHunmetagenome_2_FD_70978 | JGI IMG/M metagenome (GOLD analysis project Ga0081474, IMG submission 70978) | Ferrous microbial mat communities from One Hundred Spring Plain, Yellowstone National Park, USA v2 (version 2) | ecosystem: Environmental > Aquatic > Non-marine Saline and Alkaline >... | reverse complement strand
CCACAGAGTTGATGAACGCGCGTGGAGCCCACCACGTGTGGACATCTTTGGTTACTTTAGGAATTTAAACTTGTTGGGAGGGGACAAGAAGTGGTTCTCACAGGCTCGAGGTGGTGGCCGCTATGCTACTCTACTCGTTTGAATTGAGCTTCCACGGGGGAATACCTCGGAGTGCTGCGAGAAGCTCTCCCTCCCAGCCTCCAAGTCGAGTGTACACGGAGGAGTGGGAGAGGAAGGCGGGTTAGTTGGTGGATTGGTGGGAGGCTCAACTTCGACCCCCGCGGAGCCACAAGCGTACCCCATAATCGCCGTGGGTGGATGAGACCGTGTTGAAGTGTAGCGGCACACCCATCTATGTTTAGGCCGCGGTGGGTGGTCGCGTATACGAGGCAGCCAATCTGGTTCGGTGTCTCCCCTACACACCAAGGAGGACCACGGCGAACGCCTTCAGGTTCATGCGAAGACTCAGGAGAAGGTGTCCCCACTGCTGGGTGACCCGGTTATCCTCACCGACCGGGGTCCGTGGTACCATGACTCGGTGATTCGCGGGAGCCGGGCTTCCAAGCACCACGTGCACCAGACCTTCGGACTTCGTAGCCCGGTTGAGCGCTTCAGAGCTACCTCAAGGAGGGGACGAGGGCGTTCTACAACAACACCAATCCCAAGAAGACGCTGTTCACACCATTCGTGGACTTCTTGGAAGTTTTCGTTGCGTGGTACACGGAGTGGAGGTGACACGGATGAATGCTTATCCGGACAGGATCAGCCTAAGCTAACAAGCATTATATCACACTACTCTGCAATAATTTTCCTAGATGTCTTTTTTCATCCCCTAGAATATTTATTGCTTTTGATATTTCAGAATTGCTAAATTTAAATTCATCTTCAACGTGAGAAATGCGATCCACTGCTCTATTGTATCTCGTATTCAGCCAATTCGTACTTTACTAGTTCAAATTTTTCTTTATCTTTTTAAACCCCAAGTATTTTTTTATGTACATTAGATAAGAAATAAGTGCTAATGATGCAGATGATACAGGAAAAAACAACCATTCATAATAAAATATCGTTCCATAATAAGCCTTTTCCCAGGCCTGTACTATAGATGTTATTGGTTCATTAATCCATAATATTGTAAATATTATGTCAGAATATAATAAAAGGTTCTCCATTTTTAGTATCTCTCTGGTCAAATACCACATAAGGAATGCCAGAACAATTGATGCTATCAATATTACCGTTCCTATCAATTGGAAATCTAACATTATAGATTCCTCATGAGTTTCGTATATAAAAATATTTTTTATTGAGGGCCCTGTAGAAATCCTATGCTCGGAAATTTATCATTAAGTAATCTTTTTGCTTCAGATTGTCTGAGATTTTTCTCTTAGCCTGCTATTGCTCTATCCTCTCCCCCATCCTCCCTGATGGATATTGACTAAACAATCAAAGAAGGATGAAGGAGAGGAAGTTAAGCGTCAGGAAAGCAGATATATAAGGATGGTCAAAGCTATATTCAAAGTCTGCAAAAGGCAACACATACCCTTGTATTCAAGCAGGTATTCAAGAAAGGATTTCACTCTATGGCAGCATATTGCTCTTATAGCTTTGATGCAGAGAATAAGAAAATCATACAGAGAGTATACATATGACTTTCTTACTATAGCAGATAGGCTGCTAGAAGCTATAGGACTATCAAAGATACCACATTTTACAACTATAGAGAAATTTATGCTAAGAATTCCTTCTATGCTATTAGAAAGAGTGATAGGAGGTTTCATACTTCTTACAAGGAAGCAGTTATTTGCTCCAGACTCATCAGGATTTTCATCACATCATGCCTCTATATACTATGCCTTGAGGATAAAGAAAGATGTACTATCATCGATGAAGAAGCAGGTGAGGTTGAAGGAGTTGACCGAATAAAAGGGTGATATAACTATGAAGAGAAGGCAAAAGAGATTCCTCAAGGTTATGATAGGTGCAGAGCTAAGGAAGCAGATCAATGATAACATCAACAAAGCTTAGAAGCGGTCCAAACAATGACAACATAGACTTCATACCGATAGCAGGAAAGGCTGATTCATTCAAATCAATAGGAATAGCGATAGCAGATAAAGCATTTGATGATGAGAGCAATCATGTATTCCTGAGAGAAAAGCTTCACGCCCTGTCCGTCATCCCTGCCAGGAATGAATGTGTACCAGTATGGAGGACTAAAGGGAAGTACAGAAAGGAGATGAAGAGAGGTTATTCTAAAAAGATGTACCATCAGAGGTCCAAAGTTGAAACTATATTCTTTGTAATCAAGAAGACTATGGGGGATGATATCAGGTCAATAAAGACAAAGGCTCAGAATAATGAAATGAGGTTTAAAATAATAGCATATAATGCAGCTAGAATTGCAAGTTTAGCTTATTCTTTGTTCAGAGGGTTTCTACAGAGCCTAGCAATAAAAATATTTTTATATACGAAACTCATGAGTTCTCATATATTCTTTTATCTTCTCAACATTTCATCACAATTTGATTTAAGAATAAAAGGTATCATTGATAAGCCTCAATCTCGATATATATATTTGTAATTTTGAATTTAATCTTTGTATCTCATCATTTAAATTAGGGTGCGTGTTTAAAAAATTATTGAAATCATTTATTAGTTCATATCCGTGTGCTCTAATTTTGTCCTTCGTTCCTTGAATATAAAAATGACCTACTCCTCCGCAGTGCTTACATTTGACAGGTACCCATTCAATAGTTTCTTCTCCTGTTCGAACTATTTCGGTTCTACTAACTTCTCTAGGAGGTCTAATAGTACCAGTACTATAAAAGTAATCATGATCATAACCAATATCATATGGTTTTAGTGGCACGGATTCAGTTTGAATAGTATATTCAACGTGATGTCTTGGCTCTCTTACTTGTCCAGATCCACCACATACACTGCATTTAACAGTATTTGGTAAGGACATTACATAATCGATCACATTCTTAACAAACATTGGGAAATCATAATTTACTTCATTTTTTATCCATTCAATCTTTGAAATATCCAGTTTTAAAGGTGGTATATATTCCTTGTTGTTGTATTTGATTGATAATTTTTTATTAAATTTATAAATACGCCTAGATAAAATAATAACATATACTAAAGATAACAACCAAGGAATAGTTATAATTGAATCATATATAAGCCAATTTTTTAGGTAAAATACAAATATTAAAGGTAAGAGTGCAAGCATTATAAATACATAAAGTGCAGTGAATATTAATAAATATCTTCTTTTATTTTTCAGACTTTTAACGTAGACTTGTCCCTTATTAATAGGAACACCGATTTCTTTTTCTTTACTTTTGTATATTTTTATAAAATCCTGGAAATCAGAATCAGATAATTCCAAAATATCCAGAATGTTCAGTTTATTTTTATATTTCACAGACCGATAATTTGCATTTAAAAAATTTTTAATTTCATTACTCATTTTCAAAAATCCCTCTGTCTTCAATTCTTCCAGACTCTTTAGAATCTTTATTTTTGAATGGTAAGCAAGATCTAGACTATTTCCTATTCTATAAATGTCTAGGTCTGAAAGACCCATAATTATAGTTATGAGGTTTCTCCTATATATAAACCTATCTTTGGCCACTGCTGTGTATCTTTTCCAGAAATTAACCATGATGAGCTTTATTAATTTACCTTTATCACCACCTCAAGAAGCCAGTAATCAACCATTCGGGTATCTCTCCCACTTTCCTCATTCACCCCTACAAATGGCTTCCCTGCTCATTCCCCGGGGATGCTACCTCTAATTTCGGCCAAGGATAAGCTCTTTGTAGGTTACATTCTTCTTGAGAATCCAGTATGCATAAACTACTATCTTCCTTGCAACAGCTATTATTGCCTTCTTTTGTGCTTTATTCTCAGGTAAAATTCCTTCAGTCTTTTATCAGATTTTATGCTTGCCCTTGCGCACTGTATGAGGATGCTCCTCAATACTGGGTCACCAGCCTTTGTTATATGGCCCGTATAGCATACATCGCCAGATTGGTATAAGGATAGAACTAGGCCAAGATATGCAGCTGCCTGCTTGGAATCATGGAATCTTCCAACGTCATCAAGCATAGTTGACAGGTAAAGAGCAGAATAAGGTGCAATACCTGGAATTGTGTCCAGCAATTTCACCCTTTCATCATTTGCAGCTGTTTCCCTGATTGCATTTTCCAGCTCATCAATAATTGAATTCAACAGTTCCATCTCCTTTAACCTTCTGTCTATTTCAGGAAGGTGCAGTTCCTTAAGGTCATCATGCCCCTTCACCTTTATTCCCCCTCTTTTCAATAACCACTTTATTTCAACAATTACCCTTGCTTTTCTCCTTGCATACCTTGCCATGGCAAGCAGCTTCTTTTCCCTTGCCTGCTCATCTATCATATGGGATACAGGCAAGTAATTGGTCCTTAATAACTCGCCCAGAGCAATTGCATCAACCCTGTCATTTTTCAGCTTGGATTTTGCAATGAGTTGCAGCCTGGAGGGAGAAGCAACGGATACTGTGCAATCATTCAGCATCTTCAGTTTGTCATATATTGGATATACAAAACCAACAGCCTCCACTGCAACATGTTTATTTCCATTGATGGAAGACAGATACTTTGTCAGGCTGCAGGTTGGCAGCCTTTTTTCTTCAAGCAGTTCACCATCCTTATTCAACACAGCTATTTGTGATTCCCCTTCATGGACATCTACACCAACATATACTTCGCTATTCATACATACGCCTTTGTCATGCCTACACATAAACGCTCATCATAGGAGTCATTTTATCTACCAAATCCATAATCACGGGGATATACGTGGCTGTCATATCCCCACATCATTTTCTCAAATATAAATATCCAACATTAGTCGGACATTTTACAAAAGATGGGACATCCTAATTAAGTTATGACATTTATGGAAATTCCCCTAATTTTCTCTTATACTTTATCGCCGCTAAATTATAGTACCTGGACACGAATTCATCAATCCCCTTATATGCAAAATGGTAACCTATAAGCTGTAATATGAGCGAAATAATTATAGGAGCAAATGTTATTGTCAACTCGCCCAATTTAACCAGTAATGATCCCGTGGTTAAACCAGAAGATAATGAATTTGCTATTGCTGAATATGATATGAATAGTAAAATTGTAAGATAGATAATTGAAATAATATAAATTATTAAAGAGTAAAGGAGATAATTGCCTGCACTGTAAAGTTTTTTAACTTGCAAATCTTCTGAGAGAAATTTGAGTGATTTAATTAATTTTATATATGCCACTAAGTATATTATTAATATTATTCCCATTATACCAACAGCCCATAAAAGAATTAATAAACTAGAACCTTTGAAAGTTAGTAAAGAAGATATTGTTGTAATTCCAGAAGCCGCTGTATTATGTATAATTAAAATAAATACATCCACAACAGTGATAAGTAAACCAAATAATGATGCAAGTAACCAGTTTCTTGTACTCCTGTAATAATCTGCATTCCCTAATGATGTTTTTGAAATCTTACCGAAACCCGAAATAAGGCGGATGAAACCAACAAAAACTATTAATTCACCGAGACCAGGAGTTACAGTGATTACAGTGATTAAGGGAATAATTAAAAGTATTAATCCTGAGGATAACCAGAAAGAACCATCAAAAACTATTAATGCACCCAAAACAGGTAAAGTAATTAAAGGTATAATTAAAAGTATTAATCCTATGAATAGCCAGAAAAATGCGTTTCTTAATGAATCTAGATTACGAATCAAATTAAAATTATCATCAGATGGGATATTCATAGAAGTGGGAACGTTTTCTTGGAATGGCTCAGCACTTTGACCAAAGTTAGATTGTTGATCAAAATTATATCCACATCTAATACAAGAATGTGCACTGTCTTCGTTAGGAGTTCCACAAACTGGGCAAAATTTTGTCATTTTTTCTACCCTATCTATAATTATCTATTAACTATATATTTTTTTGTTGTGTTGAATAACTAGACGTGTTTGTCATCTTTTATTTTCCCTATCATGTTTACTCACACTTTCGTTAGACATATCTCCTGTTGACCTCCGAGAAAAAGAAGAGGGATTGGAAGAAGTACAATGAGGAATTAGTAAGAAGAGGGGAATTGCTGTTTGACCCAGATTTTTTATCTGGATGGGAAGAAGAGTTAAACAAAATGAACGAGAAAAAGGAAGGGGCAAAGTATCTTTCTTTATCCAAACTCATTAATGAATATGCTCGCAGCCATCCACGCATACCTTCTTTGCTAGAGACAGATAGAGGGGTTTCTAAGAGTATTCGCAGAGCATATAGATATATTCAAGGAAAAAGAAAGAGGAGAAGGAAGAAGAACAGCTGACTATACCACAGTATGGTGGAGAGTAGCTAAAGTAAAGGTAGGTGGATATCTAGCCTAATGTTGATACTGCTAAGGATGTTGTTATTGCTGTGGATTCCACTGGCATAAAGGTTTCAAACAGAGGGATCAAAGAAAAATGGAACGGTTCAAAGAGGGAGACTACTATTAAATATTGTGTAAGACATCCTTCAGCTCATATTTGATGGCAAACAAGCATCTGCCTCAGCTCGTATGACCTTGATGATATCATTGGAACGAGTATTCTCATCCAGGAATCGTTCATATTCACTATCTGGATGAAGTAATTTACATCAAGTGATTGCCTTGAAGGGAAGTAGCCTCCCAATTCCCTTCTTATGTAATCAAGACCAGAGTTTATGCTCTCTATAGCATTTGTAGTATAAACAAACTTTCTTACCTACCTCCGATGGATATGAAAGGAATGCAAGGTAATTCTCAGCCCTGTTCCTTAATCTATCTGCATAAGATCTATCAACCTTCTCTATTATTGAACATGCATCGTTGAAATGCTTCAATCCCTCTTCCTTTGTTGAGCTTTCTTTAGCTAGGTAAAGGCTTGACTTACTTTATCTCCGAATATATTTTCTTTGGAAGGTCGATCCTGAGGTTTCTTTGCATGTGAATAAAGCAGAGCTGATGGTCAGCAAAAGGATAGAGCTTCTTTATGATTTCCTTTACACCAGGGAAGTCGTCTGTAACGAAGATCAGAACCCTCTTCAATCCCCTTGTTACTATGTCCTGGAATGAATACATCTGCCCACAATGCTTTGTTCTCATCCCCTTCATTCACCCAGAATCCCAGTATTGACTTGTGCCCTTCGGTATCTATTCCTAATGCAGTGAATATCGTAACATCCTTTATCCTTCCAACACCACCACCTGCTGCTACATCATCATCCCTCATCTTCGCATGGTAGGCATCTATGAATACTGCAAACAGTGTATGAGGTAAAGAAAGGACTAGTTCTGAACACTTCAAACCTTTCATGAATCAATGAAGTAAGCTCTTCGATCCTTTCTTGGGAATATGGAAGGTTCAGAGCATGTAATGCTCTCTCTATCTGTGTCTGAGAATATCCGTTGGTAAGCAATGCAAGTAAAAGATTTTCATAGTCCTTATCTACTCTCTTCCATTTGGATGGAAGTAAAGCAGGCCTGAAGTTATTCCCTATCCTTATTCTAGGTATCTTCAAGTCCAGCTTTCCTATTGCAAGCTGTAGGCTTCTTGAATAGAATCCATTTGCCTCTTCATACTTATTCTCCTGCAGCAAGAAGAACTCTCTCTCCTTCTTCATTATGGCAGACATGACATCAGATATGATATCTGAGAATACCTATTTTCTCTCCATCATGGATTCTCTTGGCATATCCCTCAGCAGCCTTTTCAATCAACTGTTTCATTTCATTATCCAGCTTTGATGAAGACTTGGGCATATCTCTACCACTACTACCACCATCATTATTATCCTGCTCGTACCGATCATCTAATATTTTATCCGTACTGAATCCCCCTCCTACCTCCCCCTTTTACACAATTTTCCATGCTACCTCCCTCTTCTACGCTCTCCATAGACGACAGGGTCGTTATGGAATCTACAGGGTCATACTGGATGAATATATATGATAAATTGGAGGATGCACATATAGCAGTGGTGTTGGCACATCCATTGAAGACAAAGGCAATAGCTTCTGCAAGGATAAAGAGCGATAGTGTGGATGCAAGGATATTGGCACATCTCCTCTCACAGGGCAGACCTCATACCCGAAAGCTACGTTCCATCTAAAGAGATGAGGGAGACGAGGTCCCTGGTAAGGCACAGGCTCTCCATAGTAAAGGTGAGGACTATGCTGAAGAACAAGATACATGCAATAATAGATAGAAACGGGCTGAAGCATGAATTCTCTGACCTATTCGGCAAGGCTGGTATTAGCTGGCTCAAGAAGCTCAAGCTCCCTTCGTTGGACAGGCTGATGCTTGATTGATAACCATCTTACCCACATTGAGAGCCTGGAAAGGCAGATCAAAAGGGTAGATGAGGAGATAACTTCGAGGGCCTCTCAGGACGAAGATGTGAAGCTTCTCCTCAGCCTCACAGGTATAGATGTCTATACAGCTTTGCTCATCAAGTCAGAGATAGGAGACATCAGGAGGTTTCCTAACTATAAGAAACTTGTATCATGGGCAGGTTTGGCACCATCATTGCATCAATCAGGAAGCATAGAATATCATGGAGCAATAACAAAGCAGGGTTCAAGGACGCTCAGGTGGATAATAGTCGAATCGGCAAGGGTAGCTTCTACTCACGATCCAAGGCTGAGATCGTTCTACGAAAGGGTAAAGGGCAGAAGGGGGGACCAGAAGGCTATCATCGCTACAGCCAACAAGATGCTGAAGATAATATGGTTCATGCTGACAAGAAAAGAAGTATATGAATCAGCCAACAGAAAGAGGTACATCAAAAAGCTTAACAGGATGGATGGCTAAGATAGCAGGTGCTGGCAAAAGGTAGGCTCAAGGAACCCAGCCTACAGGGCGTCTATCATGAGTGCTAAAATACCTACCCTTGCATCTCCATGATGATTTTTAGAGACTAGCGCTCCAATTAAAGCTATTTTTTCTTCTTCATAATGATTCAATCCATATTTAGCTCTTAACATTAATATTTCTTCTAATTGTTCAGAATCATATTCATTAAATAAAATCTTCTCGGTCATATACCCAATCAATATCTTTACGCCTCTCATTTGCGGGGTGAGGTTGCGTATACATCAAGTTCAGCAGTAAAAAAACACTGAATGAAGCAAGTGCGGTAAGAGCTTCAAACGAAGCTGTATAGACGTTGCAGGGCTAAATAAACAAAGTCGCATTTGATGATATAGAGAGGGCTCTGTGCTTGTCAAAACACGAAAAAAGGAAAACTGTGGGTATATCAGGTATAAAGCTGGCCATAAGCTAGGGCTCAATTCTGTTGCCTAATTTTTAGATCGTGACTGCCCTATATTCTGTAATGCTCAAAGCTTTTCTGCAATGTCGTTAAATGCGCTTTCAACATCTTTTGGATCACCAAATCCTATAATAATATCCTCGTTTTCTTTCTTGTTCATTATGTCATTTATGAATTCCTGTTCTTCAAGGCTCAAATTCTGGCTTTCTGACTTTAGTATGATGCACTTGTAATTCTTTATGCTATTGTCGAGGTAACTGCTAAGCTTGTGCATTTGTTCCTTGTTCAACTTAATTGCTATTGCCCTGCCTCCCCTCCACAAGGCAGAGCTTATTGCACTATTTTTTGTATTCATAAATGCGCCAGTAACGTCAAAAGGCTGAAATGAGAACCTTTTGCTTTTGCCGTATTCGGGTGCCTTTGAGCTGTAAAGCTGCTGTATGATTAATGCCCCGATAAGTAATGCGAATGAGATCCCGTAATAAGCATAGAGCTTAGTTCCAAGTAGCAGACTTGAAAATAGGGCTGTTAATGCAGGGGTAGCGTATGTTGCGTTAGAAGCAATCAACGGGTTAAGTATTTTCAGCGTGTAGAAATAAAGCAAAGCGCCTATGCTGTAAGTTGCTGCACCCAAGAAAAGGAATGATATGAGCTCTGTGGTATTTATGCTTACAATGAAAGGCGAATTAAGCGCAAGCATTGCTGTAGCTACAAAAATCAGCGAAAAGATATTAAACATTAACACCTGGCTATAGATATCGTAATTGTTGCCTTTTATGATGATATTTGAAAATGCAATAGATAGTGCATAGCCTATAAGCATTATAATATATGGCATTTCATATTTGCCCACATTTGCACTATTGCCTGCTATCAGCACATATACAGAGGCAAGGCCAAAGAAAAGTGCTATGAGCTGCTGGGGCTTAACCTTTGTCTTTAGGAAAAATGGCTGCATAATTGCAAGTAATATCGGCCATAGCTTGCTGACAAGACTTCCTATTACTGGATTTGTTCCGGCAATACCTAGTGTTAAAAGCAATTGTGGTAATGCATAGTTTAAAATACCCGCACTGAAAACCGTACCTATTGCTTTCCCATTTTTTGTTATATCAATGAGCTCTTTAATCTTCTTCTTATACACAACAATTGCAAAAGACACAATGCTGGCGGTTAAGAATACAAATAACAGAAGCTGAAGCGTGCCTAATGCATTGCCCGTGCTTGTCAGTATTGGCAGAAAGGATAGTTCTATCTCTGCGATTATTATCGCAATATAGGCCTTCCACTTCATTGGTATTCTTGTATTAGGCATTTCCAGCACTCTTCTTCGAGAATATAGGCATCATGAAAAAAGTTTTCTGAATTCTATGTTATGATGGTTACAGAGTGACAGTCGGAGAGATAGCCGGTATTCAGTTGATCTGTAAGGTCGATATCTAGACTGGCTATCCTTCGCTTTGCTGATACCCTGCAATGAGGGTGGATAGGAGCATGACGAGATTTCTCTGACTTCAGACTCTCACAACCTCCTGAAAATCATGAATATGCTGATAAGAATGGATGTACATAAGTGTATGGTAAATATAACAGAGATGGAAGAGGATGGCTCTGTTAAAAAATGAGATTGAGAACAGTGAGGAAGCATAGAACACATTTGTTGAAAGGTATTCTTCCATAAATCCTGAGATATCACTTGAGCAGTCCACATCTGGTAAATACGTAGCAAGACTCCTCAGAAACAGAGGTTTTCCAGTGCACCTGGCAGATCCTACAAAGCTTGCATTGGTGTTCAACTCCACGAAGAATAATGACAGGGAGGATTCATACAAGCTTGCTAAGTTACTGAGGCTGGGAGAACTACCTGAGATTCATCTTCCAATTCGTAATAACCGTAGTGTACTCCACCCAGAGCGCTCCTAAATATTATATCCTTAGCAACTGCCACATTAGGATGTTCCTCCATAATCTTATTCTCAAAATTTTCAATCAGTTGTGATTTATACTTAACATCAGGTTTCTTTGCAATAGAATGTTTGGAAAGCGGTGATTTATTATCTTCTCTTGTGCATTCACGAATTAAATCTTCTAAACCTCTATCCCTATCTGGAGGTTGTACTACCTTTAAACTTTCGGAAAGATCCGGCGTCACATCGAGAGCATCTGGATCCTCAGTAACAATAATTCTGAGATTAAAATTTGTCTTTTCAGTTGTTGTGTTGCATGTTTTGAGCGTGAAGTCTAGGTTTTTGGCCAAAGTCTTCTTGCATCTACGTGTTGAACTCTGTCATATTGCTTGACGGGAGGGATTGGTAAAGCTGCAACGAGACCCTCATCAGAAGGAGGAAGAGGGAGAGATGAATCTCGACTCCTCTATGCTGAAGTGATGTAAAAAGGGGGAGTTCAAGAATGCCAGCGAAGGGAGGGTTGGAGAATCGTCCATTATCCCGAGACGTAAGTCAGACTCCGGTCGTTCGTCCGTATGCTCTTTCACCCACCAGCCATGCAGGTAGACGGAGGTGTACTCGCATTTCCTCCTAGACGGATTTCAGGTTCCTGACTGCAACATAGCAAGGAGGGTGAATAGACTCCAGATAGAGCTGGACGAACCATTCGGCAAATCGAATGATCCAATCAGCATATCGGTTGGTTCGTTAGGTGTTAAGGTCTGCAACTCAGGGGACTAAATAAGGCAGATCTGGAAGCCGAAGATGAAAGGTCATCTCAACATACACTTCTTAGTCGAAACAAAGACCGGTCATGTCGTGTCGATAGTTGATTTCTCTTCTGAGAAGATGGGCAACGGGAAGAGGCTGGTGAACAGGGTGGAAGAGAGCGTCATGGTGAGTGGGTCCCTGGTGACGCGGCGTACGACTCGAGAGCCAACCTCAACTTCCTTACTCAAGAAGGGATCATACCGGTGATCAGGGTCAGGAAGGGCTCCGTGCCCAGGAGCAGAGGCTCTCAAGCTAGGAAGCTAGCTGTTATAGAGCAGCAGACGTTCAAGCCGAAGGCATGGTCAAGGATTCATAGGTTCGGGTACAGGTGGAGGGTCGAAGGAGCCTTCTACGTCACAAAGAGGGTCTTCGGAGAATACGTCACGGCAAAGAAGTTCGTCAACATGGCCAGAGAGATGGCTATGAAGGCATCGATCTACAACGGATTCATCAAAGCGATGGCGTAGGACCGAAAGGATGCCCAGCTATGACCATGCTGGCCATGGATTCATGCAACACAGCATCAAAATAGATAGGTTTATATAGATTTCTAGATTTGAACGATCCGGTTGTGCATGGGCAGTAGGGTGAATGGTAGTAGATAGAGACCCAAGACCTCCGCTGAGGGAGGGGTACGCGCACACACATAGGGGGGATGAGGAAGCGGGGGGACTGAAGATGGTCGGCGTTCCCCACTGCATGGTGGGTGGGTACGTCGAGACAGGGGGAAAGCGGAGTGACCCCAATGAACTCGTGAGGGGTCTGCATGATGCTGTGAAGCCCAAGCTCTACTACGTGTACGACAGGTACGCATCAGCATACCTACGTATGCCTACGTAGAGTGAAACCCGGGTGTGTGGTATCGGCGCACGAGGAGCCCCACCCAGGATGGTGGTCGCAGTCTTCATCAGACCTTTCCCCGCCTTTACATGCAGGTATACGGAGCAGAAGGCGAGGGCCACAGCGGAGGGCGCATTCTGGATCAGGCCGATGCTACGCGGATTCAGGAGGGTGCAGCTCACTGCTTTCAAGATGGAGGGCGGCCCAGCAGGGTATACGCCCACCGGCTGGCCCACGGCAAACAGGACGCCTGCGACGGCTACACCGGTAAACGAGAAAGCCATCACCTTCAACAGGTAGAGAAGACCCGTGACCAGGCTGCGGGAAACGCCCCCCACCATACGCCAAACTACCCTACACTGAGTTAAAATTCTTTCGGCGGAATCCCGATGGTGTCCAGATAATCATTTCCCGCACCTGAATACTACGCTCGCCACCCCCTAATCCGGGCACCATCAATGGAAGGATGGTGTCCAGATAAGCATTCACTCTTGTCACCTCCACTGCGTGTACCAGTGCATGAATAGTTCGAGGAAGTTCACGAGTGGAGCAAAGAGTTTTGGGGTTGATGTTATTATAGAACACCCGTGTCCTGTGTTTGAGGTAGCCCTGAAGCGTTCAACGGAGCTACCCAAAGGTTTGGTGCACGTGGTTTTGGAACCCGGCTCGAATCACGGCTTCACGCTACCATGGACGCCTATCCGTGAACAGGGTCTCCGAGACACCTTGTTCTCAGTCTACTAACCTGAGCGCGTTCTCTGTTGTCCTCGTGAGTGAAACACCGAACGAGATGGGTTGCCTCGTTACAGCGTCGACGGCAACCCAAACGTACACTGGTCTTCCGCCACACTTCAC
>Ga0081474_118535_pt1 | contig 13827 bp, 16 predicted proteins | sample OneHunmetagenome_2_FD_70978 | JGI IMG/M metagenome (GOLD analysis project Ga0081474, IMG submission 70978) | Ferrous microbial mat communities from One Hundred Spring Plain, Yellowstone National Park, USA v2 (version 2) | ecosystem: Environmental > Aquatic > Non-marine Saline and Alkaline >... | reverse complement strand
AACCTTAGTAACAACCTTACCCTTAACTGAATCCTCAGCCCTACCCCACAACTCAACCAACTTCTCATACTTTTTCCTACCATAACGCTTAATCCAAGTGAAAACAGTACCAAGAGGTACGTTAAGCCTAGAAATAGCCCTCATACTCATACCATTAGTATTTTCAAAGCCTCCTCCCTCAACTTCCTAGAATGGTAAGTAGCATCACCCAAGAAGTACTTACCACAATCCCTACACAAATACTTCTGCCTACCCAAAGGCCTACCACACTTAACAACATGATGACTACCACAAGAGGGACAAGAAACGTCTTGCCTAAATACAGGCTTCCTACCCGTCAGTGATACTCGTTATACAAATATAAATAACTTAACAACGACACTATCTCCAAACTCTTTACTTAAATAATAACAAATATTATGTAGAAATATAATTATTAGTTTCAAGTTTTTTACTTACGATAAATTTAAAAGCAACGGGATAAATAGAGTATTTAGGGTTACCCAAAATGATAGGACTAAGCGAAATCTTAAATCCTTCTACTGGTCTTTCAGTCTCAGAAATCCTCCTGATATCATTGATACTAGGAATGCTACACGGTGCTACACCGGACGAACATACGTGGCCTATAACTTTCAGTTACGCTATAGGAAAATACAGTACGAAGGGAGGGATGAAAGCAGGATTCCTATTCTCAGCTGGATTCACCGCACAAAGGGCTCTGTTGACCACTCTCGGTTATATAGGCCTAGCTGCGATTTATAAAGAGTACAACTTAGACGGTCCAGTATACGTAATCGTAGGTTTCGTAATGGCGATAGCAGGTTCTTATATCCTCAAGGGAAGGTACTTACATTTGCCGATAGACGCTTTAATGAAGCATGGGAGTCACGAAATCCCTAAGGATGTGCCATTAAGAATGACAGTTGTACATGGTCTAATTGCTGGCTTCGGTTTTGGTGCTTACGCATCGATAATAACTTTCGTACTCGCCCCGCAGTTACCTAGTGTTATTTACTCTCCTCTCCCAGGTTTGATGTTCGGTATAGGCACGATGATTATGCAGATAATATTTGGAGCAATATTCGGAAATATATTAAGGGCTAAGAAGGCTAGCGAAGAACAGATCACTTATGTAGCTAGGAAGTCTGCAGGCAGGGTGTTATATTACGGCGGGTTGGTGTTCATGGTAGTCGGTGCACTGATAATAGCATTGCCGCAGATAGACAACTTTGCAATCTCAACCGGGATTTCGATTCCTAACCTCGACGCTATAGATGTCGGCTTCCTGTTGGTAGTAATGACTGTTGGACTCATAGGTTTACTGAGTATAATAACGAGCTTTAGAGAAGCCTTCAAGACTACAAGCCAAGGAGAAAAAGGAGTAATGAAGAGGACTGTGTAGACATAACCTCGTTTTTGAAACGTGAAAGGTTTTATAAACTCGTCCTCTATTTGCGTTGTAACAAGTAATAAATTAAGTAAGACACCAAACCGTAAGAAAGATGAGCTATTATGTACGGTAATGTGATCGTGTAAGGTAGGAGATTAAATGAATTGGTAAACTGAAAATGGATAGGACGGAAGAACCGAAAAGGAGTCCGAGTACTATCGAAGACGGTATACTGTTTGGTCTTATACCACTCGCCTCAATAATAGTTACCCCGATTGTAAAAACAACTACGGCTACAATTATGTGAAGAAATACGCCTAATAATATTGAGGACATGTGAGTTAGGTGATAAGAAATATCCGTAAATATAGATAGGTCGTCTATAAAGAAAAATAATTCAAAAATTCCTCCAGCCAAACCGGATATTAACTTACCAAAAAACATTATTGGATTAAAGACTAATTCTATGTTTAAAAGATTATTCACCGAGAATGAAGACTGAAGTAGAAAGACTAAGTATTATAGTGAGAAATTCTAGAAAATATGAGGTAACTATTGTACGTGAAGAAATACCCTAATATTTCTTATTTTTCATACATCCCTTATTTTTCGCCATATCTTAAGTGGCTTTGTGAGTTTAATGACGAAGTCCTTAATGAAGTTAAGGATGAACTAGGAATTAGGTGTTAAGGGAATCCGGTTTTTAAACCTCCACTACAAGATTTACATCGTGATTAAGGTAGGTACTTGCGGTTTCACCTATAAACACTTCAGGTATTTCGACACCTTAGAGGTACAACAAACATTTTACGACATTGTTAGTGACATTCAATTGCAAAAATGGAGGAAGTTAGCTGAAGAAAACAATGTAGAGCTCACAATAAAGGCGCTACAAATAATAACTCACGAATATAACACGAGTACCTACAAGAGAATGAAACATAAGTTCGGAGATGCTAAAAATTACGGGTCGTTTAAGGATACTAAGGAAGTTAAGGAAGCTACTGAGATCACGTTAAGGGAGGCAAAGGAGTTGAACGCTAAGATAGTCATTTTCCAGTCTCCTGCGTCCTTTAAACCGTCCGACCGTAACGCTAGGGCTGTCATAGACTATTTCTCCATCCTTGACAAGAAATTCAAATATGGTTGGGAACCTAGGGGAGAATGGTATAACGAGCTGGAGTTATTGAGGAAGGTCGTAGAGGAGTCCGGTGTAATCCACGTAGTAGACCCCTTCAAGCACACTTCATTAACAACGGTGAAATACTACAGACTTCACGGTAAAGGAAAAGGTGAGGTGAACTATTCTTACAAGTATACCGACGACGATCTCAAAGTATTGAAGAACATGGTAACCGATGGGTCGTACGTAATGTTCAATAACATCTACTCTTTTGATGATGCATTACGATTTAAGAAGTTACTCTCTACTAAGTAATAAAAAATCACTTAGTTTTGAGGATCCTAATTCTAAAAGTGTTACCATCTCTTTTTATTTCGCACGGATAACCTCTAGACTCGCAGATCATTGGTATTGAAAGCTCTGCTGGTTCGTTATCACTTATAATCTCAATAACTTCACCCTCTTTCATCTGATTAAGTCTTTTTACGATCTCTATCTGGGGCTCCGGACAAGGTTCTCCTCTTAGGTCAAGTATTAAGTCTGGTTTGTCTTTCTTTATTTTTTCATTCATTAAATTATACTTTCAATAAAAAACTAAATATATTCCCGCTTTATAAACTAACAGTTTAGATTTGATAAAAATTATACAAAATAAACGATTTACTCCTAATTTTTAATTCATTCAGGGCTGATTTCTTGAGAAGTATTACTGAGTGCGTATTTTTCGAGTTTAGTCATCAACACTTCATCTATATATACTGCGTAAAGTGTTGCTCTGACTGTATCGGATAAACTTATTAGTTCAAGAATAGCGTCCTGTCCTTGTATTATTTGTCCTTTGTAATTCACATTTATTTTCGCAATTCTTCCGTTTTTAATTAATATTCTTCCGTTTACGTCTTCTCCTTTTATTACTACTATTCCATATTCTACGTCTACGCTTGCTTTTGTTATCTTTGGTAATATTTGGCTAAATGTGCCTTGTTCTTCCAGTAGTTTTGTCGGTGTTATACCTTCTATTCCAATGTCGTTCTGGGTCTTAAGATAGTATTTTATGTACGGTATTATGTGATCTTCTACTATATGTTGAGCTAAGGCGAAAGGAGTCCTCCCTAGTATTTTATCTAGACCAGATACTTTGTAGTCAGCAGTCATAATTATTCTTACAAGCGTTTCCATAGGCTTTATTGCCTTGGTTTGGAGTTTCATTTCCCAAGTAAATTTCTGGTCTTTTGTCCATCCTCTATAAATTACACCCTCTGACGAGTATACTGGCCCTTCCATTTCCCCTTCAAAGAAGTTCATCTTTGTGTCTGGTGTACCGAAGATGTATATTACTAAGAACTTGTTCGAGAAGCCTGAAAGTGAAGAAGGTGTCACATATTTTCCTTCTTTTTTGTCATAAACTTGTAGTATGTTGATATGACCAAAGACTCCGGTGAGGAGGAAGGGATCCGTCAGTAAGCTTACTACTCTATCCTTAGAAGTTTGGATTGTAACATCGTGTGAATACACACCCATAACTCTCCCTAGAGATATACTGTATACTTACTAATATTAAAATTTAGCTTAAATTTTTTCTAATAATCGTTCAGTCGATCTTTTATGTTTCGATAAATACCAAATTTATGTTTTCCTTGAAGTATAATCATTTATCTATCAATAATTTAAATTATAGTTGATATTAAAAACCTAATTTTTATTGTATAATGCTAAAATTTTCATATATAACAATTTAAATATGTTAGCAAAACTTAAATAGTTCTTACAATAAAGTCAATTTAGTGATGAAAATGAAGAGAAGAGACTTTATTAGGTTGTCGATGATAGCTGGAGGAGCAGTTGCTGTATCTCCATTATTTACTCCACTCTTAAATTATATGGGATTTTACTATAATGAGTTACAAGTTATATCTAAAAATTATCTAGTTGCTAGCAATACGTTAGGTCTTGAAGGATTTCCTAGATATAAAGTTGCCAACATAAAGAACTTACAGAGTACTTCTTGTCCTATATACTTTTTTACATATCCTTTAACAAATGAGCCCTGCTTTCTTACAGATTTCTATAAATTAAAAGGTCTTAAGGATATAGAATTTAAGAATCCATATTACGGTCAATTCAGAATTAACTCTAAATATCCTACTATTGTAGGTGTAGGACCTAAGAATTCCATATGTGCATTTTCTGCGATATGTGTACACTTAGGTTGCCAATTACCAGCTCAAGTACTTACTCCATCAGCTTCTTACCCCGGCTTAAATCCATCATCTACAATATTACACTGTCCTTGTCACGGCTCAATGTATTTGTTAGATCAAGGGGGCATTGTTGTAGGTGGACCTGCTCCTAGACCGTTACCTATTGTGTTTTTAGAATACGACGAGACCACTGGAGACATATATGCTATAGGAACTAACGCGCCATATTTCTCCAAGTCAAGGCCTTCGAGTAACTTGATTTATGACCCAGATTACTCCTATCAAATTCCTAATAATCCTGCCTGTACTACAGGTGGGTGAAGATGGAGCAGGAGAACAAATCCGTTCTAGATAAAGTATTCGAGTGGTTGGATGAAAGAGTTGGTATTTACGGTCACACTATAGCTAGGGCTCCAAAGTTTGCCTTTAGATTAGATTACTGGTTAGGCTCTTTCGTTTTAGCGTCTTTCGTATTAGCAGTAATTACTGGGGCTCTAGTGGCATTATATTATATTCCTACAGATCCTTACGCCTCCACAACTTACTTGATAAGTAATGTCCCTTTAGGCGCTCTACTATTCAGTATACACACATGGTCAGCATATGCAATGATATTCTTCATATTATTGCATATGACAAGGAATTTCGTTGTAGGTGCTTATCGTAGACCAAGGGAAGTAATGTGGATGGTAGGAGTTATATTGGGTGGACTTGCACTTACAGAGGCCTACTTAGGTTATTCTTTGCCATATAATATAATATCGTGGACAGCGACCACTACTGGCCTAAATCTTTTCTCGTATATGCCATTCGGCTTGGATAAACTAATAAAACTAATGACTACTGTTCCAACAAATCTTCCGGGCGTTGCGCAAGGTGTTGATCCTTTAGTTGACAGATTCTTTATCTTTCATTGGATAGTAGGGGGCTTAATAATGGTCTTCATAGGGTTTCATCTCTCGATATTTGAGAAGCATGGGTGTGTAACTCCTCCTCCGAGTAAAGAGCCCAGATTGGAGTTATTGGAATTTTATAAGGAGAAACTTCTTAACGATCCAGAGTGGAAATTACAGCCCTATACTAGAACCTTCGGAATGATATTGATGACCTTCTTCCTTGTTTTCGGTTCAGTTATCTTAATCGCCTCTTTATTTCCGTATAATATAGCGGTAACTGCGTCTGGAGTCAAATACACAATGTTACAGTTTAATCCAGCTCTTGCTGCTCAAACTCCTCCAATACCAGACTGGTATTTCCTATTTATTTATTTTTTCTATAAATCAGTTCCTCCAATTTATGCATCGATTATATTTTTAGTGTGGATATTAGTAACATTAATGTTTCCTTTTATCGATGAGTACATATTTAGACATAAGGCTAGCCACCCCGTTATGAGGCCTTCAGCGATAGGTTTAGGAGTAGGTTTTATACTAACTTTCATTGTAAATAGTATATGGGCGTATGAGACGCCTGGTAAAGATATTGGGCCTATAGGGATTATGATTGATGGAATAATTTTCTTGGTTTCTTATGTCATAATTTTCATGTTACTTAGAAAACTTCAAGGTTCTACTTCATCCCTTAACGGAAATATTACAAGTGGTTTTATAAAGTTTAAATTGGATAGAATTCTAGTTTATTCCTTCCAAAAAACTTTATCTTATGAGCCAAAACTATTAAGATTTACTTCAGTAATATTTTTAGGGCTAGTAATTGTAAGTATTATTAACGCCATTGAAATGTTTCTCAGTTTAGAACTAGTTTTCTATTATTCGTACTTGCAGTTCCAACTAGGGGCTCAAGTAGGAGTAGAACTCCTCTTGCTGGCCAACATACTCTTATTCATCGTCTTTGGAGGAGAAAGATAAAAGTTATTATTTTTTTAAATTTAAATTATACTACTAAAATTGAACATAAATGTATAACTTTATGTACACTTATGTACATTTTTAAATATCTAACCTTTCATGATTAAGGGTTTTTAAGTCTTATATTTAGTTCTTGTTAAACACTCTCGTAGTTAGGACTTTAATGGCTACGTAAGCACCAACTATATTCATTAAAAAGAACATTAATGTTCCTGCCGGAGGAAATTGTGAACTATTATAAATCGAGTAAGGTTTAGAATATATGTATGGGTTAACTATCCATAAGTATGATAAGAGAGATTCGCCAAGCATCCATAAGGCAAACAATAATAGTTCGATGTTGAAATCTAAGCCTTTAAGGTATGAACCTAACACATATGCTGAAAGTGATATTGTTAACACGTCTAAATTCCATAATAAGATTTCTTTCGTAGCTAGGTCAAAGAACCAAGGTAAATGCCAAATCACTAGAATCATTATAGCGATCAAAAGAGTTTGGGATTTTACCTTCGTTTTCGTATTGATTACCTTGTATCCATTATACATAAATATCGTTACTAGCAAATAATGAGTTACCATAGGTACGATTGGTGATATGGATAAAATGTGAAAGAAAACAGTACCCAAGCATACCTTCTAGGCATTCCTAAAACACCCTCAATGAACATTCCAGTAGCTATCACGAAGGAACCAGCAAATGTCATTATAGCACCACTTTTCGCAAGCTCAGTGTCATACATCCTACCACTGAAGTACGGGAAGTAATATAGGAATCCCGCCAACAGTGCTACTAGAATAGCAAATACCATATAATGGAAGTGGCCTACTACGGCATATGTCCCGTTAAAATCATAATCTGACGGGATTAATGGGAAGAAGACTCCGGTAATACCACCTACTAAAAATAAAGTGATAAACCCAATTACGAGGATTGAATATCCCGATACTCTAAGTTTACCTCCGTAAAATGTTGCGGTCCAATTAACAACTTTGACACCTGAAGGAATTGCAATAGCCATGGTTATAGCTGCTGAGATGCTGTCAGCCCAAAAGTTGAAGATGGAAGTAAACATATGATGCATCCATACGCCCATTGCACTAAGAAATGCAATTGCGAATGACGAAAGGGCTAACGCTTTATAACCATATATAGGCCTTCCTACGGATCTAGGTAAGATTTCACCAATAAGCCCCATTGCTGGTAAGATAAGTATATATACCTCTGGATGACCGAAAAACCAGAACACATTTTGCCATAGTAGAGGATTTCCCCCTTCCAAATAATTGAAGAATGGTAAATTCCAATCTCTCTCTAAGAATGCCATTACCAAGCCTCCAGTAAGTGGTGGTAGGGCTATCATAAGTAGAATTGAAGTAGCGAAAAATGACCATACGAATAAGGGCATTTTGAAATACGGCATTTTCTTCAGTCTAGTGATGGTTAGTATGAAGTTAATTCCAGTTAGAGTGCTTGAAACGCCAGCTATCATAAGTCCGATCTCTATCAAGTCAGCTCCGATGCCGTTATTAACAGCTAAATCCGTAGAAAGTGGTGCATACATATACCAGCCCATATTAACAGTACCCAGTAAGGGTGAGATACTGACTAGAGCTACAGCCGGTACTAAAATCCAGAATGACAACGCGTTTATCTTAGGCCAGTAGAGATCTCTTGCCCCTATCATCCGCGGAACTAGGTAATTGGCAAGTCCAGTAGATAAGGGCATAACAACAAAGAAGATCATGTATATACCATGTAGGGTTAAAGCATTGTAATAGGATGTCGCACCTACGTTGTTAAACGTAAGTTGAGTCCTCATAACTATCGCTTCAAGTCCCCCCATCAACAAGCTGAAAAGACCTAGTGAGATATACATAATTCCTATGTCTGACGCATTTGTAGTAGTAAGTGCTATACTTAATATATCCTTGGCTCTCTTTGTGTTCATAACTGTCACTTATTGATAAAAAATGTTAATGTAATATATTAACTTATTTTACGTTAATTTATATAAGTTCAGTAAATACATATGATAGGGAATAAATATCAATTAAATTGATAAAATACATAAAAATAATTTTAGTGCAAATTTTAATTAAATTTCTTATTTTAAGAAAGTATTAGATTAATGAATAATTGACGTATAAAATTAAAAAAATTTATAAATGAATATAAAGAACAAAAATATTGAGAATTATGAGAGGTGTTTCATCTTCTTTTACCATAATAATTACAGTAATAACATTAGCGCTAATAATAGGGGCTAGCGTATACACTTATGAACAGTATGCAATTTATACTTCCTCACTGCATACAATTTCATCATCGACATCATCATCAACAAAAACTACACTACCGTACAATCCATCAAACAAGACGGTATATATTACTCTAGTTTCGTTATCTTCTGGGTCTAATTTTAATTACAACGGGACTAGCTTCGGTTCAATGATAATTTACGTACCCTCCGGCTCAAACCTACAGATAACGTATATTAATCAACAGTCTTTGCCTCACAATCTGAATTTGGTTAAGAACACTACTGCAACTCCAACTAGCAACATAGCAGATGATGGTAATATTCTGCTTACAATAGGAGCAAGCTCATCAGATTACACTGTAAATGGTTTACTAAATGGACAATCAGCGACTGGGACTTTTAATGATATACCGACTGGGACTTATTGGTTAGCTTGTGGTATAATCGGCCATGCGGAATCTGGAATGTGGGTCGTCTTAGTAGCCTCGCCTAATGTGACTACTCCCTATGTGGTGATAAGTTGATTTAAAGAATAAATTAAAAAGTTACTTTTTTTCAGTTACTTTATAGATTATCCTAATCCTCATAATTAAAGTATAAAAACTACTATTTTTTAATATCAATAATTAGAGGAAAGATGACTCACAAACTCTCTATTGAGCTGTTAACCATAATTGGTGCATCTGTGATACTTGCAGTCTTGGGAAGATTATCCCTACACTACTTGGCAATTATAGACACAGGTGCTTATTTTCCTCATAACGTTAAGCCTATAGTTATTAGGGTTATAGCAAAGCAATATGTATGGGAATTTATCTATCCTAATGGAACAATAAGTTATAATAAGGTCGTAATACAATCCGGTAGGCCCTATATATTTAACCTCACGTCAGCCGACGTAATCCATGCTATGTACATTGTGCAATTGGGGTACAAGCTAGAGGCTATTCCGGGTTATTATTATCCGCTATATATAATAGTCGATAAGCCCGGTGTTTACGCTATATACTGTGCCGAGTTTTGTGGACCTGGTCATTATACAATGATTGGCGAGTTAATTGTTACTAGTGGGAGTGGTTAGATATGAGCGGAAAGTTAAGTGGAAAGGATTATGTGTTTTGGCTACTTTCAGTTATAACCATGTTCCTAATATTTGAGGCTTTAGGTAATTTTGGCAACTTATCCATATTATCTTCTTTCTCTCAGGTTTCTCTATATGAGAAACAGTTATTTGAGATAACATACATAGCTGCGGGAGGCGTTTTCGCAATCTTTATGGGTAGTCTGATCTTTCTATGCCTTAGATTTCGTGAGGCTGTACAAAAAGAGAGTAGAGAGATAGATTACTTTAAGGTATCTATGCCCTTACTAATAATTTCAGGTGGCATACTTCTAGTTTTTAGCTACCCTTATTTTTCTCCTTATTTACCTCTACAATTGCAGTTCAATTTAGGAATAATCATTTCTTTAAGCATGATCTTATTACTAGCAATAACTTTTGTAGTATATAAGGAGTATTTCAAAGATTAATAAATATTTTTATTTTTTAACTTTACTGGTTTTCTCTTGACTTAATAATGTAGTATAAGGATTTAAACGTGATAAATATATTTTGAAACCTTATATTAGGGTTTTTATATAGTTGAAATAATTAGAGATATTTATGAGATTTTCTTACATATTCATTTTTACATTTTTATCACTATTAATTTTAATAATAGTATTAAATACTTTTACGATCTATACGTTAGTGGCATATATTGTCCTGCCGTCATTACTGTGGCTATTGGTCCTATTTTTGAGTGTTACAGTAGCCAAAAGCGTATTTAATTACGTCAAGAAGAGCTGGAGAAAAAAGAAAATATTGTTAACCTTGGCTCTTTATTTACCTATCCATCTCTTCGTGTATAGTCTGTCGTTAGAAAAGTTATTATCTATTATATATGGACTTGATGAGATATTCCCATATACTCAATTCTTGGTGACTTACACTCCATTCCCGTTAAATCCGATAGGTCTCGCTTTTACGTTATTATTCGATCCTTCACTAGATCTATTTATATCGCCGATTTATTACTTGTCTCTAACCCCGTTTTCAATTATAACAGCGATAGTAATCTCCATTATAGTCTCGGCGAATGTAGGAAAAATCATCGAATTATTTAAAAACCATATTAAGGTGGTAAGGCAGATAGCTTTAGTAATAACACTAGGTCTGGTAGCTGGTAGTACTTGTTGTCTTTCTCTTCCTTCATTAATCGCCTTTTATACTCCTTTTTTATCCAACTTTGCCTACAACACTGTGTCTGGAGAAATACTGTTAATCGCATATTTTGTTCTTCCAATAATTACCATTTTAGTATTAATAGATCAATTCAGAAAGGCCCTGAGAATAGAAGAAAATATTAACAGAAAAGACGTTAATTCTTCTATGTATTCACGTTAATAAAATTCTAATTAAAATTTTTAATCTTCTTAGTTAAAAATAAGGAGAAAAATCTGAAAAAAGAAGTAACTTCTATCTCTCTAGAACTAGTATATTAATCCTTTTCGTGTTTGTGCCCTACCGACGGTTGTCTTTATTGCATGGATTGCTTGTTCAACCGGCATAGCTAAATACGTTTTAGTTCTAACTGTACCTCTACTATTCAGCTCTACCAATGCCTTCAAGAACGCATCTATATTATCTACCTCAACTATGTTAACAAAATCATAATCACCGAATAATACATATTGCTCCTTGACCTTGGCCCCCACTTTGCTGAGTTCTTCGTTGACCTCTTTTATTCTTTCTGGCTTGTCTACTATTGTTTCAGCTCCCTTGTCTGTTAGGTTAGAAAGCACTACAAACGTTGTCATTAACTATAATTTAAGAAAAACGTTCTCATATATTTTTCTAGTATTTAAAAAATTATAAATTGTAGAAATGTATTTACAAGAATTAATGTATTTATGTACTTAAGGAATATTACTAAACTTACACGCTCTACGAGAGAAGACTCTTTTATGCCTAAAAAAGAAAGAGTTAAGAACAAGATTTCCGTAGACAATAGAAAAGTTATTATTTATTATCTAGTTCTCTCAACTATAACTTGAACTATGGATAACTTGTATTTTAACGCTTCTTTTAAACTATCCTCTATATCTTCAGGCCGCTCAACTAACTTAAAATATCCACCAAAACTTTTTACAGTCTCCCCTATGTTATATCTTCTAAAATCTGCCCCAGGATAAATTTTTTTAGCCTTTGCTAAGCCCTCTGGAAATACTTCGTCTACAGCCTCAGCACTAGCTAACCATCCCCCGTTATCATAGATTACTACTAGTACATCACCTCCATATGTTGTAACTGTGTAATAAAAGGCCTCAGGAACCCCGAAAATGAAACCACCATCACCGGTTGTAACTACTACTTTCCTTCCACTAGCAATAGAATAACCTACACCACCCCCTAACGCCCAACCTAAGTGACCGAAGCCTGGATCTGCAAAATATTGTCCGAAAGCTAGGCGTGCGTATTTGGGATTAAATTGATACTCGTTAAATATGACTAAGCCTAACTTGCCCACATAATACGATAATAACTTGGGATGAACAACCTTCATTTTTTTGAGCTTCTCAATCTCCTCTGCCTTCTTCTTTTCTTGTTCAGTATGGAGTTCTTTAATCCTCTCTTTCAGTTCCTTCTTTTCGGGTAGCTTAAGTTTAGAGAAGAACTCTGATACCGTAGACTGTACACATAGGTCGCAAGGGAAACCATAAAACGGTATATAAGAATATGAGGGATCAACGTCGACCCTTATTACTTTTCCCTTAACTTTCACCTTTTTAGGGATCCAAGGTACCTCAGATTCAACTACTATGACCAAGTCGGCTTGAGATAGGTCGTAATAGTCTACTCCCATCTCACCTTCATAATTTACCACTTCACCTACATAATTCAGTACTGGGATACCCACCTCGTCAGCAAAGGACTTCAAGCTATCGAACCACTCTTTCTTCCTCCCAGCTCTCCATGTGACAATAACGGGGTTTCGGCTTTCCTCTATTAACTTCTTAGCCTTGACCAAATCCTCCTCCCTAACACCCGGAGAAAAAGTAGCTAGAGGTCTCTCGTACCTTCTCTCAGTTTTTTCTACACTTACCTCTCTGGGAATCATGAGGTAAACCGGCCCAGTAGGTTCGCTAAACGCTAACTGAAAAGCCCTGTTTACGGCTTTTTCCACCTGCTCGGCACGCCTTATCTCGAAGTCCCACTTAACCCACTGTCTGACGACTTCACCTTGATCCCTAGCTTCCTGAGTCCAATGAATACGTAAATTCCTACTAGCTGTACTCCCATCTTCCGTGTAAGGGCTTCTTCCGGCTATTACTATAAGGGGGATACGGGAAGTGTAAGCGTTAATGATTATACCCAATGCGTTTGCTGTTCCGGGCAGTGTATGGAGTGCAACGACTCCTATTTTTCCCGCTAAAGAATAACCTAGAGCAGCTGATGCCGCTGTTATCTCGTGGGGTACTACTATAAAATCGGGCAAGGACGGGTCTCTTACTTTTTCCTCGATGAAAGCAGCATAATCAGTACCCGAGACCATGAATATCTTGTCAACGCCCATTTCCTTCAACTTAGAAAGGAGAATTCTAGCACCGCTTTCCATGCCTACATATCGTCTTTTTACAATATATATTGATTGGTGTAAAAAAGAGGAAAAAGTATAACGCTTTAACGTTTATATTCGAAACCGTGAGAATCTTGGTACACGTCTACGGAATAAAACAAAGACGGAATAAAGTAAAGTAAGGTTTTTCCCATTCTATTATAGGTTATAAGCGTCTACCATCATCGGCAATAGTTAATATGAAAAATTAGGTTTTAATGAGAGTTCGGCTTTCATCGTGACTAATAGTCACTTTTCGTGACTATTAATCACTTAGCCTCATCACTCCTTCTCCCTCCCCATGCCTAGGTTAGGGAGTATGG
>Ga0081474_121303_pt1 | contig 13924 bp, 16 predicted proteins | sample OneHunmetagenome_2_FD_70978 | JGI IMG/M metagenome (GOLD analysis project Ga0081474, IMG submission 70978) | Ferrous microbial mat communities from One Hundred Spring Plain, Yellowstone National Park, USA v2 (version 2) | ecosystem: Environmental > Aquatic > Non-marine Saline and Alkaline >... | reverse complement strand
GATTCAGGCTTGAATCCAGCTGTAGCTGAGATAAAAATATCGTAGCCTTGCTTTGACTTATTAACAATTATTCTAACTACTTTGTCCAATATTTCCAATAATCCAGTTTCAAAATCACTCAATGCGCTTATTCTCCTTATTCTAATAAGATCGCCAACTATTCTAAAGCCTTCTTCTTGTAAATATTCATAAACAAGTTGAGCACATAGCCTATTATTAGCAGTATCCGTGCAGTAAAGAGCAATTTCTATCGATTCCTTAGTCTGTTTTTGTTGATCAATAAAGCTTAAAAAAGAATTTAGCTCAGCTGAAGCTGCTTTTGGATCTTTTTTAACGAATCCATAAAGAGTTTCATGAACTTCATTTCCCCTTGATATGTAATTATTAATTTTTTCTTGTTTTGGATCATCGGGACTTAATTTAGACCAATCTCTCATTTCATAGTTCTCAAAAACTTTTTTATATTTTTCATTTTTAGAAGCTTCAGTTGAAAAGTTTGCCAAAATTGAAGTACCAGTTGAAATTACGTGAAAATTCTTCATGATTAAATAAATCTCTAACTGCTTAAATTTTTAATGTTTTCAGAACATGATGCTAAAATTAGCTATAAACTCCTGAGCACTCGTTCCTGTAACTATAAAATTTATCTCATGAAGCGATGAAGCTAGCTCGTAAGTTAATTTTAAAACTCTATATTTATCTCGGTGTGCTACCGGCACCAAAATAAATTGACTTGCAAAAGGATTTTTAAGAAAATTTTTATAATCTCCAAATTTTTTAAAATTTATAAGTCTCAAATTAAATACGAATCCCATAAAGGGTATTGATAGTTTTAGTTTTTAAAAAGATACGCAATGATCTGCTGTAATGAAACCTGATTTAATTTGATCCCATAAAGGGAATAAATCTAATTTAACACTTTTTTACAAAAGGAGCTAAAGATGCAAGTAATTTAGAATGGTTTCTTTAATTTTTTGCTCATCATATAGTGATATTACAGGAATTTTTAAATCTTGAACCTTTTCTTCACATGTTTCGCCTAAGTAGATTATTAAACCCGCTGAATCAATATTTTTATCTCTTAAGCTAGATATAGATTTAAATAATTGTTCCTTATCTTTATCATCAAGATGTTCTGTTTCTTTACATTCTATAATTAATGCTTTTTTAATCTCAAGATTATCTCCGAGTAAATATATGAGAATATCTATTTCACGATCATCTATTTTTACATTATGAACAATAAATGCATGAGGAATCAAATAGCTTATCATTTCTATTATTTTTAGATAAACTAGTAATTCATATAGTTTCCAGCTTTTTTCCTTAATTAATTCATAAAGAATTTTACTTATAATAAATGACTGTTCTCCCTCTTTTAGTAGTTGTTGACAAATTGTGCACTTTTCAACATTATTTAAAAATAATTTTCTACATTTATAATTATCACAATATTTAAATTTCTCAAAATATTGAAATTTTGTTTCTTTAAAACTATCTTGTGATTTAAACCTTTCCATAAATTTAGGATTAAATTTATCTAAATTTTTTATAATCATAACATTATTATCATTATATTTATATTCTTTACTATCTTTTAGTTTTTTATCATCTCTTAATATATAAATTATTCCTTTATTTTCTTTATTATAAATAAAATTAATAAATATAAACCAGTTATTAATTATATCAGAGATTAATTCAGGATCATCTTTCTTATTATATGCTTCATCTTTTATTTTTATTTTTTCTTCATCTTTCTTATCATTTATTTTCGTTATAGTATTATTATTAAGATAGAAAAATTTATGTAAGTAAAAAGTATTATTTCAAATATTCTAATTATAAATTTATCGTTTAATTTTAAGAGATATTTATTAAGGTTATCTATTAATGATATAACTTCTTTACGAAATATTATCCCATCGCTTAAAGATTCTGTTATATTTGAAGATGAAGATAATCTATACTTGTCATTTTCACTATCAAGTTGTAAAAATATATTCATTGACCTACTCTTTATCTCTTTAAAAATCTCATTTACTGAATACTTTAAGTCAATTTCATCATTGATCGTGCTTATTACATCAATTATCACTTCATTGTAACTAAAAGTTGGATAGAAATCTGAAAAAAAATTTCTATAATCTTTAATGGTTCAGGTTCACTTCGATTTAATTTTGAATACAATACGTTATTTAAGAAATATAAGAGAAATATCTGTTCAAAATAAGTTAATCTATAATATCTTTCCTTCAATATTTCTGCATTAGCCATGTAATGAACTCATTAATATTCTTTGTTTCAAATTTCTTTCCGAGTAAAATCATGATGTTTTCATAAACTTCCTCATTTGTACTTGGCTTCTTAAACGCTTGTATATGCACCTGTGAATCTTCACTTATAGCTACCTGACCGAATCCACGGCTCTTTGCACCTCCTATTTGGAAATCACCAAGCTTTAGTATATACTCAAATAGCTTTGATAACAGTAATGCTTCATCGCTACCCCTCATTACGTTATCTATTATTACCTTGGCTTGGAATCTTAAGTTTGGCTCCAGACTTTCCAGAGAGAACAATCTTTCCTCCTCAACAATTTTTGTTTTTCTGCTTATGCTCGTACTTGTATAAATATCTATTCTGGGTTCATCTACCAATATAGCATCGCTAAATATCATCTTACCCGTTAATCTTTGAGAACCAAATAGTTTGCAGATTGGGCATTTTAAAGACAAATATAACTCCTTTTGTGCATCCCTAGATAATTCTCTTAATTGTTCTTCGCCAAATATTCTTTCCAATTCTTTCTTCCTATCTTTTTTCAATTCTCCATCATCAGCTTCGATAAATTTAGGATATAGCTTTACATTGTTTTTCTCTATTGAATGTTTATCCTCTCTATGATATTTTACGACCTCATTTACTTCTTGATCACCGAAGTCAAGATTTTTTGCAATTTTTGAAGCTAATTTTCTAAATGAACCTTTAAGAGATTCTGCAGGTATGGCAGGTAGCAGTTTTCCATTAACATTTAACCAAACTATTCTTTTTTGAGTCCCTTCTTGGAATGCTCCTACATGTAATCTAGATTTGGTAATTAATTTTAGATCTAATATATATCTTTGTTCTAACCTTTCCAGGTAAACAATCTCAGACATAATCAATCACCTTGAAATGATTTATTCCTGCATAATTAAACGGAGGAATACCAGCAATTTCATAACTTACAATATCCTTAACTATTTGTTCATTTACATTGCTAACTTCATAGAAGAATATTGAACCTTCCTTAGCCCCAAAGAAAAGAGGCTTTGGTAATATGTTATTTTTAAAAAAGCTAAATCCTGAAACCTTGGTTATACCTGTTAGTACTTTAGAATCACTATTTATAAATTCTTTTTTCTTTAAGGGCAAATCGAGATCAAACTCGCTATGCAATCCATTATCTTCCATACAAAGTTTAAAGATTGGCGAAATAGCTTTAATTATTAATCTGCCTGAACTAATTAGCTTTGAAATTCTTTTTTCTGCGCTTTCTTTATAATCTTCAATAGAAATTTCAACTCTTCCCAAACCTCTGCTTATTCCTCTTCCTACGTGTATTTCATTTAATTTCTTAATTTCCTGTATCATATCATCCTCGCAAATTATTACAGATCTAAAACGAGTTTCTGGAACAATGCCAACATAATTATAAAGCATACCTATTTCAGAGCTTTTTGTCTTTTTAGATATACCAACAGCATCTAAGCTAACATTGTCAATTTTAACTTCTTTTACAGATTTATGTACTACAATAAGGGATCCAGATAAAGACTTTATAGTACCTTTATGGCCTTTATTGCAACTTGAAGGAAACAATTTTCTTGGATCCACAGTACCTTTTTCCACGAACTCGGTATATCCTTCTGACAGGAAAATATAGTTGTTTTCACCAAGTGATTTGCAAAGCTTGCATTTGAAAATGAAAGGATGAGCAGGCTCAGCCAAGTTACCATCAATGATCGGATACGCTGGCTTAATTATTAAAGTTGGACTATATGTCTCCCTTAAAATCTCTGTATTCCCTCTCCTATATAACTCAGCTATTATTGCTCCTCTTAATGTATAGCCAGGAATGTAATTAAATTCATTATACAATATTTTTCCTAGTTGCTTTGAAGTAATTATTAGTGGTGATTTTGTCCTTAAAATAAGGTAATAGGGCTTAGCCATCTTTCATTGCCCCTAAAATTTCCTTTATTATGGAATCATTGAGATATAGCTCAGGTATTTGTGAATTCTTACCAATTTTTACTTCAACAAGCCCAGCCTTACCGAATCTTTCATAGTTCATTTCTGCTACTGAAGCTAAAAGAAGTCTCATCTCATCTATACTTAGATTATAGCATTTTATTTCACAACCAAACTTTGAGCCTATGGGTAAGTATTCAACTTTAAATAGGCTTCCTTCTTTGGCAACCTGATATTTGTCATCTATTCTTACATGGGTCAATATTTCGGTGTTCGAATCTAAATATGCATCGTCAATGATTATTTTAGAATTCTTATCTGGAGCGCCAAAAAGTTCACAAATTATATCGCTTTTATTTCTGCGGAGTTCAGAGGGATAAACACTATAAGAGTCTACTTTTAGATTCAATAAATTTGCTATTCTTATGGCACAAGTTCTGAGTATGCCCTTGACGGTTGAACCAGGAATATAAGCTACCTCTTTTCCATTTATAGTTACTTTCTTGAATGGTATATCTGCTTTGGTGCTTTTCATTTTAGTTCCTATGTTAAGCTTCTTCTTTACTTCAAAATTCAATTTTATTATTGCCAAACTCATATTTCTCCGCCTCCAAGGATCTTTATAGCGGTTATTAAATCATGAACGCAAAGATAGAGATTTTTACTATCTTTCTCCTTTGAAATAATGAACAAGCTTTCCATTAATTTTTTATATTGTGAAGCTTTTATACCTTCTTTATAATCATATATTAACTTTACCTCTATAGATCTATCTCCATATACGTTTATTTGCATTGCATCTAACGCTATCCTTTTCAGCTCTTTAATACTTTCAATAGTGTTTTTCCTTTCGTTTTCTTTCATTAGTTTTGATAGTAGATTCTCGGTCAGTTCTTTAACATCGCTATACTTAATGTTAAGCTGATCAAGAATAGGTTTAAGCAAGGAAAATATGTTCGGATAGTTTTCGGTTCTTACTTCACCAATAACATAAGGTCTTACATATTGGTAGGATACCCTTTCTCTATCCAGATCCTTGAATATGTTTTCGATGCTTTCCTTAAGAATGAAACTACCATCGGTTGTATAGAAACCAATTGTACCTCTGAATTCGTTGCTTGCTTTTTCAACTATTTCTGCAGATGCTTTATATGCCAAATCTCTACATTTACTTTTCACTATTTCATCAAGGAACTCACCGCAGCTTTCATACAGCGGTATTAAAGGATGTTTTGGCTTAGCTGAAATTATGGCAAAAGATAATGTTAATTGACAGCCTGAGTTAAGGTAGAATTCGTTACCTAAGTATAAAGCAAAAGGTATAGCGTAACCTGAAGGCATCATTAATGCTCCATCATCGCCTCCAAGATACATGATACCTAGAACTAATCTCAAATAATCCTCTTCCTTTCCTGTTTGTTTTACGATCTCAAAAAATTCATGAACAGCTTTTTTTACAGACCAATCTATTCTAATGCTTCTTTCGTGGGCATCGGTAATTGATACGCATGAAGCCATAAATGCACCGACAATATTTCCATCGAATCTTATCATTGCAAGATCAGGATAGTCATCTATCGCCTCACCTACCTTATTTGCCTCAACACCTGAGATATAAACAGGCACATCTTTTAATATTTGTCCCAATTTTTTTGAAACTTCCTCTAATTCAAGTTTCTTTTCATAGTGTAGGTATAAGTATGTTCTCGGCATGAAATGAATGTAGCTACCTATATCGTATTTATTTTTACAACTGCTACATAGACTCTTCTCTCCCTCTCTGATTTCTGTAGGCCTGCTTCCGCATGATTCACACAGTTTAAATATGTTCATTTCTACTTTTCTACTAGTTTGATGCTGAATTTTCCTCATCGCCAAATCCATTTCCAATTCTTCATTTGTCTTAACGAAATCTCCATATAAAGGAGCAACTCCTATAGCTGTTTCTATAACATCTCCAAATTTGCTTTTAAGTATGATATCCTTCATCTTTTCAGGTATCACTATTGTTACATTTCCACCTCCGAAATAGAGAATGCATTCAGGAGGCAAGCCTAGTCCAATTAGTTTAAGAGGAATTCCAAAGTATGTTATGACATCAACTATTCTGCTTCCTGCATTTATTACCCTTAGTTCTGTGCTCTTTATAAAACTTTGAATTGAACGTAGGTCTATTCTTACAAGATAGAGCTTAACATCCAGTGGCTTGTCCTCAGGTTTCAATTGAGCTACTAGATTCTTTATCTTCTTACAAAAGTCTGCTGTAAGATCTTCTTTATCTTCTACTTGTATGCTTTCCCAGAAACTCCATTCATCATATACTTCTTCGATGCTCGTTTTACCATAGGATCTTATATATTGCTGAAACTTCTTTTGAATCTCAGGATTAGCTTCTATATATTTTACTAGATAGCTCTTAAGTCTATCTATTCCGCTTGCTATCCTATCAGCCTGCTTAAATATCTGTAAAATTTTCTCTTTAAATTCAAGTTCTTTCTCCTTGCTTAATAATTCGCATGCTTCTTCCAATATTTTTTTAGCTTCTCCTTCAACATGATTTTCGAAAACTTTTCTTAAAAATATTGCAGAACTTTCAGGATGCCTATACCATTCCCTAATTATGAATTTGCCTACGTCATGGAAGAGACTTATCAATCTCACCATTAAAATATCTTTTTCTGATAAGCCTTCCTCCTCAGCTATTGCAGAAGCTATTCCTGAGACTGTCAGCATGTGAATAATCAGCGAGGATGTATTTGCAGCTATTCTTGTATCTGAAGGAAAGTCTAGTAGTTCGAAGAGAATCTTATGATATTTCTCATTTTCCTTAAATATCTCACTGTATTCTTTAAGTTTACCTTCAATTGGTTCTCCGAAATAGCTTGCATATTTTTCGATTCCTTTGTATGTGCAAAGGTCTATCCTTTCATTTTCCGATATCATCTCTACATAATACTCTGGGATCAAAGGAGAAGGTATAATGTTGGGAATAGGATCAAGATATAAAAGTGATTTTAATTTCAAAACATAATAATTTAAAAATTCATTAAAATCTTTAATATTTATTATTTTTTTGTTCTTTCTCATTTTAATAAAAGTTTGAATAATATATTCGATTAATTTTTTATATTCTTTTAATAATTCTTGTGCTTCTTCTTCACTAATTTTCTTTGCATATAAAGGTTGATCATTAACTCTTTTAGGTAACAAAAATCCTCTTATTACTTCCATTTTTCAACAAATTCCTTAAATTTCATTTCAGACCCAACAAACGCATGATGCATAAACTTTTCATTATATTCACTAGCATCTATTTCGCTCATCAAGTATTCATCATCCTTCTCATGTTTCCATTCAATTATTTTGCTTTTACCTAGTTCTTTAATAATTGCGAATCCGCAGATACCTAAGTTATTTTTCTCGTTCCTTAATGCAGTCATATCAGGCAAGACTGTTATTGTAAGTAAGGCTTTGCTTAACTTATTGATTAGCTCGGATTTCTTTATTCTGTTCATGCTATCCTCCCCAATTCAAGATCCATCTTATATTCGCTTTTTTCTAATTCGCTTCTGGCTTTACTTATCAGCTCATTAACATCTTTGGCTATATTCTTGGGTTCGAAATCAACCAATTCGAATTTTACGGTTCCAAATTCAAATTTGTTTCTAAATAAAGATTTTTTGAGTTTGGGTATATATTGGTATTTGAAGGCTCCTATCAAAACAGGAATATCACTATATAATTCAAGACCTGCGAACAGTATTCCCAATTCCACAAAGTTTGTATTGATTCCTACAATTTCTCCACTAAAAATAGAATTGGGCTTAACTGCTTCTATTCCGTTCATATCCTTCAATAGCTCAACATCTCCCTTTTCCAATATCAGATCAGAAAAGAAATATCTTGAAGATAAGCCTGGTGCTCCAAACATGTTGCAGACGATGCAAACATATGGCGACTTTTTTTCATCATATTTACAGCTTAGCCTATTAAGTAAAACTTCTTGAGACCAGAAAATCATATGATTTGGTGAAGGAGTAGTAGATTTACCTGTGACGCTAAAACAAGAATATGATTGATAGGAATTTCCTATTTTGTAAGGTTTAAATTTATATTCTATTCTTGTTCTAATAGCTCCTTTAAAAGATGCTCCTGTTATAACTTTTTTATTGTTCAGTACTGCGAATTCTTTAATTCTTTGAATTTCTCTATATTTTTTTACTTCTTTTTCATAAAAATCAACCAACGATTTAATGTCTTCATCTTTTATTTGCGGCTTTTTCTTGATCTCTTGCAATATTTTTACAAATTCATCATATTTTGGAATGTCAAAAAATATATTTCTAGTAAAAATATATCCTCTTGTTATTGCCTTCAATTTTAATTTTACATCGAAGCATCCTTCTATTTTCCCTGTTCTAGGTGTTATCTCGCGTCTATTTATATATACAATCGGCCGTCTCATTTTTTACGTTTATTACAATAATTAATCCAAGCTACTTTTGAATTGTTTAACAAGCTTTGCGGATTGCTAGGATCAAAGGATATTTTTTCATCATGTTCGTCTAGAGACTCGAGTTCTTTTACTTTATTTATGTCCATAAATTCTTTTCCGCTTTTAACTATGCCTTTTAATGACTCAATAGTCACTCTAACAGAACCAAACCCTCTGGATTTAAATCCTCCTATTTTAACATGACCCTGATTGATTTGTTCTAATATTTCAGCAAGCAATCCAATACCATAGTTCGGAAAGTTATGTAAGATTATGGAACCATAAAACTTAGCTCCAGGATTTACAAATTCAACTTGATAAAAAGCACGAGCCTTTGCTCCTCCTGATCTTCTTTCAATTGCTATACCTGTTTTAACTGATGTCAAAGGGATCTCATTTTGATTTGGATAGGAATCACTTATTCTGATGTGTGAAGAATATAATGTTGTGCCAAATAATCTGCAAATTAGGCAATACTTGGATGATAACATTTCTACGATTTTTTCTTCTTTTCCTGTTTCAACTTCTTTTTGTAATATTTCATCATATTTTAGTTTTAATATTTTATCAAACTTTTCTTTACAACCTTCACCTCCATAGCAAACATCTAAACCTCGCGATATAGCAAGCTTTTCTGCTGTGGTTCTAAATATGCCTTTTAAACTACTACCAGGTATATAAGGAACATCCTTTAAATCTCCCATCGACAGTCTAAGTATCGGATCTACTGGTGATATAAGTGTTTTTGCTTTTGGGCCACCTATTCTTAAAGGAGTCAAAATTTCATATTTTACTTTAATTTCAATATTTCTTAAAATACTAGAATGTGAAATCCAATTCATTTTAATAAAGCTCCGAGAAACGAATTTGTGATATCATATTCTTTAATTTCCCCATTTTCTAGCTTATATTTCTTAATACTAATATCTTTCAGCCTTATTTTTCCAAAACCTACACTTTTCATTCCACCTATTCTTATATTACCTGCAATGAGTTGATTTAGAATGAATTTTAAGATTTTTCCTTCTATTTGATCTTTATCGGTGAGGTTTTCAATTTCCAATTTGAAGTCCAGATTAGTTCCAGGTTCTATAAACTCAACTTCAAACAATCTTCCTGGACTTGCGGCTTCGGTAATTCTATTTATACTTACTCTTTGGGTTAGTGACGTGCTAAATTTTCCATCAGAAGGAAAGCAATCAAAGAATCTAACTCTAGAAAAAATTGTTGGACCTCCGAATATTTTACAAATTATACAAGGTTCATAATTTTCTCCTTTCTCCTCTTTCCACTTTAGCTCACCATTTTCTCCTTTTGGATTAAGTATATCACAAACTTTTTCTCCTATGCTCCTTGCATATCTTTCTGCCTCACTTCTTAAAACGCCTTTAAGACTGCTACCTGGAATGTATGGGATTCCATTCAATCTTACAATGGGATTCTCAATAGGACCTACTGTTACTTTTCCTGCTCTTATCGCTATTGGGGTTTCATTTACTATTTTGCCGGTTATCCTAATGAGGTTATCAAATGTGTCAAAATACATATTTATCCTTTTTTACGAATGTATTCTATAAATGCATTGAAATCTTCAATTTCTTCTTCAATTTTAGATTCATACGCCCATTTCATCAAGGTTAAAAATTTCGAGATATTATCTCTTAACTTTCTATCATCATTATAATAATTATTATAAAATTCATAAAGTTTTTGAAGAAGGAAGTGACCTGCTGTTTCCTCGATTTCTTCTCTTGCTATTTGTCTCTTAATATACATCATTGTCATTAATGCAGCATCTTTGGGGTCTAAAATTGATTGAAATAGCGATAAAATATTGTCAACAGTCGATTTATCCGTCTTTTTCTCTTTCTTATCAGTCTTTATTTTTCTATTTTTTAACATGGTTCCAGCTTTAAGAGCCCAGTTATAAATAGGATCAATTTTTTCTGAAACGCTCATGCTATTATATAAACAGCTTATAAATATAAAAATTTAAAAAGCAGAAACTTTCTAATTAAATTTATTATCAGTAAAAGTTAAAGGGTTTGTGTATTATTATGTTAAGGAACAAAATCCATTAAGATATATACCTCAAGATATAATTAATAAATATTTCCAAGAAAGGGAAATAGCATATGAGCTTCAAGGAAAGAAAATCATTAAAGTAGAATATATAAAAAATAGACGTGGCGATGTGTATATTTATGCTTACGAATATCCTTCTATTGAATGTTTATTACAGAACAAAGATGGTCGCAGGATTGAATTAGATTACTTTAATCGTTTTGAATTAACTTGGCTATCTTACAAAGAAAAGGTATTTCTTCAAAATGATTGGGCAAAGTATTATTTGCCAATGCTCGAAGAGATTCGTAAGTTCAAAGCAACTTTTAATATAGAAATTTATCCGCAACCTTTACTTTATTATCAACTACAACTAAATTTTCTCTTATCATTTTTAATACCAGATAAAGAATCCCCGCGAAGATTATTGTCAGGGATTGATAAGCAAATCCATCAAAGCTGGTTACCCATTAGGATTTGTGAGGAAGTAATGCAATCGTTTAAAATTAAAGATATAGGATTAAACTTTGTTCAAAGCTCTATTAAGCCTTTACTAGTTTATGAATCATATAATGGAATTCGTTCTATATGGTATGAGTTAGATTTTAATCCTATGACAGCGTTCAGAGGCCTATTAATGAAAAAGTTAAGCGAAGAATATAGAAAACGTTTAATCTCAATTTACCAAGATACGTATTCAATCTCATTAGGTAGAGATGAGAAGAATACCGTCTAAGATGAGACATCACATATGTATGGTACCATTTATGACAAGCTTTTTAACAGTCCTTCTATTAAAAAGTTTATAGAAAGAGCTATGACATTGACGAGAGATATTCGAAGACTTCCAATGAGACCAGACATAATTGTAATCCCCAACGTAGGCTCTTTAGAAGACCTTTGTAAAGAGTTTGAAATCGGAGCAATTATAGAATGTAAGAATAATGAGATCAAAGAAAGCGATATTGAACAAGTAAAGTCTTATCAATATATATTTCAACCCAGATTAACAATTCTCGCAAGCCTAAAACCTGCTCCTGCCTACTTAAAAAACGAATTAATGAGAAATAATATCTTGCTATTTGATGAAGTCCATCCTAACGGAAATGGAATATTGAAATTATTGGATGCTATAAGACGAATATGATTTCTTGATTCAGCATGAATAAGATTTGTATGCTTATTAATTTCAGAACATAATAACGTTATGTCCTTATTCTTTCTCATTCTTTATATAAAGCAGAATTCAAACACAAGAAACTAAGCTTGTATTTTAGTAAGGATTAGATAATTAAAGCGTATATTTTTCTTTAATATATTTTAAATGATATGATTAACCTAATTTTTCAAATTATAGGCCGTTTTAAATATGATATCGTTAATTTTGCAATAAATTCTAAGATTTATGATAAAAAGCCCTTATCTTCAATAGCCTTGTACGAGCATTTAAAGAATTCTAAAATTATTTATCTTGGTCCTGAAAGTCTTGTAACTCTTGTAGCAGAAGATATAAGAGAAGCTAAAGATATGTTAAGCGAAGAAGCAAAACTGAAAGAAAAGTTTAAGGATGAATTGAAAGAGTTTTTTGAATCAAGCATGAATGAAAGCATAGATTTTGAAATTGAGGTAATTCCTTCAATAGGTGTCTATTTTTCAAGCAAAGACTACTCGCTTGTATTTGGAGGAGGAATCGATAACGTTATAGCTTCCATAATGCTAAACAATCTGGAAAGACTTTCCAATTGCGAAGAGGTAATAATAGATGTATCTGTGGGCCAAAACATATACAATGTAGCTACATTAGAAGCTATGCGGACACTTCAAGTTTACTATAATTTGAAGGAAATAACAAGAGATGAGAACAAAACACCTTCCTTTAAAATAGCAACATGTCCTCCTCCTACAAAAGAATCTGAATTGAGCATTCCCATACTATTGTTTCCTTACAATGTGAAAACATTTTTCGAGTTTCCTTATAAAAAAGATAAATTTTATTCCTCGAACTTAATAGAAAAATACAGCGAAATTAAAAGGGAGATATCACAAAAATTTGGATCTTATAATGAACAATTTAATACATTATTGGATATAACCAAACTGGCTTTCAATGCAATAAAGTATAATGCTCCTTTAGCTTTTTTGCAATTAATAGAATTTTTTGAAGATGAAAATAATATTTTAAAAAATTTAATGGAAATATATAATTATATAGAAAGTAAAAAAAGAAATAACTTTGAATGATAACAAAATATTTATAAAAAGATTAGAAATAAATAGATTAGACTTAGGAAATTATCTTTTAACTATAGCATTATATTCTTCTTTAAAAGAATTTAAGGAAAATATAAATAAAGAAAAAGAGAAAACAAATTTTGAAATAATTTCTGAACGTTTCCCTAAGCTTTACAAAAGTAAGAAAATAGGTCTTGGCCTTAATGCAAGAATGTTGGAGCGAGATTTAGAAGAAATGAATGACTTGGTTGAATGCGCAAAGAAAAAAGGAATTCCTTTAAAAGAATATGTTTTACTTAAAGATCTTTTCCAAAAAGTTTATTCATATAAAAGTGAAGAAGCTGAAGTAGAATGCAAAGATAAAAAGAGATCAAATATAAAAAGGAACTTCTTTGCACATAGTGGCCTAGAAAACACTGTAACCTACATAAAAATTAACGAAGAAGGAAAAATTGACTTAAGCTATGTATCATCTCACAAATGTGAAATTCTAAATTGGATAAGAAACCCTGAAAGCTAGTGATATTTAATTGATTTTATATTTTTGGTTGAAAAAAGTATAACAGAATCTAGCGATTTAATGAATTTAAGTATTGAATAAATTACTTTAATATGAAGAACTTTCATGTAATCTCTACAGGTACTTCTATATTGGCTAACTTTTCAAGGAAATCAAGTGAAGAAAGAAAATATAAAGATATTTATGATAAATATGAAATGAAAGATTGGGCTTCATTAAGTCCTAATGATGCAAAACAAGTTAGGATTGAGGCTTTCATTCCTCGAGGAAATGAAGTCCATGAAGCTATTTATGAATTTATTAAAAAAGATCCAAAAGCAGCTTCAGCTGAACTAAATTCATTTTTAAACTTTATAGAAGGTAATGGACAAAGGAAA
>Ga0081474_126383_pt1 | contig 14006 bp, 10 predicted proteins | sample OneHunmetagenome_2_FD_70978 | JGI IMG/M metagenome (GOLD analysis project Ga0081474, IMG submission 70978) | Ferrous microbial mat communities from One Hundred Spring Plain, Yellowstone National Park, USA v2 (version 2) | ecosystem: Environmental > Aquatic > Non-marine Saline and Alkaline >... | reverse complement strand
AACTACTAAGGCTTAAGTCATCAAGAGGAAAAGGAAGAGCTTATGCATTAGAACAATGCCCAGAAAACTCAATAACAGCATACTTCGATTTAGATACATACTACAACCAAAACTTCCACAATACTATAAAATATGGGTTGAAAGAATTACTTATATTTGGTTCAGTAATGACTTATATAAATTCCAAAGAAGATATTCTTAAATCTGGAAACTGGAAAGATTTAAACTTTGGAGAGGATATAGAATTTCTGAGCAGACAGAAAATCTCTAACTTTTCCATTGATTATAGGCAAAAATGAAGACGTAACAACAAGTAACCTTTATATTGAAAGAGAAAAAAGATACTCAAAATTTTGGAAAATAAGAATGCTAAAAAATGTAACTGATATATATAGGGGTTGTGCAATAAAATATAGTGATTTTATCTCCATATATCCATATGTTAAAAAATATAATGTTATTGTATATTTTTTATATTTATTATCCAAAGTTAAAGGCCAATATAAAAACGCTAATCCAAATAATTACGTATATTTTTATAAAAAAGTTATAGATACCATTTCAGATCCCAGAGAATATTTGAATAATTTAGATATAAATAACATCAATATTACTTTATCTCGAAATATGTATAATTATTTAGAAAAATATGATATCATAAACAATATTATAATAAAATATGTATCGATAATACCATAAAATTAATTAAATATAATATAGAGTATTTTTATTTAACCTTGTATACTTCTTGCTAAGTAACGAAAAATGTTTTAAGACTGCACAAGAATATCTCATAATGCCTAGTACTCATAATAAGCATAGTAAATTGGGATTTCTATTATTATGGATATTTTCGTTTATTCCTATATCTGGCTATTTTATTGGTAATGGATATCTAAACTATTACGGGCCTCAGTTTCCTTTTTTCTCTGGGTATGAAGTTAAATATCTTTATACTCTATTTGTGTATGCTCCTGAGACTGGAATTTCTCCTAGTGCTCAAAGTGTTTCAAATCTATTCATGTATATTATACCTTTTTGCAATATTATTATATTAGCTAAAATATATCTAATACTAATATTTAGCGTAATATATGTTATATTATGGAAATTAACTGACGTAATCCTGAATACTTTAAATATATATAATTTTGCTGTAAAAATATTGCTAATATTATTTTTCTATTTAATACCTCTTTACATGCAATTAATTGCTTCTAATTGGTTTAATGTAATATTAGGAATACTCTCATTATCTTATGTATTAATAAATCTTATAAATATACAACTCAAAAAAGTCAGTCTTACTAAAAAAACCGTCGCTTTATCTGGTATAGCCTTAGGATTTTCTGCAATGATGGATCCAAGATTTTATATTTGGTTCATTTATATCATAATTATATTTTTACTATATACTATTTCTACTGATAGAAAATCATTTAGAAATATTATTAAAGGTCTAATAGATATATTTGTTACATCTCTACCTTTTTTAATTTATGTATACTACATATTTATATATCCGTCTCTTATTACAGTTCCAATAAGTAAAGCAGTAAGTTTTGCTGCATTAAGACCTGATAGCCTATCTTATATATCAGGGTTTTCCCAAAATTCAGATTTTGTAAATCTTTTAACATTTATAAGTAATTGGTGGCCCTCAGTTATTCCATCTTCTCCATCTATACTTTTTTATCCTAGAAACAAATGGTTTTATTTACCAGCTTATGGATTTAATGATCAAATTCTTTTACCAAATGACATAATATCGTATATATGGCTTTCTTCACTATTTATTTTTATTGTTATAGTATTTATTAGCATTTTTGATAAATCTAGAAGAAAAATTTCTTCAGAATTATTATTGGCTCTTATATTTATGATAGGCGTAGAAAGTGGAACTGACTTTCCATTTAATGACTTTACATATATATTTGACGTCCTTCCTTCAAAGTTACCGGTAATTGGAGGAATAATGTCTACAGCATTTGCAATTCCATTTTATGCAGAATGGACTAATATCTCATTATCTTTAATATTGGCAGCAATAGGCTTTAATTATATAATTAGCTTTTTCAGGAAAGTCAAAATAAGATACATAATAGGAGTTGTATTAATCCTGATTATGAGTTTAGCTAGCTGGCAATACTTTAATGGAACGCTTTATCCTAGTCAACGTACTGGGTCATTCCCTGGCAATAGTATATCCTTAGAAGGATATTACTATCCTTTAAATCCTCCACCTCAATGGGTTCACGTAATGAATCTCTTATCAACCTCTAACGCAGGAGTAGCTTACGTAGGTGAAGTAGGATTTAGTGAAAAGTGGACACATTATCAATTTATATCATATTCTCCTCCTTTAATGCCTGGTTACGCTACAATTTCTCCTCCACCTACTACTAACGTTAACCAAGCTCCTTTGGCTTACGATATAGCAGGGATAAAGTACTTATTCATAGACAATACGTCTTACATCCCATTAAGCAATTCTTTCATTTATTCCTATCTAAACCACTCTGGGCTTAAGGTAGTTTACGCAAATGCCGATGTTTACTTACTTGAACAGCCTAACGCTTCAGTGTTTAGGGAAGCTAAGATGGGCATTTATTTCAATTCGTCTAATGAAACAATTTTATTTAAGGCCGAGTGCTTACTTTATCCTATACTTAACTATACTCCAGCCATAATTACACCAGTAAAAACTAGCAATACTGTGACAATGCTGCTTAATCCATCAATAGTTGATGAGAATAACATAGAAATATTTAATGAGAGTAAAAACGCGACCATCCTTCAAGGGTCTTATATAATAGATCATAACGGAAGCATATCAACTTTTAGTCTATCTGGCGAAGAAAATATTAGCATAAAACCATGGACTATAATTATTCCAAAGGATATTAACATTCGCGAGTTTGAATCCATACCCATCAATTTCTCCTTTAACCAATTTATGGCAGAATTTAGCGTTAATAATAACCCCGGATATTTAGTCGAAACTTCATTACCTTTACCTTACGGTGGAATAATAGTGAATAACGGAAAAGCTTTGGGCGTAAACGGCTTTGGGCAATACGTTTTTACGTCAGACGGTAAACTAACGATTTCAATAAAATTAGGTTTTATAACTGATTTACTAATGACTGCTGTAGATATTTTCTTTTACGCATTATTTATATACTTTTTCGTTTACAAGAATATTTTTAAAGGTCTAGGTACTGAGGTCTTTAGGAATGTTATCACTAGGATTAGCAGACTCAAGAGCTATAAGTAAAGCTAACAGTGGTTCGGAAAGGCATGTAAGGGAAGTTATTAAGAGGCTTTCCTTAAGATATAAACTTTACTACTTACTACTCACGCTTTTTTAGACGCAATATCTGAAGATCAGTTAAAAGAGATAAAGAAATTCGCCAAAGTTCCCTCATTTTTTGAATATTTATTGGATAAAAAATTAGGCAAAGTTTCACTATTAAGAGAATTATTTACCTTTTCCCCTTTAGCCAAGGAGCTCGTGAGAGAGTATGAAAGGGAAATAGGTATATTAGATTTCATTTATGTTCCTCATAATTATAGAATTCAATTAATGCCATCTATTCTATTTTCAAAATTAAGCCGAGGAAAGTACGGAATGTTATTAATGACCGATCCTCACAACTCTTTATTAGAAAAGGAGTCTTTTTTTAAATGCGTAAATGTCTGGAGCAAAATATGGTTTTCAAGAAAGAGTGCAATCGAGTTCTGTAGTTTTCAAAGATTACAAAACATAGCATTTTTACTGAAGGCGATAAAGACAAAGCCCAGTTTTATAAGCGTAATGAACAAAGGTGCTTTAAATTATACTGGTCTGCCGAAATATTTTAATACAAAAGTTCTATCTCCTCCCCACGCTTTTAACAACCTAGCCTTAAAGTACAGAAATTTTGATAAAGAGGACTACCTAGTATTTCTAGGAAGAATAAATACTGCCAAAGGAGCAAACGAAGCTCTGGAAGTAGGAAAACATGTAAAATTAAAAATGATAGGCTACAAAGAACAGGAGTTTATAGTAAAGCAAGCAAGAAGCTTTGGAATAGAAGTAATTGAAAACGTTTCTGAAGAAGAAAAATTCGAAATACTCTCAAAGGCAAGGGCTTTAGTTCTACCTTCACACCAAGAATCTTTTTCCGTAACCATACTTGAAGCACTTGCGGTAGGGACTCCAGTAATAACTTATGATTTACCTTCTTTAACCTCTACTTATAATTTTAAGCCAGTATTTTTTGTAAAGGAATTCGACGTTAAAGGTTTAGTAAACACTGCTTTAGAAGTATATAAGATGAAAAAGATTGAAGAAATGTTTAATGATGAGAGGTTGGAGGAATTTATTAAAATGCACTCAAGTTGGGATAACGTAAGTAATGCAGTTGATAAATTAATTACTGAAGCTATTCAAGAATGACGAAATTTGTAACTAAATATATACGGATTAAAAACATCTCATTATTAATTATAGGAAATAGATATATTTTATTACTATCTCTAGTAATGTCACCATGGAGCTATTAAAGGTTAAATACGCAAAAATTTTATACTATTTACTTTCCATTATTTTATAGATTGCTTCCTTCTCCATTTCAGCTGCTTTTTCCCAACTTAGGGTTTTAGCGAATTCCCTACTTTTCTCTCCTATAGACTTCCTTAGCTTCTCATCCTTTAATAGTTTAACAACTTCTTCAGCAAAAGAGCTGATATCAGGGTATGTTACTCTTATTGCAACTGGATATCTTTCACTCCATTTTAAATCCCAAGTAACTACTGGTAAATAAGCTGATAAAGCCTCAGCAACTGCTAAGGCAAAGCCTTCATACAAAGAGGGGAAAACAAAGACTTTAGACTTTGCGAGCAAATCAATTTTCTCTCTTTCAGTAACGAAACCGTAATAAACGGAATTTTTAGGAATTTCGCTCCATCCTTTTCCTATAATACATAGTTTAGCGTCAATTTTCTCATTAACTTTATCCCATATTTGAAATAAATACCTTGATCCTTTCCTCTCGCCGTAGTTCCCTACAAAAATTCCGTCGCATATTTTCTCCTCTGACGTGTAATAATGCTCGACACTAACGCCATTAGTTGAAGTTAAAATAACCTTGTTAGGAAAGAGACTTTTTAGTTCCTCATATACTTCAGGATTATCTAGGCAAATGATTCCCTTACTTCTTGCAATGACAGTATGCAAGAACCTGCTTCCTCTAATCTCTTCAGTAACATGATGAACTACCACAATAAAAGGTTTTCGAGAAAATAGGGATACTAACCACGTATAATAAACGCTTAATGAATACTCACTATAACTTATTAAGACGTCTACTTTCCTAGCGTATTTAAGGCAATTTAAGAATCCTTTCAAGTAGGTTTTCTTATCAGTACTTGAGGAACTAACTAAGTGAAATTTTGAAAGTAAAGGAGATATTTCTGGATCTACTTGTGGCAAAGTTCTTTCGTCCACACATAAATAAACTTCCTCTCCCATTCTACTGTAAACTTCTAACGCTCTCCTCATTCCACCAAGGAATTCCTTACCAAACCTCATCGGAGGTGATATTAAAATCCTCATTGGTATTGTTTCTAAGTTACAACATAATAAGAATTCTGTCTTCTTTACGCATATCTTTGCTCATCAATAAGCGTACTTATCTACCGCGGATGACATCTTCTAAAATGACGCATCAGTAATCTCATCTTGTAAATTTATTTTAGTCTTATGTACGTGAAGCTAACTAATTAATTCAGCGCCAACATAATACAACTAATCTAGTTTAAGATCGGTATAAAATAAAATGCATATATAGCTCTTAAAATTGCTTACAAGTCTTTATGGTGTATAAAAGTCAGTTACTGCTAGACACGTTATTTTACATCTATTTGTTGGTTTTCTTTCTATAGAGAATAGAACATTATTAACTTATTTATTTAGTGAGTATTTAATAATTTTTGCAACGTTTTCTGCAACATTATCCCAATTATGAAACTCAATAAACGAGTTAACTCTTTTATCATATATTGCCTCTTGTAAATTTCCGGTTTTAAGTTCATTTTCTACCTCATCAACGAATTTTCTTATATCTCCTTCTTTTACAAACTTTACTGCAGGTATATCTTTGAATACAGAATGCACAGTAGGTATAGAATACGCTATTACTGGAGTCCCTAATGCTAATGACTCTAAAATTGTAATAGGAAATCCGTCGGCTAAAGAAGGATATATAAGAAGTTTAGCTTTAGATACCGTAACGTAAAGTTCTTTCCTATCTAAAAAACCCAAATATTCTACGTCTAACCCATTATCTCTTATGTAGTTAAAGAATAGTCTCTTAAACTTATCATAAATAAACTTCCCTGAAACTTTTGCTCTTACTGATATACCTCTCTTCTTAAGTAAATTAATTATATAGAGAAAATTTAGAATACCCTTAGGTGGAATTAAAGTAGTCCAGAAGACAACATAGTCCTCCTTCTTAGTAGTCCTATATTGCAATAACTCTTTATCAACTCCATTTCCAGGGTATAGGACGTACTTCTCTGAATTTTTTATTTTCACAGAATCTAGCGTGCCTTTACTTACTGCAGCTATGAAGCTTAAGTATCTCGATTTACTTATGTAATTAATTTTACTTCTAGTTAGCAAATAAAGTCCTATAGACCTCTTTAGAAAATAGTCTAAGGATTGTAAAAAGAAAGGACGTAGAGTATAATATGTGTAAAATATGGATTGAGAAAAGGAGTATAACGGCTCGTGAAGCGTTAAACCTAAAGGTATTCCTACCTTGTTCGAGATGAATATACTCTCTGGAGTAGTATAATTTGGATCGTAAATAAAATCAGAATCTACTTTCTTTACTCTTTCTGCGTATTCATTATACACGGAGAGAGAATAAGGCAAGAATGAAGGTTTCAAATTACTAAATTTCGATAGAAAGCTAATGAAGTCTGGGATTTTTATACCGAGTTTTTTTATATTCTCGATCTCCTCATTTATCCTATCATTATTTATAAAAAAACTTATGGAAGGAATAAATTCTACCTCAAAGTACTTCGTAAGCCTTTTAACTACATTATTAACGTGAACACTTCCTCCAGAGTAATTTGACCTCAATCCCGAGGTTACTACTGTTATCTTCACAAATGGCTTTATTGTTTATAAAAACTAATAAACTCTATGAGAGTACTATTAATAGCAGGCAAAGATGATTTCAATGAAGACGTGAGTAAAGTCACTGGAATAGGAAGATACGTTAGAGAAGTTTACGAAGGACTAAAAAAGCAAATAGACGTAGAAGCATATCCTCTTTTTGACTACTCTTCAATCTTCTCCTCTATCAATAGTATAATCAAAGGGACTTTTCACGATTACTCTAGTTATGATATAATTCATTTACTTTCACCTAAACCTTTCTTCCCTCTAAGAAAAGGTAAGGCTAAATGGATAACCACAGTCCACGATCTCTTTTTCCTTAAATATAATGAATCAAAGCCTTCACCTTTTATGCAGAAGATCTATCTAAAGAGTATACTAAGCTCAGATGCAATAATCGCTGTGTCTAGTTTAGTTAAAGAAGACGTAGAGAAATTAGGTTATAAAAAGAAGATTTTTGTAGTAAATCCAGGGATAGGAGAAGAATTCTTCACATCTCCTAAAAAACCAGAGAAAAAAGATGTGATAAAGATTGGATACATAGGAAGACTTGATAGCGAAAGAAAGGACTTGATTAGGGGGATAAAGGTATTCAGAAAAATAAAGGAAAAGAACGTTATATTCGAGCTTTGGGGGAATTATAATCCTGATAGTGAGATTTTTAAGAGAATAAAAAAAGAAAGCGAAGAAGACCCAAGAATAAGGATCATGGGACCTGCACCGGATGAGAAATTAGTTGAAATTTATGATTCATTTGACGCATTCTTCTTCCCCACAAAGGAGGAAGGCTTTGGTTTACCTATTATTGAGGCACAAGCGAGAGGAGTTCCAGTAATAGTATTCAATGATGCAAGAATTCCAAAAGAAGTGTGTGAAAATTGTATAAAAATTGACGATGAAATTCCTCCATTAGACCGAATTCTATCTTTTAAGGAGAATGATAAATTAAGAAATTATGCAAGCAAGTTCTCTTGGGAAAACTCTATAAAAAATCTATTAAATACATATAATAAATTAATAGAAAAATAATATAGGAATTATAATATAATTGATAATGAATAAGAACTTAATTCTGTATTAATAATAAACTTTTTCCTAATATATAGTAAAATTTTAATATTCAAATAGTAGTTTACGAAATTTCTCTTACTCAAATATTTTCATTTCTTCATACAATAAAATAAATCTTATTTATTTTAGATAATAATATTTTAGGCTTTACAGTAAATAATTTAACTTCTCTTCCATTATATTAAATTATTTTTAACGCTGTGTAATACTGCAAGGATTTTCGTAGAAAGTCTTAAAGTAAGGAAAGTTATGTAGGTACACATGATTGATAAAGCTAAGTATGCATTCTTATATTTTAAGTATTTTAAAGGTGTTACTCCTTTAATTTATTTATTTCTAGACATGTTTAGTGGCAAATATAGTGAAAAACTTATAAAGACTCGTATTGGCAACTATGCTGTTACGTTACCTCTATCAGCTATAAGGGAATTTTTACTATATGCAGGAAAAAATAAGGTAGGGAAAATATATGTGGACAGTGATGAGAAATCTATAATAATTAATTCAGATAAAATACCTCTGAACGAAATATGGGGAATTGGAGCTTATGTTCGAGGTTGGAGATATAAGGATGGATTGTGGTTTTACAAGAATGTCAAATTTAAACATATGATTTTTACAATTTACGAGACATTTAATGACCAAGAATATTATGACCCTGGAATAAAGGGAAGAGAGGTAGTTGACGTAGGTGGGGGTGTGGGTGACACTGCCATTTATTTTGCAAAAAACGGAGCTTCTAAGGTAATCACAGTAGAGCCTTTACCGGTACTTGTTAAAGAGATTGAGGAAAACCTAAAATTAAATGACGTCATGAATCAAGTAGTAGTAATTAACGCAGCACTAGGATCCTCTAAGGGAAAGATCCACGTTCCGTTAAATTACGATATATACTATTCATTTTCCTACAAAAGTGATAATAAAGGAGAAATAGAGATAGAAAAGATAACACTTGGTGATATACTAAAAACAATCAGTGACCCTTACCTTTTAAAAATGGACTGTGAAGGGTGCGAATATGATGTTATAATGAATGATTATGAGAACGTAAAGAAATTCGAAAAACTAGTTTTTGAGTTTCATTATCCTAAAAAGGTTAATGAGATTCAAAATCTATTGAGCAACGATTTTGAATGTATTTCTCGAAAAGGAAAAGTAACTTATCTTATTAAATGCACTAAAAAATAACTTAAATATATTTTCAATTTATGCATGATTTAAATATAAATACATAATAATATCATACTCCTTGCATTTAACAATTTAATAATTACTGTATAAAATTAATTTTTACTTATGTAAATAAAAATTAAATATAATATAAAATAATATATAACACTTACGGCTAATATATGACTACAGTAGTAGGATTTAACTGACCTATTGAACACGATCATGCAATAGCAGTTACTGTAGATGGAAAATTAGTTATTGCCTCAGAAGAAGAATAATATACACGACATAAACATTCACCTCTAGAACTACCGATTAATGCACTTAAACAAGAATTTCTTCATCTAAAAATAACTTAGGAACTAAACCAAAGAATATTGATGCTTTTGCTATAAATTTTGACCCTAAATACATACCTTGGAAATTAAGATGTCATATTGCCAAATACAATTTTCTTAAAATATTATGTGGTCATCGCGGCATACTGTGATATTTATATTTAAGCCATAAAATTTCCTTACATATTTTTATAAGGGATTATTTAATTTTTATATACTGGTCTGTAAGATGTATAATTAGTAGTCTAAATGAAGAAATACCCAGCAATCTAAGAATAATTCCAGTTTATCATCAGTTGGCTCCTGCAGCATCAGCTTTCTACTTTTCTGGCTTTAATTCAACAACAATGATAATGATGAATGATAGTGGCTAAGTCGAATCTATAGCTATATGACAAGGTTAAAAATAGCGAATTTGAGAAATAATTTCTATACCTACTAGTAATTAGTATAGGATTTATACATTTTACATGAAGAATAAGTGATAAAATTGGATATTTTTCTAAAAGCCTTGACAAAGTAATGGACTTAGCACCTTATGACTTCAAATAAATAGCGCAATACTGCATACTAACATAAAGATTGAACAAAAATTACCTTGTCAAGATCCCTAGTATCATTAGCTATAACGAGGACAAGATTAAGCTTTTTCCATTAGATTTAGAATCTTTAAATGAATGATAAATTAAGAAATGATATTGTAGGACTCTCTTGAAAACTCTATTAGAAAAATTAATAAGCACTTATAAGCAACTTATTTAGAGAAACTTTTATGGCTAGTATTTGTGTTTATGGTACTGTTTTTAATAATGTTAATACTGTTGAGGAGAGTGTAAAATCTGTTTGGAGTCCTGACTATGATATCGTTATCGTTGATAACTACTCAAAGGACGGAACATGGGAGAAACTACAAGAATTAAAGAAAGAATACAACCTAAAACTACTAAGGCTTAAGTCATCAAGAGGAAAAGGAAGAGCTTATGCATTAGAACAATGCCCAGAAAACTCAATAACAGCATACTTCGATTTAGATACATACTACAACCAAAACTTCCACAAAGTAATAGGATGGTCGATAGGTAGACCAAATAACATAGTCTATGGGCCTTTCTCTCTTATAGCAAAGAAAGAAATTATTATAAGGAAAGGCAGTTGGAGAGATTTAAACGTAGGGGAAGATACAGAATTTACTACAAGAATTGGATTTGACTACTTCGTCCCAGTTATCGTGACAAAGAATTTATATAAAACTTCAGTTAATAGAGAATTTAGATACTCTAAAGGGGTAAAATATTATATAAGAAAACTTAGGAACACTATTGACTCTATGAGAGGGCATGGGTATAATTTTCTCGATATTATCAATATTTATAAGAATTATGGCAAATTTGTAGCGATTGAAGCAAGTATAGTCTATTCCATAGCTAAATTGAAAGGCATCTATAGGTACGATAAGTCAACTCATAATGATATTGTAATAATTCATAATTCGTTAGAAAAGCTTATTGATCTAAAAGATCTAGGCATTTGTGATAAATATATAATATATCCACTCCGCGTTATTTACAGTTATATGAAAACTAATGTGTCAGAAAATCTACACAACAAACTAGGAAATATGCTTCTTTATAAATGTAATGATGGATATTATAGATACGTAAAAAATGAAGAAGGCCTCAAGTTAGCGTTAGAGCAATCTAATTCTCCTAAAGTAGAATGTATAAATGAGTCCTTAAACTAGAATAGTCATCTTTTAATTATATTTACAGAAGATAATTTAAAATTTGATCTGTAACTTTATCCCAGCTACTATACTTTTCGAGAAATTTACTAGTACTTTCATTATATATTAAATTGAAATAATCCTCATCTTTCATTCTTAGAATATTTAACGTTTCAGTTACCATGGATTTTACATCAAATTCTCTTACGAATTTTACTGCACCTAAGTCTTTGTAAACACTTCTTGGTCCTGGTAAGTCATAAGCTATTACTGGAGTTCCTAATGCTAATGATTCTAAAATTACAAGTGAAAACGAATCAACGTGAGATGGATAAATTAAAGCTTTAGCTTTACTAACAATCTTATATTTCTCCTCATCTGAAATAAAGCCTAACCATTCTACATTCTTCTCTAAATTTAATTTTTTAACTAAACTAAAGAATTTTTCCTTTTCATTATTATCAAAGAATTTTCCGAACATTAAAAGCTTGATATCTGCATTTTCTCTCGTAAGTTCCTTCAGTATATAAGGAACTTCAAAAATTCCTTTTAAATAATATAATCTAGCCCAGAATACTAAATAGTCTTCCTTATTCTTAGTTCTATATTGTAAAATTTTAGGGTCAAATGCGTTTCCAGGGTCGAGTACCTTTATCTTTTCACGCTTTAAATTTAAGCTTTTCAAAGTGCCTTCGCTTACTGACAATATATACCTAACTATTGGATCATTTACAATTCTTTTAAATTTAGCTATATTAAGAAAATTATACCTGTTCTTGAATCCAAATAATGGATCTCCTATCTTATATTTTATGCTGCCGTGTAAGAACCTTAGAGATTCGATATAAGTCCTTATTTCTGGATGGATAGTAGTAACTAAAGGTTTGTTAAGTCTTTTTGACAAACAATACGCATCAAAAGATAAGTATTCGTCACAGTAAATCTTCTTATTTAGAGATCGTAGAAAGAGCTTAGCCTTCATTAATTTAGATGACATATCCAAATGTATATATGTAATAGGATCGTATATTATTTTAATATCGTTTGAATCTTTTGAATATTCATATAATATATCGTCATATCTGAGTTTCTCTTTAGATTCGCATATTTTTCTAACTACTTCAGGGGAAGTAAATGGTATATTATCTAAGGAACTACAAATTTCATTACGTTCGTTGAGTATTTCGCTTGGAGGTGGAAATATGATTATATCTACCTTTTTTGCCAATCTCGATATAACTTCCTTGGAATGGACATCCCCTCCTCCCACAAATTTAAGAAAAGTCCTTATAGGTAAGATGATGCCTATCAAATCTCTTCCGGAAAAAATACTAATAATAAGATTTTAAATCATAGCTTTAATATGATATTTAATGAAAGGATTAATATCGACAATAGGCAGGATTAATAGTTATAGACGAGTTTTCGAGAACTGGTTGCATGTATTATCAAAATTACAGCGTGGTGAGAAAAACATTAGTGTAACATTAAAAGACAAATCTAAAGGTATGTGTTCTATTGATTGCGTTATAGGCCTAGTTAATTTAGTAAATAATTTCAATTTTGATCCATTGAAATTTCATTTTGATAATAAGGGAAATTTATTCTATCGTAATAATATAATTATTCAAGATTCTCTTTCATCAGTTATGATTTCGGCGGGAGGCTTCATAAAAAAAGATAATATTTGGTATAATAAGAAATATAATGTAAAATTTGTTAATAATATAAATCCTAGTATATTCGAGACATATATAGTAGAACAGTATAGTACAGAAATAGAAGGTGAAGTAGTAGATATTGGAGCTAACATAGGTGATTCCGCAATATATTTTGCTTTAAAAGGAGCTTCTCACGTCTACGCTTTTGAACCTTTACCTTCAGTTTATGAAGTTGCATTAGAGAATATAAAACTTAATGGCTTAGAAAATAAAATTACTTTAATTAATGCTGCAGTAGGCTCTAAGGAAGGTAAGGTTAAAGTTCCGTCAAATATTAATACTGAAGAGTCTGGAGGATTTTATATTAAAAATCAAGGAGATGTTGAAGTTCCAAGATTTTCCTTAAATAGAATTATGGCTATGACCAGAAATCCTTATCTTCTAAAAATGGATTGTGAAGGATGTGAGGCAGATGTAATCTTTTCATCAGAGTTAGACTTTAATAAAATATTCGTTGAATCCCATCAAGGAATAACAAAAATACCTCATAAGAAGCTAATAAAAAGACTAGAAGAACAGAGATATAAATGTGAAGAAAGAATGAAAATAGACGATAATACTAAGTTGTTTTATTGCATAAAGCTTAATTAATTTTCCTACATTATAAAATATTTGATATAAACAAAGGACAGCATGCATACGAATTAGTTGGATTTTTATTTAACCTTCAATATAGTAGTAATAGCCCATTAGATCTAGTTAAGAAAAGCTTTAATATTTTCCTTTTAAAGAACTAAACTGAATGAACCCTATAAAGAATGCGTTGAAGAGTCTTAGTGTTACTACTACCAACGTCATAGTAG
>Ga0081474_121891_pt1 | contig 14008 bp, 13 predicted proteins | sample OneHunmetagenome_2_FD_70978 | JGI IMG/M metagenome (GOLD analysis project Ga0081474, IMG submission 70978) | Ferrous microbial mat communities from One Hundred Spring Plain, Yellowstone National Park, USA v2 (version 2) | ecosystem: Environmental > Aquatic > Non-marine Saline and Alkaline >... | reverse complement strand
ACGAAGCACCGAACCTAGTAAAACTTAAAACGTATATCCTCAAGTATTTCAGGGGCCCGTAGCTTAGCATGGCTAGAGCGCCCGGCTGATATCCCAACAGACACCGGGAGGTCGAGGGTTCAAATCCCTCCGGGCCCATCATGGATAGCGAGAAGACGCTACTTCAAAGGTTCAACTTTTTCGCGCTACTCAATCGTCAATTCGTGGTATCATGTAATTCTTGACGACGTCAACAATATATCAACCTAGAGCTAAAATTAATTTAGGCGCCTTGAGGACCAGAGCATTTCAAGGACAACCTGAATACTTCGACCTTCAGACCTGGAATCTCCGTAACTAGGAGTGAGAAAGTTGATTCAGAATCGTAGATCTCCCACGGTCGAAGGAGAACTGTACTGCACCCTACCGTTTGTTCCTACGCTCTCATTTCACTCATTTTATGTTCATTCATGATTCAGTGTAGGGACTTAGCCCTTAACCACCTACTTACGGTAGGTGGGTCATGGGACTCCCTTGAGCCCAACTGCGAGGGGCACTCATCCCAGATCACTCCCACCCTTTTGGGCATAGCCCACATCGAGTGAGAGTTCATCCCTTATCAACAAAAATTTATTATAAACAATACAAAAAGATTTCTATCAACGTGAAAAAGGATTCAGCCCTCAATTTCGATTAAGTTTAATTAACCCCTCCTCCCATGTCACCTATGCAGTCGTTCAGGGCAGTCTCCAAGGTCTTGAGGAACACAGTCCTAGACACCGTCCTAGTCCTGGGAGTCTCGATACTGTCCATTGCCATCAGGGGAGTCAGTGCCACTTACCCTCTCTCCATAAACGGCTTCGACTCTTGGTACCTCTTCTACAACGCCCTCCTCATAGCCCAGGCACACGGGAACTGGTACGCCGTCCCTCCAGACGTCCACGCCTGGTATCCCTTCGGTTACTTCATAGAACTCGGGGACACCATAGGCCTACCCCTCATCTCAGCCCTCCTCTCCTTACCCTTCTACGCCAGCTACGGTCCAGATTCAGTGTACACAGTGGTCCTCTTCTTGGACATGGCCTTAGCGGGCCTGGGCGTCGTTGCGGCCTACCTCTCCGTGGAGTCCATAACCAAGAGCAGGGTTGGTGGGCTCATCTCGGCCTTAATAATTGCGGTCTCTCCTGCCCTCACCTACAAGAACCTGATTGGCGGTCTCCCCAAGACATCCTGGGGAGGCGTCTTCGTGCTCTTCACCATCTACCTCCTGAACTTGGCCATTGAGAGGAAGAAGCCTTGGTACGGTGCACTCGCCTCTATCCCACTCTTCCTCGCCGAGATATCCTGGGGAGGCTACACCTACATAGACGTGTCTTTGCTGGGGGCGGCCTTCGTCCTGATCCTAGTCAACAGGAACGACGAGGTCACCGCCAAGTCCTTCACACTCATGGCCCTATTCACGGCCTTCCTTACCTCCTTCGCCCCCAACAACATAGGGTTCATGTCGGGTTTAGCGCACGGCTTCAGCCTCATCCTTGTCTCCCTCCTACTATTCCTAGACCTCCACCTCAGGAGGGTGTTACCGAGGGAGCTACAACAGTCCAGGTCACTGCTCATAACGGCCTTTCTTCTCCTCTTGTTCGTCCTGGGAGTTGCGGGCCTCTCCGCCCTGGGCACCACGCCCATACCGGGGAGATATTACGCCATAATCGACCCCTTCTATCAGTTCACCGTACCCATAGACAGGACTGTGGCGGAGTACATCCCGCAACCCCTCACCTCCATGCTTACTGACTTCGGAGTCGCGATCTTCCTCTCCGTTGCAGGAATGTACTACATGCTCAGGAAGGGGAACCTGGCCGGTCTCTGGCTCCTCATCCTGGGAGTGGCCAGTGTATACGGGACCTCGGAACAGCCTTACCTTTTCAACTACACCGCCTACATGGTTGCTCCCCTGGCGGGGATAGGGGTTTACTTCCTCGTCTCAAGGCTCAGGGAGCAGAGGAACAGGGTAGCTCCCCTCCTCTTACTCCTGGTCGTGGGCATATCCCTGGTGGCAGACGCAGGTTCAGCGGTGATGGCCAGTAATACCCCCAACGCTATAGTCACGTCAGCCTCCCCCTATCCTGTTCCCAACTACGCCTGGGTGACGACTCTGGACTGGTTGAGGACGCAAACTCCCTCCCACGCCTTCGTGCTGAGCTGGTGGGACTACGGGTATTGGATAGAGGTCGTTGGGAACAAGACCGTAATAGACGAGAACAACACGCTCAACGGTACTCAGATCAAGTTGATGGCCGAGATTTTCCTGAACAACGAGACATTTGCAGCCAAGGTCTTAGAGGACGACTTCCACGTCTACCCCTACGGTAGTCCCAACTACACGATCCCAACTTACATCGTCGCTTACGACGCGGTCACGATTTACAGGGGAGAGGCGTTCCTGGGCTACCCCACTGACCTAGGTGGCCAATTCCTGGGCTACACCTCAAGCCTGGGCGATATAGGGAAGGCCATGGGTGCAATGACTGTCATAGCTGGCTATCCAATACAGGACTACATAAACGAGACCCTCCTGAACCAGACGGAGAGTCAGATAGCCTCCCAGTTCTCCTCCTCTCCCCAGTTGGCACAACAGCTGGTCAACCTTGTAGCACAGTCGTTCCCCTTCGCCTGGACAAGTAGAGCCTATAACTCCCTCATCGTGAACATGTTCGTGGAGGGCCTCCAGGTACAGAGCTACCCGGTGGTAGCCCCGTTCACTGAGACCCTCAGTACCACTGGGATCACCTTGGGCCAGACACTCCCGCCAGTCAGGATGGAGTACTTCCAGCCCGTGCAGATATCCATGTATCCCCTCTATGACAACAATCAATACCAGGTCTACATAATGGTTGTAGTCTATCAGTTCGTTCAACCTGGAGCAGTGAGTCCTCAGTGAATCTCATCCAGCAGCAGTTATGGGATTTCTCGTTGGGTATAGTCTGGAAGTCAAGGCGAAATCTGATAACTGCTGTCATCCAGTATGTTCAATGGTATGGATTTTTGAGATCGTTTCCCATAGAGAAGGGTTTCAAACATGTGTTTACCCGTGGCGTAACTTCTCCTTTCATTTCTAATTGCACCACGGGCACCCTGATGAGGGATCATACACAGTCACCCTTAAATCGTTGGGGCCAGTCGAGGGAAACTTCAATACCCTCCCATCCAATCACTCCCACCCCCGTGAGCAGTGCCCGTCATCAGTTAGGGAGATCATCAATAAAGTACTCAATGGCAATACCATATAAACATAACTCAAATCAAAACGATATTTATAAAATTAAAAATGACGAATAGTTACGTAAAAGAGTTACAGTCTCGTTTTTGAACAAATGTTAATGTATCTCAAATACTGTGTATGAGACTCCTCAGTGCAGTTCGGGTCGAAGGACCCCCACGATGTACATACCGCAAAGCTTGTAGGTGGTTGAGGGCTAAGTCCCTACACTGAATCATGATTGAACATAAAATCAGTGACAGCAATTATGGGATTTTCCCTTGAGTACCGCCCTGTAATCTAGACGAATTCCAATAATTGCTGTCAGTGAAATGAAAGTGTAGGGACAAACGGACAAAAGGATGAACATGCAAGCGTTAGTGATGGACTGATCGTTCCCAGGAGAACGAAGGCTCTCAAACCTTTGCAAGAGTTTTTTAACCATAACCCTCCTTCTCCACATGGACTCAAAAAAGATTGCTCTGATAATTGTCGTGGTCGTCCTTGCAGCTGTGGCAGTATACTTCGTGGCAAGGAACATGAACGTTGTAGCGACAACACAGGGGGTCTATCTCCCCACACAGGACCAGTTGTCCCAGGCTTCACCGGGCTGGAAGTTGATCTCCCTGGGGGAGGTCAACGACACCCTCGTGGTTCAACAGACCTTCCCTGGGGCCGACTCCTATTATCAGGAGTATATCCTGTCTCCCACCTCTAACCAGACCGCGGTAGCCATAACAGTGGTACATTACCCCGGATCCCCTCAGGTCTCCAACCTCTCCCTCCCCCACTACCTCATCAACCACTATCTAATCCTAGTCAACGTGACCGGAAATTCCTCCCCCGTGGACTTGGCGAAGTTCCTGAATCTGGAGGTTCAGGTCATGATGGGAAGGAACGGAACACAGGTCAAGATTACCCCCTACATGTATCCCAGCAGTAAGGGTCTGAACTTAGTCCAGTACTACGTGCTCAACGTCACTTCCCCTGAGGGTAACTTCACACAGTACTCGGAATACCTCCTGGGGAACAGCAGCTCAGTAAACGTCGCTGTCCTAACAGGTCAGGACGCGACCCAACTTTACAACTACCTGTACGGCACGACCGGGCACCTGGCAATCAACGGGACTCTATCTGGTTATCGTTACTTCAACCTCACCGTGAACAGTACCTTCTCGTCAATCTACTATAACGTAGGACTAAAGGGGAATAACGTAGTTCTAGTTCAGGCTCAAGGTCAGCCAGCCTTCAACATCTTCCAGTATGTTATGGAGAGAGTTTGATGAAGGGTCTCGAGTTCACTTCTCGTTGTAAACCTAAGCCTCGAAGTCAAGACAAAATCTAATGACTGCTGACCTTGAAATAGATCGTCATCCGGTGTAAGGACTTGACCCCAAACCACCTGCCACGCTTTGCTGTATGTGGGTCGCGGGTGTTTACCCGTGGCGTAACTTCTCCTTTCATTTCTAATTGCACCACGGTAACCCTGATGAGGGATCAAACAGAAATCTTTTTTTATATTGTTTATAACTTTTTTATTGATAAAAGATGAACTCTCACTCGATGTGGGCTATGCCCAAAAGGGTGGGAGAGATCTGGGATGAGTGCCCCGTGCCGTTGGGCTCAAGGGAGTCCCGTGACTCACCTACCGTTAAACTTGTAGGTGGTTGAGGGCTAAGTCCCTACACTGAATCATGAATGAACATAAAATGATTGAAATGAAAGTGTAGGGACAAACGGAGCTCAGGATCTCCTACACCGTGTACCTGGGCTCCAACTTCCTCAGTATTGCCTCCAACTCGGTTATCACTTGATGGGCTGCCGGTCTCCTCTCTGGGTCTGGGTTCACCAGTTCCCTTATTACCTTGACCAACCCTGGATCTACGCCGGGCAAGTTCAGGGAGGAGTAAAACCTGGCATAAGTCTCCTTCGCCTTCTCCAGGGAGGTCTTGAAATCTCCCCTCCTGAAGAACTGCTCTACGGCGTCGTCCATGTACTTGACTACCTCAGGCGGGTTCATGGAGCCCAAGGTTAGCATCTTATACATGGTGGCCCCTAGAGCGTACATGTCCATCTTAACGTTAGCCCCCTTCCCTGAGAGCATGGCCTCAACCTGATCCACCGGGCAGTACTCTGGGGTGTACTGATCGAGCCTGTCTCCCACCCTCTTTGAGGCCCCCAGGTCACCCAGCTTAGCCTTAACCCTACCGGTCAGGAGGTTACTGAACACTTCTTCCCCAGTCCTCCCCGGAGGGGAGGAGAAGAAGATGTTCCTAGTCTTCACGTCCAGGTGTACGTAACCCTCCTGATGAATCACAGACAACGCCCTGGCCACCCTCAGGGATATGAAGGTCACAACGCTCTGCCACTTCCTGGAGTTCACCACTGCCCCTTCCCTGAGGAGCCCCTCCACGTCACCCCCTCCCATGAACTCCATGACTATTGCCGGAGGTGACTTGAGGTAAGTCTCCACCTTGCCCGTCAGGATCTCCCTTATGGCGGTCTGGTCTACGAAGACTCCGTAGAGGGTGACCATGTCCTCAGTCTTGCTGGATATCTCCTGTAACTTTGATGACTCCCCCGCCGTGTCCAGGAAGGTTAGTCTGCTAGCCCTAGTCCTCTCCTTGGAGGAACTCGATATCATAGGTACCTTGATGGCATATTGCCTGCCTCCCCTCTCCGCCAGGAGGACGTACGCGTTTCCTCCCTTACCCACGAGCTTCACCACCTTGTACCCGTACAGTTCCCTGTTGACCCAGAGGTTGGGATCCCACCCCGAGAGTGACGGTAAGTTCAACGGCTCCTCCTTACCCTGGGTTAGGGAGGCAAGTATCTTCCTCGCCACGTCCCTAGTCCTCTCGTCCTGGGACTTCGCTAGGACTAGTCCGGCGAGTTTCTCAGAGGAGTCCCTATCCGCCTTCTGGAGGGCCAGGAGGAGCTGGTTAACCCCTGTGGGTATTCTTCCGGTGTAGAGGACACAGTCTGTCACGCCCTTGAGGTGTTGACATGTCTCTAAGCTCAGAGTATACCTCTCCAGCAACCAGAGGGCCAGGACACAGTTCTTGTTCCTGGAAGCTTCACAGAGAAGCTGGGAGGGGGAGATGCCCACGGAGTTGAGAAAGTCCACGAATCTCTTAGCTTGGGAGTGCCTGTTCTCCTTGATTGCCTCCACCAACTTGGACTTAACCTTGTCTGGATCAGTGAGGCCTCGGGGTATCACGGAACCCCCGGAGGCTGTAAAGACCAGGGCCTCCCCTGATCCCAGGAGGAAGAGGAGTGCCGAGATGGTCAGTGAGACGGTAGAGGTGAGGAGTCCGAACTGTAGGGGTTTAGCCTTAACCTTGGGGAGGAGCGAGAGCGGTAAGCTAACCAGGGAGATCAGGTTCAGGAGGGTAGGGAAGGGAGGATAACCGAGGAACAGAAAGACGGGGGTCGTCAGGATGGGGATAGAAGGGAAGGTGAGCCCAACGGAACGTAGGGAAGAGTAGGGTTTCTGATAGTAGGAGGAGGAAAGGAAGACGTAACCCACCAGGAGTAGGAAACCGGAGAGGAACCAGTGCCTGCCCTCCAGGGTTGAAAGCTCCTGAACTAGGATCGAGTACGGAAATAGACCCCTCTCGAGAGAGGAGAGGAGGGAGAGGAAACTGGTCTCCCCGAGGTACAAGAGGGAGAGCAGACCCAAAGACACCAGGTAAAGTGGGAGGGAGAGGGCCAGGCTCTTCCATCCCCAGTTCTGCCTGGCAAGGAGTGTGGAGGAGATCAAGACCAAAAGGACGAAGAGGAAGTCCACACCCACTTGTAACTGACCCTGTAACCTCGGGAAAAGGAGCACCTGTACTGAAGACACAGACCACAGGGAGAGGGCCAATCCGTAGGCCTTGAGCGAGTGCCTCAGGGAGGCCAGAGAGATGAGGAAGACGAGGGAGAGGAGGTAAGGGCTCCGGAAGGGGTTGGGAAGGAAGGGGAGATCAAGATTGAGGATCCTGGAGATGTAAGGGGAAACGAAGAGAATCGCTTCGGCCACGACCAAAACCTTGAGACCGTAGGACCACTTGGCCAGAGTGGAGTAACGCATATGATGGTTTATCATCGCCTGTTTATAAAAGAGGGGGGTGGGGAGATCAGATTTTCTCAAGAGAAGTTGTAAAACAGTTTCCGCTAAACCGTAAATCCCTTTTTGTTTATCTTAACGGGGGCGGAGGGGAATGAACGGGTCAACTGCGACACAGGTGAAGCCCAAGGGCTGAGGATTGATGAAACGAACGACAACCTCGCCCCTTCTAGGGTCGGGTAAGGTCTTTAACTTAAGGGTACCGCTTCTCTCTAACAGCAGTTTCGTGACTTTCCCTTAATTACCGCCCCTTTTTCAAGGGAAATCTAATAACTGCTATCTCTAAGATGCCCTCCTCTGGTCAACTCTCAGGATATGAGGAGCGGGAGCCGAAACCCTGTTAAGTTAAAACTTGCTATTGTCCACGACGGAGATAGAACTCTAACATCGCGACGAGTTCATGTATCTGCCCTTGGGAGAGGTGTCCTCCGAAGTACGTCAGGTCTACCTCGCCATAACCCCTGTGAACTATCAGGATAGTGTCGTTGGTGCCGTTCACTACCTGAGTGTAGTTGGAGGGAACCACGTCCTTGAGCTCTAGGTATACCACCAAGAGGTGATATCCGTTACCTTCTACCTCCTCCACAACTCCTCCCTTAACCTGGGAGGGGAGGTACACTCCTAGGAAGTCGTAAGCTGGGATTGACAGTCCTCCCAGAGTCTTCAGGACCGGGGTTCCGTTGCTGATCTCTATCACGCCACTGGAGTTCAATATCTTACCTGGACCGAAGATCTCGTTTATGGAGCTCTGGTTCAACGGGAGGGACGGGGTTGAGGGACCGTGAAGCAGAATGAGAGCTAAGACCAGGATCAGTAAGGCGAGGGGAAATAGGTATAGCCTCCTCATGAGAGGGAAGTAATATTCCCGGAATTAAACTCTATCTAAAGATATTCTAGCAAACTATCGTGAGGGTTAGACTGTAACGCTTCTACGTAACTACTGGTTATTTTTAATTTTATAAATATCGTTTTGATTAAGTAATGTTCATGTAGTATTACAAATAGTTTTTATTGATGATCTCCCAACTGGTGAGGGGCACTGCTCATAAGGGTGGGAGTAATAAAGGTGGATGGGTATTGAAGTTTCCCTCGACTACCCCAATGACTTAAGGGTGACTGTGTACGATCCCTTAGGAGGGGTGCCCGTGGCGGAATTAGAAGTGATTAAAGGAAAAGTTACGCCACGGGTAAACACGTTCATGGCCTGAGGTTCCGATAACTTGAACCCGTCCCACCTAACCTCATTCGTACTCTCTCCAGGTCTTTCCGCACCTGGTACATCTGTAAAACCGGGTAGGAGGTTCGTCGGCAGCCCTCGTCTGAACCATCCAGAAGTATACCTCATCGTTCTTACACGAGGGACATACCACACCTCTCATCGTCTGAGTGCCTACGGGCATCTCCTCCTCCAACACTATAGTCTTCTCCCTCTCGGTGTGCTTAACCTTAGACTTGATCACTGTAGGTTTAACCGCCTCCTCCTCGTACCCACACTTGGGACACCTATACACACTCGTGCCGTTGACTTTCCTGGGAGTCATCATCGAGTGACACTTAGGACAGAACTTCAAGGAAGAACACCTCTACTCCTTCCTCTCCTCCTTTTTTAATTTTTCCTTTATTAACTCCACTATCCTTTGACACTCCTGCACGAGTTCCCCATCGTACTGATTACCCGTCCCAAAGTTACTGAAGTTCACCTCTTTAACCACCTTCCCTCTCTTGAACTCCTCCACTAAACCCTCGCCTCCCAGGAACAGGTGTTCCAGGTAACCTGCCCTGAAGACGCATATCCCCTTTAATTCTCCTACCTTAACCAGGATCGCTACCCTAGACCCTGACTTCACAGGCCCTTGAGCTCCTCCAGGAACTTCTCCCCCATCGCCCTGACCGCGTCCAGGGCCTTATTCAGTGCCTCCAAGGGGGAGATAGTCCCGTCAGTCATTATCTTGAGTACTATCTCATCGTTCAAGGGATGAGGTTGGTAGTAGGAGGCGTAGCTGACTCCCTTAACTTCCCGAAGAGCTCCGGCCAAGAGGTTACCAAGAGTGTGATCCTCCCCTGCTAGCCTGAGCTCCAGGTAGTTTTCAGATCTCTTGTCTACCCTGACTTCCATTTCCTCTCACCGCGTACGGTCCTATCTTTCTGGTCTCAACATTACCACACCTGGGACACTTTAAATGTTCCTCATCCTCCTTGACCATGGGGTTACCGCAGATGGAGCAGGAAGCCACCACAACCCCGAGGTCTTTTCCCCTCATGGTCAACTGGAGGGGCTGAGTGAAGGATATGGGACGTGCCCTCACTACGTCAGACAACCTCACGGCGTCTCTGAGGTTCTTCACGTGCCTCTGGGAAACCTGTGATACGTGAAGGTAACCGGTCAGGGAGGGACTGATGAACCTCTCCTCTATGCTGGCTATTGACACCACGGCGTAGTCCTCCTTGACACCTGAGACTACACCGTAAACGTACTTAGCCTTCTTCAACCTGAGGATCAGGGTCCTCTTCATGGGTATAACGTTGCTCCTCCTGTTGATCATGTCGTAGAAGACCTTCCCAGCCGTAGAGGCCCTGAGCTCTCCGTCACGCTCGTAGCACCCCTCCCCTGGAGTGAACTCCTCTATGACACCTAGGATCTCCCCTGGGAGGGTGAATTCGCCTTGGTTCCTCATGTTCACCACGGAAATATGTATGGTTCAAGCTTATTGGTTATAATCATTTTCGCCTCTCCTGGGGTCAACACCGGTTTCTCGTAACTGTAGAGGTCGTCCGTGGGGATCCTTGGGCAGGAAGTTACAACGAACGCGTCCACGTAGCTCCTGTCCAGGTTCCTGAGGGAATCCACGTTGAGCACCTTGCTGGTGACCACGAAGGTCCTCTTGCCCATGGACTTCAACCTGGACTCCAGGGCCTTTACCATGAGAGGTCTATTCTGACCCACCTTAAGCCCCTGGATTATGACCCAGGTCTCGGCGTCCAAGGCACGCATGAGCTTGGAATACCTAACCTTGAGCACCCTGTAGATTTCTCCCGTTATGTCCTCCACTGAGGAGGTGTAAGGGTCCAACTTTATGACCGGTTTCCCCGTGGCTAACCCTAAACCCAGGGCGTGAAATAGCCCTCCTGATATATTGACATGAACTTCCACTTCCACTTGTGCTGCCCTGTAATCGCACCCCAGGACCTGTCCCTCCCCCATGAAGGGAGAGGAGGGCTTCCCCACGACCACCTGAAACCCCCTGGAGGACAGGAACTCCCTGACCTTGTTCACTAGCCTCCAGTGTTGTATCGTTGAGGTCAGACCGACCCTCTCCTTCCCCTCCAGAGAGTGAGCTAACTTATCTAGAGTTTCTCCGCTCAACTCCAGTTTGCTCTCGGCCCTGACGAAGAGGGTTGGGAACTTGGGGTAGTACCACGTGTAGGGGGAGTGACCGAAGTGAACTAGGAGGTCGACCTTCAGGAGTTGGGCCTCGTCTTCAGCCAGGTCACAGGCTCCCCAACTGGGCTCTCCGGAGATGATGAACTCCACGTCAGGAAGTCTTTCCCTCAACCTCTCCACGACTTCTGTAGAGAAGTACCTTAGCCCCTCGGGAAACTGGAGAAGTACCTTCTTGGCACCCCTCCGCCTTATCTCAGAAGAGATGTACTCTTCATCGAAAAAGTAACTCACTGGGCCTTTTCCTCCTTCAGGGGGAGGACTACAACCTCAGTGTCCAGTGGGAGTTTACTTGAGGCCACCTTGAGGGCCTTCTTGGCGAACTCCAGGTGATCCTTCTTTACCCTCATACCCATTATGAGATCACCCAGCTTGGTTATCCTGGCGGCGGTACCGATGGGCTTTCCAAAGGAGAGCCTCATCCCGTCCTGAAGCCTGTCCGCACCGGCGAAGGCCATCATCTTGTTCTCCCTGATAACGTGGTGTGGGTACTTGGTGACGAACATGAAGAAGTCAGTCTCGTTCCCCACCATGGCCGTCATCTGCTTGAGCGCTATGACCCTAGCAGCCTCCAGGGCATTGTGCCTTATCTGGCCCACCTGCTTGGTCACTAGTCTAACCTCAAAGTCGTAGTCCTTCTTCTGATCCCCCATGGTGAACTTAGTTATCTTGGGTTGTGGTACTCCTGGTATGTACTCCCTTCTAGTGTAGGGAGGGCCTGAGAAGTGCCTGTAACACCTTCCTGGTCTAAGTGGCATGACCTCTTGTAGGGATCAGGGGTATTTAACATTTGGGGACGGATAAACGCGGGATCTGTTGGTGTCCTTGGAACTCAAGCAGACCATCCCAGGAGACCTCAAGAACCTCTCCTAGGCGGAACCGTGCCGAACTAATAGTTCCTTGGAATCTTCATAACGAGTGAAGGGGAGTTATCTCCATTAGGATTTTCCGTTGAGTGTTAGCCCTTATCTAGGCGAACTCCGACGACTGCTGTCCGTAATAGTTCCTCACGCACGCTCAATCGTTACGTGGTTAACCGCAATCTAGGACGATAACGTAAGGTGTCCTAAACCAGGGGCCCCATAAAGTTAAAAACGTAGTTCAATAAGATTATAACGCGGCCGTAGTCTAGCCTGGATTAGGACGCTGGCCTTCCAAGCCAGTGGTCCCGGGTTCAAATCCCGGCGGTCGCACTTGTAGGGGGTTACCCCCTACTACCGTTTGTCCCTACACTTTCATTTCAATCATTTTATGTTCATTCATGATCGAGTGTAGGGACTTAGCCCTCAACCACCCACTTAAGGTAGGTGGGTCATGGGACTCCTTCGAGCCCAACGGCACGGGGCTCACATCTCCAGCCCTTTTCTTCAGATTGTACAGCGAGACGACATCCCTATGCCACCTCTCCTTCCCCTTCCCACAAACACCAACCCTTGGGGCATCGCCCCCATCGGGTCGGTAGACGATCTTCGCTCCGTGGACTGGGCAAACAGTGGAAGTGTGAGAGGGATTAACTAAGAGTACTGGGACACCGAACTCCCTAGCCTTCTCTATGATGGCGTTCTTCATTGAGGAAAACGCTGAACGGTAAATCCTCAACCTAAGTTGTTTATCCTTCACGTCCTTCATATGCTCCGGAGTTCTCCCTGGCAAGTCCTCCAAGATAATTGCACTCCTACTTTCAAAAGCTTCAATGACGATCAGCTTGGCTAATTTCCTCCTAATGTCTACTTTCTTATCCCTCTCCCTCAGCCTCTTTAACTTCCCCCTCACTTCCCTATCCTTAGTTGACCTACCAGTAATTATTGCCTTCCTCCTATACTCATAGCCCAGAGTGATCCTCTTAGTGTTAGTCTCTAAAAGCGTCGGTTTTCCATCAACTAATACGGAGACCGAGTCCTCGTTGAGGTCGACGGGAATAAACGCTTCAGGCTCATAAGGTTTAACATCCCTCTTAAAAATGACGTAGAACTCTACAACGTTCCCCTTCATTAGGCTAAACCTGGCCTCACTGGCAATTAAACAGCCCTTGTTATAATATCTCCAGAAGATCTTGGGGAAGGTTGGGGAAATGAGAATCCTACCCCTCTTTGTGGAAATTGAGATTTTATCGAGGCTGAACCTCCACAGATGATCATCCAGGTGAACAGTGACTCTCCTCACAGACGGTCTCTCAGTGTGAGCCCTACCCCTCCTCTTCAACTTTTGAAAGCTGTCCGACCTCTCGCTTGCGTCCTCACAGGCGGTGTAAATGAAATGGGATGGTAACTTATGCTTCTCCCTCTCAGTCTTGTAAATCCCATTTAATCCTGATGAAGGAGGTAGTCTCGTTTGACAACCCATAATTTATTGCCTCCTCTAGAACCTCCCTGTACTCCCCCTCAACTTCCTTCAACTTCTGGTAGGTCTTATAGTCTACTTTAACCCTTAACTTCACTGTCCTCTCCACTCAACTCACCTATCAACTTCTTTACGCCCTGAACCAGGACTGTCTTCTTATGACTCCTCATTCCGTAAATTTTCCCTGCGAATGAGGTAATGATTGAGATTAAGTCCTCAACTAGCTCTCGTGCGTCATCTTTGGGCTCCTCACCGAAAACCACTTCAATCTTAACTCCCACGGTTGAGAAGAACTCCTCAATGTACTCAAACCCAAAACGCGTTAGTCTATCTTTGTAGGTTATTAGGACAATGTCGACACTCCTTCCCTCAATAAGTTTGAATAGCCTTAACAATCCTTTCCTTCCTGTGTTCAACCCGCTGGCTACATCTTTCAGCACTTCAACTACCTTGTAACCCTTCGCCGTTGCGTAATTTGTTAGGTAGTTCACTTGCCTCTCCAAGTCCTCTTTTTGATCGGTAGAGGACACCCTAGCGTAAATTACAGCCCTCGTCTCTTCCCTCCTCTCTAAGTACTTCTTAATCTCGCTGTAAGGTATCCTATACTTCCCTCCTTCAGTCGTTACCACCTTTATTTTCCCTTCTCTAATCCACCGTAGGAGTGTTGAGTATGAGATGCTGAGCAGTTGGCAAGCCTCCTTGGGTCTCAGTAGTCTCTCCACAAGATTGGTTGATAATAAACAAATATAAAAAGATTTCTATTAACGTGAGAAAGGATTCAGCTCAAGTTCGACTCAATGATGTACGCCACTCGTTTCAACTGAGATCACCTCGTGGAAGTTCTCAACTACCTTCTCTAGAAGCTCGTTCATCTGAAGTC
>Ga0081474_110802_pt1 | contig 14008 bp, 14 predicted proteins | sample OneHunmetagenome_2_FD_70978 | JGI IMG/M metagenome (GOLD analysis project Ga0081474, IMG submission 70978) | Ferrous microbial mat communities from One Hundred Spring Plain, Yellowstone National Park, USA v2 (version 2) | ecosystem: Environmental > Aquatic > Non-marine Saline and Alkaline >... | reverse complement strand
ATGTCAATATTACTTCATAGAACATATGGGATTTTTATATTATTTGGCAATGATTTAGTAGATTATGAAAGAATTAAAAATAATATAAAATTTTTGGAAGAATGGATAAAGGATCTTAAAAAAAGAATTAAATAATCAATATAAAATAGTTTTTGATAGATTAGATTCTCTTAAAGAACTTAGAGGAAAAATAGAAAAATTAAATAAATCAATAAATATAAATGGGATGCAAATTCCATTATTTTCAGATAGATTAAATATGGATATAAGGATTATATTTTCTAAATTTGATAATAAAAATATAATTATCGTTTGGGAAATAGATTTTCATGAAAAAGTTTATAGAAAAATAATAAAACGTACTGAAGGTTTTATAAAAAATCATCAAAAATTAATATTAGAACTTTCACGAATAAAAACAATATATAGATAAAAAACTATGGATATAACCAGCTTCCCCTTAATCTTGGGAATGGTTGTGTATCCCTAATATGATCCAATTTACATATCCATCTTAAGAATCTTTCAATACCCAATCCCATTCCAGAATGTGGAACAGATCCGTATTTTCTTAAATCTTCATACCATTCATATGCACCTATTTCTTCGTTTCCAACTTTAACTTTTAATTTATCCAATCCCCATTCCTCAATTTTCTTATGTAATATATCATACCTCCATTCTCTTTCGGATCCACCAATTATTTCCCCATATCCCTCTGGAGCAAGTAAATCAAAATTCTTTACAGTTCCATCCCCAGTTTCATACATATAAAATGCTTTTACTTCTCTTGGATAATGTGTAACAAATATTGGTACATCAAATTGTTCTGTTAATAATCTTTCTTCATCAGATCCAAGATCATCCCCATATTTTATATTAACACCAAGGTCTTGTAATTTCTTTATTGCATCTTTATATGTAACAATTTTCCATGGCTTTTCAACAAATTGTTTTAATTCATTTATATCTCTTCCCGTAATACCTTTTAATTCTTCAAATTCATATTTCCTTTCTTCAATCGTTTTTTCAATTGAATATTTTAATGATTCTTCCATAACCTTAACAAGATCTTCCAAATGATACCATGCAGCTTCAATTTCAAAATGCCAATATTCATGTAAATGTCTTTTTGTTCTAGATAATTCTGCTCTAAATGATGGTGTTAATGAATAAACTTTTTCTAATGAGAATATTAATACTTCTAAATATAATTGAGCAGATTGAGATAAATATGCCTTATCGTCAAAATATTTTACTTCAAATAATTCTGTAGTATTTTCTGCAGCATTTCCAACTAATATTGCTGGTGTTACTTCATACCATCCATCCTTTATAAACCAATCTCTAACATTTACAATTAAACTATGCTTTATTTTCAATACATCTGTAAACCACCTAGTTCTTATCCATAAATGTCTATACTTTTGTATTGTATCTACATCTTCATCCCCTTTTAATGGAAATGGTTTTCCATAATCATATACTTTTATTTCCTTTACTTCTATTTCATATCCACCAGGTGCCCTTTCATCTTTTTTTAATATTCCTTTTACTTCTAAAGAACCTTCAATTTGAAATTTTGTTGCATCTTCCCATGTTTTTTGATCAACACTCTCTTTTTTTACAACTGCCTGTATTATTCCTGAAGAATCCCTTATTACAAAGAAAATTTTATCCTTCATGTCCCTCATTCTATAAACCCATCCTTTTATACTAACCTCCTTACCTAAAAAATCGTCTTTCAAAATATCTCTTATAAATACGGTTTTCATCATAAATTCACTCATTCCGACTTTCCATCAATATTAGATATTTAAAAATATTTATAAATGATAAAGAATGAAGGCTGTAAAGGTAATTATATATGGAAAGGTCCAAGGTGTTGGATTTAGGAATTTTGTATTTTTACATGCTAAAAAATTAAATATTAGAGGATATGTAAAAAACAATCCCGATGGAACTGTAGAGGCTGTTTTTGAAGGGGACGAAGATAATATAAATAAGATGATTGAATTATGTAAAAAGGGACCTGAAAGAGCGAGGGTTAATAAAATTGATATAAAAGATATAGAAATTAATAATTATCAGGATTTTAAAATAATAAGATAAACCTTATATAATACTGAGATTTTTATATAATTATGGAAAAGAATAGAGATAGAGATATTTCACCAGAGGAAGAGGAAATATATAAAAAAATTGAAGATATATATCAAAAAATTAATGAAAATTTAAAAGAAACTTATCAATCAAAGAGAGGAGATAATGAAGATATAGATAAATTTAATAAAGAATATGCAAGTATGCTTGAATATGAAAACAATTTATATAGTTATTTAGATCAACTTGCTGGAAATATTGGTAAATATAACAAAAAATATTATAAAAAATTAAATAAAGAATTAAATAAATATAAAAAAGCATATGAAAAAAGCTTAAAAAATACTTTATCTATATTTAAAAAAATAATTAACAAAAGAATGAAAATAAAAAAACATATAGAAAAAACAATAAAATTAATGAAAGAATTAGAAAAATATATGGGACCGTAGTCTAGTGGTTATGATGCCGCCCTGACTAGGCGGAGGTCCGGGGTTCGAATCCCCGCGGTCCCATTTATAATTTTTATCTATAATTATAGTATTATATGAATTATTTATCGGAGTATGTAAATACAAAGATTTACAAAATGTTAGAAAAAGTTTCGACAGAAATATAACTATTTTAGAATTTTAATTGGAAGATCTTCTTTAATATTCCTATACAAAAAATACTGAACATTTAATATATCAATTTAATTAAATACGAAGATATGTAATTTATCAAATTGGCTGAAATTATGTTATAAATATATATTAGAAAAAGATTTATTTACTATAGCTAGGGCAAAATATCAATATATAAGTGATAATGGTTTCTTTGAAGAATTGGGTAAACATATAATTTTAGCTCTATGTAAAGATATCTATAAAGAAGAAAACTTTTATCATTTTCTTAAGCAATATTTCATCTATTATTTTATTTATAGAAAAATTATAAAGAAGAATAAAAATGTACTCCTTATATTATAAAACTATTAAGAAGAAATAAGAGATTAATATCTCTTCATCTTTTAAATTTTCACTATCATAAGCAGTCTTTTAAACAAGATTACATAATGGAAAATATAAAGAATTTGCAAGTCATGAATGTGTATTATAAAAATCATGTAAAAAACTTTTAACATGTATAGTCTAGATTTTTATATAAATTTCATCTTTATAATCTTTATCTATAAGTAGTAATTATAATGAAATCGTCAAGGCTAGATAAATTATTAATAGGGATTCATGTAGAAAGTTATAAATCAAATCAACCAATATTGCAAACTGTTGTTAAGAAAAATCCTATATATCTCTTAATGAAAATATCCAAAGGGCAATTATCTAAAAACGATAGAGATTTATATTTTCGTACTCTTGCATATCTTAATAGAAAAGGATTTATAAAAAAAGAAGATAATATATATTCTCTAACGAATAATGGTAAGAAAATAATTGAAAAAATCGAATATGAATTAGAATTATTAAAAAGTATTAATAAAGAAGATCTAAATTTAAATGAAGATATGTATAACTTATTAGAAAGGGCTTGTAAAAGCGCAATAAAAAATAAAAGCTTAGGAATAAAAGATTATATACGTAGGATAGACAATTCTCTACTTCTTATAATATCTAAATATTATAGTTATTCTGAACCTCTTACACCATATTTTGTAGGAGATATAGGAATAATATTAATATCTTTATATTATTTATCATTTAAAACAGGAAAATGTTTTAATTGCTGGTATTCTCCAAAAGAAATAAGGGAATTTTTATTTGATAATATACCCCAATCCTATAATATTTTCAGAAAAAAGTTTGATATTAGTCCTTTAGTAGAATATGAACTTGTAGATGAGAAAAAAAGAGGATGCTGTATATCAAAATATAAATATAAATTATCTGAAGAAGGTTATAATGTTGCAGAATTTATATTAAAAAATCTTAAATCGGTAATTATATACCGATAAAATTTTAACAAATGATTTATTATTAAAATACCCAACTAACTTATTATAAAATAATGGTATATATTGGCCTAAAAAGGTTAGAATTATTATTCAATACAAAGGAAAATAAAGAATTAACAAAGATAAAATATATATATTCAAAGGTACTTGAAAAATATATAGATTAATTGAGAGAATTTTATATTCAAGATTAAAATATACATTAACAGAAATGGAGAAATAGTTTCTAGACATCTATTATTACAAACTTATATAGTTTATTATTTAATTTAAATTATGGAAGAAAGCTTATTAGATGAAAAATATTTAGAAAATTATTTGAATAAATTTGATGTAACATTTCAAATTATTAAATATGAGAAGCCAGTTATTTCTACAAAATATGTTGAACAACAGGTTAATGGAATTATTACAAAGAGTGTCCTATTAATTTGCGATAATAAACCATTGTTATGTTTTTTATTTGGAAAAGATAAGATTGATTTAAATAAAATAAAGAAACATTTTAATTTTAATGATGTAAGATTGGCCAAGGCAAAAGAAGTAAAGGAAATTACTGGATACGATATTGGTGGAGTTCCTCCAATTGGTTTAAAACAAAAGATAAGAACAATTGTTGATAAAAGTATAATTGATCTAAATGATGATCAAATAATATATTGTGGAGGTGGATCACATTATCATTTATTAAGAATTTCAAAAAAAGATTTACTTAAAGTTATGGAATATGAAGTATATGATATTAAGCTTTAATTTTCTTAAAAACAGCCTTTAATGGTAAAACACCCTTTTCATATTCTATTTCTGCAATTTTTACTGGATTATATCTTATTCTTTCCATATCTTCTTTAGATAATTTTACCATCATTGGAGCCCCCATTGCAATTTGTATTGCCCTTGCACCAACTAATCTAGCTAAAGCAAACTTAGAAATATCATTCATTGTATTTTCTTTAATAAATAATCTTTAAACTTTTCTGCTTCTGATAATAAATTATTAAATTCCTCTAAAGATATTGGACCTGATTTTCTTGTTTGTAATGCATTTATTTTATCTGATAATCCAATATGTATAATCATATCTGCAGCTTCTTCTTCATATTTATTTGGATCTACAATAAATTTATCATCAATTTTTGCAAATGAAACCATTACTGGAATATTTTTATTTAATGGTAATTTTTTATTTGTTTTATTTTTTGGATTTATCTTATATTCACCATTTTCTTTAATTAATTCTGGAAAATATGTATTCATTAATGCACATACAGATGCTAAAGTTGATGCATCAATTATATTTCCATCATTATTTAATACATATATATCTAATAGTACAGACCAAACATATTTACCAGGTTCTATTACCAATTCTTTATCATTAATAAATCTGGATTCTCTTAATATTCTATCTACAACCCTTGAATATTCTATAGATTCCTCTGAAGTTCCTAGATCAACATTAATATCAGAAACTGGAGATAAATTTACTGTTGTTACTAAAATACCTGAATCTTCATTATCTTGAAATGGTTCTGCTATTTCCAATTTTACTCCTGCTAAAACTTTTGTTTTTCCAAGTTCTAAATAACAAGATCCTTCTGCATTCTTTACATAATTTTTTATTATTTTTATATCTCTATATTCTAACAAACCCCTCTTATCAATCCTATAGTTTTCCTTTATAATTTTTCTAATATAATCTGTAATATTCTCCTCAAAATCAATATCCATTTATAAATGATTTATAAGATAATATTTATAAAAGTGATAACCAATATGCAAAAATTACTAACCCTATTGATATGATCAATATTATAAGATCCTTAACAGCTTCTTTTATATCTTCATCCATAAATAAAATATAAAATTTTGAAAAATAAAAAGTTTAAGAAAAAGCTTTTACTGAATTTGTGTTGCTTGTTGGTATCCGTTTACTGTTTGTTGGTCATTTACTTCTACTACTGTTGCATTATTGAATACATTTGACTCTACATTATTTACTAAGTAGTTTGCAAATAATTCTGTTGCTTGTGTTGTATCATTTCCATACCATCCAAATATTACTAATGAGTTTGGATATAGTGTTGATGACATTATTAATGCCATACCTGGTCCAAAGTTTATTCCTAATTGCTGTAATACTGGTGCTAATTCTGAACCATATATATATCCATTTTGACTATTTGCATCTGATTGTAATTGTTGACCTAATGTTGCATTCATGCTTGATACAAATTGTATTACTGCATTTGCTGTTAATGTGTTTACTGCTGGACCTCCTACTAATACTAAATTACTCATTGATGGTTTTACCTCTGTATCTAATATTACACTTCCAATTAATGCATGTGGTTGTGAATATGATAATGATGATGCAGAACCTGTTACTCCTGATATTGTTAATTGTGTTCCTGGTATTGTTTGTCCTACTCCTACATTAACAACTTCTGTTTGTGCCTGTGAACCAACTGGAGCTAATGATAGTGGATATTGGACTGGTGTTAATGGTACATTTAATGATAATGATTGTGAATTTGTACTTGATACATATTGAGCATATGTTCCTGCTGCATCTAAGTAATATGTTATTGAAGTTGCTCCAGATGATACTGATCCTGATTCAAAGCCCAATGAAGATTTTAAATTATATATACCTGCATTACCTCCTGCTGCATTTAAGGATAAACTTATTGTATCGCTAGATGTTGATGTTGGAAGCGTATATCCTGGATATTGATCTGTTATTGATACACTTACTGATCCTGAGTTCAAATTAGATAAGCTTACTATTGGCGTTGATTGAGGACTTGGACCCATTGCTGTCAATACCAAATTATTTGGATAATATGAACCTGTAGTCTCTAATACTATAAATGGTGTGCTTGCACTAGGATTAATTACCACTGGATTCAAAGATACTCCATTATCGAATACTACTGGATTTCCTTGTGTTATTGTAAATGTTTGACCCGATATTACATCTTCTAATATTGCTTGGAGTACACCATTAGCACCTGTTGTTATTGATTGTACTTGGAATATCTCAGATGTATTTGTAGTTGGATTATATACTTCAAAGTATTGACCTGATGTAAGTACTAATCCTACAGTGGAGCCACTTTGTGAATATTGGACTTCACCCACATAATATTGAGATGAATAGGTTGGTGTTGTTGTGCTTTGTGTAATTGAAGGATTTTGGAAAGTATTGCCTGTAGGAGGAGTAAATGTTAATGCACCACCACTATAAATTACACCTATTCCACTTCCCAATGTTATTGCTTTCGAACCTACAGTATAGACTTTACCACTATTTAAGCTTACTAAAGTTACAGTATTAGTATTTGAATTAACACTAGCTATGAAATAATAATAGGTAGTAGTAGTACTTGTAAACTTTATTACTTCTCCTGGTTGTGGATTAGATAACGTAGCAGAAGTTTGAGTTGCATTTGTTCCTAAGGTTGTTAGAGTATCACTATATAATGGATAGTTACCTATGTATCCTTGTTGGAATGCTTGTAAAACTCCACTAGATGTAGTATGATTGATATTAAATATTGATAGAGTATATGTTTTTCCTGATAATGAATCTGGATATGATAATGTAAATTGTGTTGCGCTGCTAGAAGATGTTAAAGATGCTTGTAATTGTATTAAGTCTGAATTACTTGATGGTATTTGTACTTGTGGGAATGTTAATTGATAATTGAATAATGGTAATGTGTATGTTTGTCCATTTACAACACCATAATATCCTGAAGTTCCAATTTCTGGTAATTGTGGGAATGTAAATGTTATACTTTGTACTAAATATTGACCACTTGATGTAGTATATTGCATTTGAACTTGTACATTATTTAAAACTTGGTTTGTCGATGTTAATACATTTGCAGGTGTTGGTGATATAGGTAATTGATAGCCAGAAGTACCTAAGACTAATTCAACTGCACCTTGTTGAGTTGTTGTAACTACACTTGATAATGGACCATATACATTTACTACAAGTATATTTACACCATCAATATAATATTGTCCTCCTACTTGAACTGTTACAGTTTGTCCGTTAACATTTAATATTGCTGATGGTACACCTGTCGATGTTGTAGAACCTGAAGAATATTGAGCAGTAACACCTTGTAATGAAATACTTACTCCATTAAATGTTACAGATTGATTTACATTTAATGTTGCAACCTGTGCTGCTGGAACAAAGTTTATATAATTACTATTTGGAGATGGAACTAAATAGTATGTTGTATTAAATACTTGTATTGCTTGTGGTGATTGTGATAATTGTGTTAAGTTTAATGATGGAGAGAATGTTAATGTTAATGCTATTGGTGATGAAGTTGGTATATTAGAAGCTAATGCTACTACAGGTGCAGATTGACCTGGAGTTGGTTGTACATATTGTAATGAGAATGAACTTTGTGGATATACATATGCATTATATTGATATGTTGTTTGCTGTCCATTGTAATTTGTTGTAAATGAACCTGATCCTACTTGAACTGTTTGTACTACTGAATTTAATGCATCACTTAAGTACAATGGTTCTGATGGATAATAGAATGGATACGAATTTTGTATTGTTGGAATTGTTCCTTGTATTTGTACCTGTAAGTTCTGTAAGTTAGATGTATTTAAGGTAGAATTTGTTGGTACAGATGTAAATGTTTCTAAAGCTGCAATTATATTTGAAGCCCCTACAACATCTGCTGCATTGGCATTCGCTCCTACTACTACTGTCCATGATGATGGTTGTGATTTCATAGATTGTGCTAATTGACCTATTGTTGGTGCTCCTTGCGAATATGCTGCTACTCCCAATACTCCTAATGCTCCCAAAACTGCCAAAGTCTTACCTCTCATCATAAAATATCTATATGTATTTTTTCCTTTATATCTGTTTTTCATGATTTATTTAATTATGATAGAATTTAAAAGGTTTTCGATTTTTGATTAAAATCAATTACAACCAACAAGTAACAACCCTATTATTAAATTAAAATATCAAAAAACAATTTTATAATTCTTTGGCCTTCAATAATGCTATCAATGTTACTGTTGGTACCACAAATATCGTTAATAAAATGAAAAATATTAGCATTCCATAACTTATTGAAATTGCTAACGCGTATATTATATATATAATAAACAATATTACTGATGCAATTATTGTGTATAATAGTATATATCCAAGTAATATTAATGATTTTTCAAAATATACTGAGAATTTGTTTACTTTTCCTAAGATAGATCCATAGAATGTATATAGAAGTAATATACTCAATATCATTGATATTATAATAATTGCCCATTCAACAATTATTAATGTTGGATTATATGATATATATTGATAACCTGTTAATCCAAACGGATTTGCATATCCAGCTGATGCTGAAGATCCAACTGAGACTGAAGTAATATCATATAACATATATATTATTCCTATAGATGCTAATAGATTTGGTATTAATAATGATAAGAATGCTGTTTTATAATCTGGATTAATATTATCTCCTGTAACTTTTGTATAATACCATGCTACTACATTTGGATAAAAATATGAATATATTATTACCCCCAATATTGGTATTGCTATAGATAAAAACCCTAGCACTGCTGTTGAAATAATAAATAATATACTATCTGCAAAATTTTTTCTCATATAATCAAATGCCTTTTTATACATATCTACTACCATAAATAATGGATCTTAAAAAGATATAAAAAATTTACAATTCCTTAGCCTTTAATAGTAATATTAGATTTAATGCTGGATATACAAATATTATATTTAAAATTGTTACAATTATACTTCCCAATAAAGGAAATATTAATGAAAATATTCCACCAATTATTGATAATATTATAACAGCAACAATATAAAATACAAGCCAATATGCAAATAATATTAAAGATTTATCAACATCTATCACTAATTTATTTACTTTTCCTAAGATAGATCCATAAATACTATATAATAATAACAACCAAGCTATTCCACCAATCATTAATAATATTATACTAATAATCATATCTACAAGAGCATATGCAAGGATATTAGAATTGGACAAACCAGTTAGTATTAATTGTTGAAAGTTGCTAATATTCAACATATTTGTAAAAGTTAATGGTAAATTCATTAAAATGCTAATTAATAATGCAAATATTATAGTTATACCTATAGATGCTAGTAGGGTTGGTATTAATAACGATTTGAAAGATGTTTTATAATCTGGATTAATATTATCTCCTGTAACTTTTGTATAATACCAGTTAGTCAATCTTGGGTAAAAATATGAAAATATAATTGCTCCTATTATTGGTATTAAAAATAATAAAATCCATAATATATAAAATATTATACCATATAATAAACTATCTATTATATGATTCTTTATTAAATCAATAGATTTTTTATATGTTTCTAAGAGACCCATAAAAATTGATTCTTAATAAGATTTAAAATATTATCTTTTTGCAAACTTTATACCTCTCTTTTCATATTCAATGAGATTAGTTAATAATTCATCTTCATTTTTATATTCCTTCTTTAATAAAAATCTTGCGGATAAATAACTTATACCCTTACCAGCATAAATAAATACAAATTTTTTACCATAATTTTTTAATAATTCAGCAGTTGTATTTAACTTTTTCTCATCTTCCAAATCTCTTTCACTTTTTGCAACACCAAAATATTGACCTCCACATTTTTTGCATTTAAATTTTTCATCATAATCCTTTACTTTTATTTTATATTTTGTTCCACATGCCATACAAACAAATATTAACTCTGTATTTTCAATTCTTTCTTTTACTAATTTTAATACTTCTCTCCATTTATCGGAAATCAATACATCAGATACATATTCTTCCAATCCTAAAATTGCTAAAGGTGATATGTTTTCCTTATCAATAATATTTACCTTTATTTTTCTTTCCTTTATTTTCTTTAATATTGTTTTTAAATTCTTTACATCCAATTTTTCAATAAATAATTCATTTAATGTTTCCTTATATACTGGTGTACCAATTAAATGGTCTAAAATTCTTCTTAGAGTAGATTTTGAATAATCTGCATCCTTTCTAATTACCCCAAATTTTTTTGCAACATGAGAAAATTTCCATAAAAACAAATCTGTATTAACTATTGCTTTTTCCAATATATTTTCAACATTATCTAGATCGATATTTTCAATTACTTCCTTAATATTTTCCTTTGTAATATATCCGGCTTTTAACAATATCCTATAAGGATCTGTTTTAATCCCAACAACAATCCCATATTTTTCGGACAATATTTGGGAAATTAGTCTTGATAATGCATCATTTATTTTATTCCCGAATGGAGAATGAATAATAAACCAATCCCTATATTGTTCAATATAAATATTATTCTTACTTGGATAAAAATATAATTCTTGATTTCTTAGCTCATCAAAATTTAATAAATCTCTTTTTATTTCTTGTGCTTCTTGTGCAACCTCCAATGGAACAGGTAATAATTCACCTTCCCAGGAAGGTATTGCAGATTCAAAATCTTTTTCTAATCCAACCAAAATCTTCTTTTTTTCAATCTTTTCAATCTTCCATGGTAAACCCCTTAATATAAATATTGTACCAGGATTTCCATGTTTTGCAACAAATTCTTCATGTAATATACCAATTTTTTGGCCAGTTGTTATATCATATACATCATATGATTTTTCATCTGGTATCATTGAAATGTTATCTAAAAAATAAAATAATCCTTTTCTTGTCTTAATCAATTTCTTATTTTCTTTATCATATATTAAAATCTTTATTGAATCCAAGAAATTTATTATATTTAAAAAATCTTCATATGTTAAATCTTTATATATGTAAGATCTTTTTATTGTATCCCAAACAAGATCAATATTAACTTCTCCATATTCCAAAGTTATCCCAACGATTTGATTTGATAATACATCTAGAGCATTATAATGTATCTCAGGTTTTTCAATTTTCATGATTTATATTACTATAAAATCATTTTATATAATATTCTAAACATATATATTTATAAAATTTTTCAAAATCATTACTATTTGGATGTACAAATATAAAATAAATCAAAGATTCCATAAAAAGAGTTTGAAGGATATTGTATGAATTAGTAACATAATCTAATAAAATAATTATAAATAATGCATATTTATAATCTAAAAATTTTAAAAGAATTATAATAATAATCCTTCATGAAAAAAGATTATATTTACGTATTTCTTATGTCATTTATACCACAATTAATTATTTTATTATTATCTCCTCCAATACTATTTTGGGATGAATATGCATATTTAGATAATGTAAAACATGTATTATTAAATACCTCATATTTTGAATATTATAGATTCCCATTATTATGGTGGATATTAATTCCAATTTCTTATATTACAAATTTCAATATATTTTTCATAAAATTATTTTTAATTTTCATTTTTTCTCTATCTACAGTATTTTTATATAAAATATTGGAAAATTATAATAATAAATATATAAACTATATTTTGATTTTATTTTATTCATTAAATGGTTTATTTTTAATTTGGGTATCAAGGATTTATCCAGATATTTTAGCATCTTCTTTATTAATATTTTCAATATATTTCTATATAAAGTATTTTAAAGATAATAGAGAAAGAAATTTAATTTTATATTCATTATTTTCAGTTTTATCAATTCTCTCAAAATATGAATATGGTTTATGGCTAATTTCTTCAATAATTTTTTTAAAAAATAAGGATAAATTAAAGACAATATTATACTCTTTTCTATTTTCAATCCCATATTTTTTATATAACTTAATATTATATCATAATCCAATATTTATATTTATTAAACAGGCTGAAATTGTCTATAGATATACATCTTATCAACCTCTTTCATTATTTTTATTTAACCTATTTATATTTTCTTCTGCATATTTATTTTCTTTATTACAGAACCCAAAGAAACTTGAAAACTATAATAGGTCTATATATTTATATATAATATTATCAATAATATTTCTTGCATTTTTTGTTAAATCAAAAGATCCCAGATATATTTTAATGATATTACCTCCATTTTTAATATTAACAAGGATATTTATTAATAAAATAAAAGGTTTACAATTCCCATACTTATTTTTATTCTCATTATTAAATATTATATCAATATATTATGGTGTAATATTTTTAATAAATTATAATACAAACCTTGGAAATACATATTTAAATTATGTATATAGAGCTTCAGATTATTTAAATCAATATAATCCAAAAGTAATATTAACAAATGTTAATTGGCCAATGGTTGCATATTACACAAATTCTCAAGTTTATATAATGTATAATGCTACATATTTAATCCCAAGAGTTTATCCTCAATTTATTATATATTCTCCAAATTGTGGAGTATCCTTTCCATTTAATCCAAACGATTATAATATATCATTAATATATTATTATGTAGATCCCAATGATTGTCAAATATATATTTATAAAGTAAATAGTTATTTTGTTAAATAATTTTCCAATTCATCCAAACTTGCAAATCCTCTAATAATATATGTCTCATTATATCTATATATAATAATAAATGGCCAGGTAGTAATATTATAATTTAAATTATAGTAACTTATAAAATAATTTGGATAACTTGAATCAAATGAATATATATACAAATCCTTTTGATTCTGTGCATATAGATAAGTTAAAATATTACCTTCCTGGTCACATGCACTTCCACAATATTGATTATTATAGAAATATAATATTAATGTGAAATTTGTTATATTACAATATTCTATATATTTTCTAGTTAATAAAAAGTGTAAATATTCCATATTAAAATATTGGGATTTTAAATATCTTATTTCCTCTTCATTATAATATATATTTTCCTTTGATTCTAAATATGTTAACTCCAATCCAA
>Ga0081474_128501_pt1 | contig 14025 bp, 19 predicted proteins | sample OneHunmetagenome_2_FD_70978 | JGI IMG/M metagenome (GOLD analysis project Ga0081474, IMG submission 70978) | Ferrous microbial mat communities from One Hundred Spring Plain, Yellowstone National Park, USA v2 (version 2) | ecosystem: Environmental > Aquatic > Non-marine Saline and Alkaline >... | reverse complement strand
TCAACGGCAACGGTGACTAGTACGGTGACTTCAACAGTGGCATCAACAACAACAGCAGTAAGCACGATCACGGTCACGAAGACAGTAATATCAACAGCACTGGTAGTTGGAATAGTAGTCATAGTCATCGTAATAGCAGCAGTAGCAGCAGTAATAGCACTAAGAAGAAGATGAACTAGGATTAAATCACTATGAACATTAAAACGATAACTTTTTCTCCATTTTTAACCTTTCTTTTATTTTTCATTGCCTAATGAATGCATGTGGTTACACATTATGGATGCATCCGTGGGACTACCTGTGATAATCATGCCTAAGAAATGGTTAAAGGTGACTGGTGAATGATCCTATAGCCTATGCCATAAAGATTCATAGTGAGCTAGCTACTAATGTGTGAGCAAAGCAAGTCACCTTCCTACTGTGGGTCTGCAGCGTTAATAAAAAGTTTTTAATTGCCTTAGTGTCAGAAGAAGAATAGGCTATCCAAGTAGATTACTGTGGCAAAGCCGAGCAGTAGGAGCGCCGGTATTACTATCGTGTATATTGGCGTCCACCTGACCCCCCGCCTGATTAACGCCAGCCCTATGCCGCTGGCTATGTGTAGCGTGAAGAAGAAGGCCAGTGGGTCTATTAGCAGTAGGTGTAGTTCAAGCCCAACACCCCTAGTCAACAACCCACCTGTGGCGGCTGTGATTAGGTTTGAGGACACGGGGCCTGCTGCGAAGCCCGTTAGGGCCTCCATTATGGACAGTGCCAGTAATACCCAGGCCGTTTGCCTTTGGAATGAGGGTGAGTATATGCTCCTGTTAATGCTGGGTATGGTAACCGTTGCAGCGATGACTATTAGCATGTATGGTGCCGTCCACGGCATAAGGTAAAGCATGGAGGAGACTAAGGCGGCCTCGGCTTGGATTATTAAAGCCCCGTACGTAGGCTTGAGACCGCCTAGACCCACGGCTACTCACCGTTCTTCCTGGCTATGTCCGGGTAGCCTAGGGATTCCCAGTAACCCAGGTAGTTCTCATTAGTCACTGTTAACCTGACTAACCACTTAACGTTCTTATAACCCCACCACCTGGGTACGACCAGCCTAACTGGGTAACCATGATCCCTCGGTAGCGGTGAGCCATCAGCCATGTAGGCTACTATCGTGTCCGGCTCCATAGCCTTTGAGATGGGTAAATCGCTCGTGTAGCCATCGGCGCCGTAGGCAATCACCTTAATGGCTCCCTCGGATACACCAGCCATGTTCAATATCGTGCTTAACCTAACCCCAGTCCACTCAACAGTTGCCTTAAGGAAGTATGGGTCTGAGACGCATTGCAGGGTGTTCACTATTTTAACCGATGGTAGCGACGTTAAGTCATTGTAGGTTAGCTTAAGCGGCCTCTCCACAAGTCCATCAACCACTAGGGCGTAGTTGCTGACGTCGATGATTGGCGTTGGGCCAACTTGAACTATGTACCAAAGGTACTCTGGCGTTAATTCAACCTGGCTTTGGGTGTTGGTTGAATTGACCTGCGGGTATTTCTTAATAGCTGATATGTGCGAGCCTGGCGGGGGTTGTGGCCCCTTGGTGGTTTCGAGTCTGGATAACTGGCTACCCACGTACCTGCCCGCCAGTGCCAAGCCCCCAGACGCCAATAGCAGCTTTATGAACCTCCTCCTGTCGCTAATGCTCATGGAGTCTTATTGACGTGGGCATCTAAATAAGGCTTATTCAGAATTTCACGCAACTCTACGCACCACATCGGTAAACCCAGAATAACAAATAATATATAGTAAATTTTTATTTATAAAACATGGTGTTTAATGCTGCTAGCCCCTACTTGACCGTTATCTTCCTTGCCTCACGCTCAGTCTCCCTTAGCATAAGTATGTCTCCGACCCTCACGGGGCCCTTAACGTTCCTGGTTATTATCCTCCCCTTATCCCTACCCTCAAGTATCCTAACCCTCACTATGCTAACCTCACCAGCCACCCCAGTCCTGCCCAGTATCTGCACCACGACTGCTGCCGTTGCGTCCTCGTATGGGCTTAGCCTTATTTCACCACCCTCACTGGCCACCCTCACCCACCTCCCTACCCCTCCTCTCCCTCTGCTCCCTTTGCTGCGGCTTAGCCTGAGGCTGTGTCCTGGGTATCTGTATTGGGTTTAAGCCGGCGCCAACCCTAACGTCGTTTAGCTTTGAGACTAGGTCCTCCAGGTCCTTTGATGCCTGCCCTGGATCCACTATAGCCACTGAGGATGCGTAGGAGGCTAGGCCAACGGCCTTACCGAGCCTCTCCTTACTGGGCACGTAGATGTAGGGCACCCCCTTCTCCTCGCATAGTAGGGGTAGGTGCATCACTATTTCAGGTGGGTCCACGTCCTCCGCTATGACGACTAGTTTGGCTAAGCCCCTCTCAATCATCTTAGTGGTTTCATTGGAGCCGCGCTTAACCACGCCGGTCTGCTTAGCCATACTAACGACGTTGTACGTCATCTCAGCTAACTCCTGGGGCACCGCAAACCTCACGTATATCGGCTTCCCCTGTGGTGGGTTAGCGTAAAAGACCCTCGGGTCTATTGTACTCATACATCATACGTAACCCCTCACCCTTTAAAAACTTTCACGTGGGCCATTAGGTTAATTAACTCGTCCTACCTGCCGTTAAGGCCTTAATGGCATCATCAACGTTGATGGCTAGGGTAACATACTCCCTATCGTTAACCCTCCCCCTACTGAGGAGCCCCATGCCCACTAACTCATCCATTGCATCATATATACTCACCCCCCTAGCCACGGCAAGGGGGGCTATGAGCCTCTTGGCGTTGCTGCTGACATCAAGGTCAACCATTTCTTGGTAGGCCTTGGAGAGCTTCCTAGCAACCTCAACAACCCTGTCGAAGCCGGCGTCGGTGCGTAACCTTGACCCATTCAACTCAGCCCTATGGCCCATTAACCTAAGCGCCAGTTCAATGGCGTCGGGTGGTATGGGTGACTTGGGCTTAGCCTCCTGGAGGACCACGGTTAAATCATACGTGTTAACCCTACCACCCTGCCTCAGTGTCCCGTAAACCTTACGTGCCTCCACGGCTGATAACTTGGCTAAGGCTGGGTTAGCCCAAACCTTAACCTCAACCCTACCACCCCTGTACTTTATGTAAACCTCCCTAGCCTTAACCCTATCCAGGTAAGTGTCGATAAACCTAACGGCATCACTAGCCCTCCTAGCCTTAAACGTCAACCTCCTGCTAACCATCCAGCCAACCACCCAGTCTCCTCCTTAAAATACCTTGCCAATTAAAACCCAATGAACCTACATCTGAAACTAGTGCTGATTAGCCCATGTCTTGACTAGTATTGTAGGCTTCGATGCCTCTTGTTATGCCTGCTAGGCATGCGTCCAGTTGTGTTGGATCCTTGACCCCGGCTAATTGCTTTATGGCTAGGCAGTTCACTAGGGCCTCCGCCTCCGCTCCAGTTTCAATTAATCCACTTGCCTTCTCCAGTAGCCATGGGGGTATTAGGACGCCCCTCTGTTGGGCTACACCCACTATTATTGCCTTGACCATTTCAGGTGGTGGCTTGGCCACGTAGATCTTTAGGTCACCCAACCTACCCGGCCTTATGAGCGCCTCGTCGAGTGCGTTGACGTTGTTTGTGGTCGCCACCACGAGAACCTTATCGTACCTAGACGCCACGCCGTCGATGTTCTGAAGCATGACGCTGACCAGCCTATAGCCACCAGCCCCAGCCTCCTCCCTAGCCCTCCCTATTGAATCCACCTCATCTATGTATATTACGCTTGGCTGAAGTGCCCTGGCCAGTTGGAAAACCTTCTCAAGCCTCCAGGCCGCCTCCCACGGGCCACCCCTCATCAACTTACCCGCCTTAACTACAATAACCCTAAACCCCCTGTATAACCCAAGCCAGGCGGTGTACCCAAGCCCAAGGGCAGTCTTGCCGGTTCCAGCTGGGCCGTAGAGTAGGACTCCGTGTATTGGCCTAACGCCACTGCCCCTAAAGCTCTCTGAGGCTATTATCAACTCCCTCTTAGCCGAGTCCAACCCTATTAGGGCCTCCCAATCCTCACGGTAATACTTGATTAAGGTGTCCCTGTCCGGTATGTCCGCTATGCTACCGTAGAGCATTGGCAAGACATCCACACTGTTAACGTACCAGGAGCCTGCGTAGGAAATGGGTAGTGATGACGCTGCCAGGATTAGTGCACCCTGAACACCCTGGGTCAGTGCAGGATCCATGGGCACCATGGGTATTAGTGATGCAAGGGACGCCAGTAGGACCGCCGGTACCGGTGATGCCCAGCCCCTAACCAACCTAGCCAATGCAGGCGAGGCCACGTACACGGCGGCTGCCGTGATGGTTAGGGAGAGGGTGAGGGGGTTGGTGTATGTTGATATGTTTCTGATGAAGACCTCGTAGAAGCCTAGGGGTCTTAGGCCCACTGGGCCCCATGGGGTTGAGCCCTGCATCACAATACCCACAAGGTACGTTACCATGAAGGTTAGGGTTGGGAGGACGGGCATTGAGAAGGCCTCAAAGGCAGCCGTAACACCACCCGCAACAGCCCAGGCAGCCCCAATCAATGGCCCCGGCCAGGGTTGGAATATGAGTAGGAGTGAGCCTATTGAGAACAGTGGACTAATCCCCTGGCTGGCTGACGCATTAAGTAACTTAACCTGGAAACCAACCACGATGAGGGGTATGAGGAGTAGTGGGGTTAGCCTAAGCATTGAGCCTATCGGGTTCGTGGAGAACCACGGCCAGGAGGCCAGTAGGAGGGCCATGACGTAGGCCAGGAGGCCCAGTACCGAGGCTTGGTTAAACCTACCGACACTACCCAACGCCACCAGGCCACCGAAGATGACCAGCATTAGGAGTGAGAAGCTGTGGGGCATCATGAGGAGTGAGAAGGTGACCAGAGGCCCTAGGGCAATTAGGGAGACCAATAGGCCACCCAACCCAGCTATAATCCTACTAACGCTGTTAAGCCCCATTGCAACACCAAGACTAGGTAATACACTAAAATATAAATATATCGCTAGGGTGTTTAATGATAACCCTCCCACCTTGGTGGATTCATGGATAAATGGTGGCTCCATCCCAATGCTCAGTTTAATCAACATTCACAGCGTATTGCCCTACTGATAAACATTTAGTGAACTGGGTTGAATTTACCATCAGCCAGTTTTTCACTTTGGGTTAGACCAGACTAGTGTTTAATGATTTTCAACACGTACTCTGGGCTTACATTAATCTTCCCCTCCTTAGCCATGGCCTCAAGGACCCAGTAGTATGCTGGGAGTTGGTAGGCATATTCATCGTTAATCCAGGGTTCCTTAGGCAACTCCGAAAGCTGCTTACCATTGGGTACCCTCACCTTAATCACAATATTCCTCCTAAGGAGTGCCTTAATCGGAATACCCTTACCGCGCCTTAGGGCGTTCTTAGGAATGTTCACCATTATGAAGCCCTCAAGCCACTTCCCCAGGTCCCACCCGTAGTTGAACACGAGGTTCCCAAGCTCCCTAACATTACCACCAATTAAATTCCACAGCAAATCGGCATCAACATTCCTGGTGTTTGTTAATCCAGCTACCTCATTGATAACCTCTGTGAAGGCTTTCTTAGGTAAGTTCCAGAGGAGGAGTGATGTAGCTAGCCCCTTGCTACCTAGCCTAACGGCAAGATCCAAGGCTGCCTGGTCACTCACCGCAAATATGGTGTTAACCAGCTTATTTGCGAAGGGGCCCCACACCTCCTCACTGGGGTGTTCGTGGGCCTCGGCGAAGAATTCAAGCAACCCGGACAGTGCAACATACCCCTTATCACCTACCGCCTCCCTAAGGTACTTGTCAAGGTTATCAAAGATTAGGAGTAGCCTATCCGCCTTTTCAGCCCTGTATCTACGTAATGCGTAAGTGATGGCGAGCTTCAATGCTTCAGCCACTGCAAAGCCAGCCTTGAAGGTGTCTACGTTGCCGAGCTCTAGGCGAACCCTAGCTAAAACATCATCACCACTAGGCAAAGCCCCAGTTAAAACGCTCGATAACGCATTCCCCTCAAAATTCATGTAAACCACGTAGACGCCGTTAACCGCCTTAAGGGCTTTACTTACCTGGCGCAGGAATGTGCTTTTCCCAGCGCCGTATGGCCCATAAATTACCCTCAACCCGGCGTACCTCAATGCATCATTGAGGAGTACATCAACCTCACGCTCCCTATCCCTAAACTGAATCCTATAATTACTGAATTCAACGAAGCCACGCATCTCAGCTAAAACCTCATCTAGCTTAAGCTCCATACCATTACCGGCTCTAACGATCCTTATAAACCTTGGCATCGCATTGTGAAAGTCTGTCTAGGTGTATGAGCAGACGCAGGGCTTAATGGCTATGTTAAAACTAGAGTCCCTGGAGTCAAGTGTGATACCGTGGGAATAGTGACCTATGCTGTTCAATCATCTTATTAAAGTACTTAATAACCACGCCATCTGATGTTGTCTGACCCTCAGTGTTGACGTTGCCCATGCCGTTGCTTACGGCTGCTAGGCTCCTTGAACCAGCCTCAATTACGCCGTCGACGTAACCACCCTCCAGCACGTATATTGAACCACCCGTGACGCCATCATCAATTAGCCTCCTGACCATTTTGAAGACCTCCACGTAGCTGTTTAGGCTTAGGTTCAGGTTTGTTAGTGGGTCTAGGGTGTGGGCGTCGAAGCCTAGGGAGACGACGATGTAGCTTGGCTTATAATCCCTAAGGGCGTTCTCAATAATCCTTAAAACCAAGCCGTAAAGGTCATCACCAGTCATTGGCGGTAGTGGGATGTTCATGTTGAAGCCCTCCCCATCACCAATCCCAACCTCATTAACGAAGCCCGTGCCCGGGTATATTGTCCTCGGGTCCTGGTGAGTGCTTATGTAGAAGACTTTTGACGTGTCGTAGAACAACTCCTGCGTACCATTACCATGATGTGCATCAACGTCCAGTATAGCCACCCTGGAGGCACCACTTCTCAGCAGTAGGGTTGCAACCATGGCAGCGTTGTTAAGTATGCAGAAGCCTTGAGTTGGAGCAAGTAGTGCCCTACCCCTGAAGCCCACGTGGTGTCCAGGGGGCCTTAGTGGGATGTAGATGAACCTCTCCCCCGACCTAGCCAAATCAACAGCGGTTACTATCGCCCTCACCTCCGCCTCCAATGCATCGCAGGTGCCCTTGGACACGTACGTGTCCTGGTCCAACCTACCTCCAGTGGCGCAGAGTGAGGTAACGTACTCCACGTAATGGTACTCGTGGATTAGGCTAGCCACCTCAAGGAGGTTAGCCTTAACAGTCGGCTTCACGACCCTCGACAAGCCCTCAACACCCCTCAAGGCGCTCACTGCCCTATTGGGTGTCTCGGGATGCCCATTGGGTACCTCATGTCTTAGGTAGTCCTCGTCGAATATTGTTACGAGCATTAGGCTTAACTGGGCTATGCAGGTGTTTATTAATGTTGAGCCGCTGACCTAGGCTATGGTGTGGGGGATTCTCCTAACCAACACCTTAACCCCATTATCGTACCTTAAGGTGTAGTCCACCAGGCCACTTGACTTAAGAACCTCAAGGACCTTGATAAGCCTGTCTGGTGGTACGTTAAGCCTCTTAACCATATCATCCAGGTACTCGTCGGAGCTGCCGTTCATTATAACCCTCAGTAGCCCCGACTCAACGTTAACCCTCGTGGTGAAGAATGCCGAGAGTAGCCTCTGCGACTCAGAGTAGGTCATTGATATGAAGTCCAGCATGGCGCCCACCTTAACCATAACCTCCCTCAACCTGTCCACTGCATCATCGATTTCGCCGCAGGGCCCACTACACCTACTCCTATAAGACTCAAGCAGCTTAACCACTTCATCAATGTCCTCAATTATGCCCATCCTGATTATTACAGGTATGCTTCATTTAAGCCTGGCGTTTAATATACCCTAAAACATGTGCGTGGCTTAATCCGCCGTTAGGTAAGGGTTATTAATCCACTCACCCAGACACCACGTTATGGGCGATAGGTGGGTGGTTAACAATGTTAAGGACTTCCTGAGCAGGGTGGATAAGTACGCACTCAAGGTGAGGGCTAACGGGCAGGCCAAGGGCTTCATAGTGATATTCTACGACTTGTACTGCCCAGGCTGCGCACTACTAGACATCGACCTCATGGACTACTTCATGCAACTTAACCAGAAGGGCCTGGTAGACGTACTATTCGTCGACTACCCAGTCCACAGGGTTGAGAAGCTTCACGCAAAGGCTAGGGTGCTGTTCAAGAGGGACCCCAATGAATTTTTGAAGACACTCAACAAGGTGTACAGTGACATGGTTGAGAGGGGGGTCTTAACAAAGGACATACCGGGCGTTAGTGACGATGAGGCTAACGGTGAACTACAGGCCGTTGACGAGTGCAAGAGGCTAGCCAAGACCATTAAGGTGCCGGGCACGCCGACAATAATGGTTGGTAGGTATGATAGGGACACTGGGGTCGCCATATTCGGTTATGATGGACCGGACTCAGTCATGAACTTGATAAGGGAGGTTATATTCGAATTTTAAACACCTCGGTTAACAAGCGGGCTTAACATATATCACATGTATCATACATGGAGACTACATGATTAGATATGATGGGAATATTTATAAGGGTGTCGTTTAAATTAAAGCCTATGCCGAGGACAAAATCCGAGGAGAAGATGGTGTTGATCTCAGTCCACATACCGAAGCAGATGCTTGAGGAGCTTGATGAATTGGTGAGGAGTGGTTCATTCCCATCTAGGAGTGAGGCCATACGGGTAGCCATAAGGGACCTGTTAATCAGGGAGAGGGCGAGGGGGGTTGAGCAGGGCGGTGGGGTATTGATGAGTGGAAGGTGATGCACCACAGGTAACACCACCATAGGTTAATTAAACCAACTCATCAATCTTCACCAAGGGATTAGCACCATTGATGCGCTACTTTACCTTGGCGATCACGGTTTCGCCTAAACTCATGCATTAAGCCTGCCCTAGCCGGCTACTCATGGGTGCTAGTGGCGCCTACACAAGTGCATAATGGTTATGGTAATGTTTAAATACGGCCCACGTTACTCTTAATAGTGGTTTACAAGGGTATTGGGGTTAGGTTCGTCTACATACATGGGGAGGTCACCACCCCACCACCTCCTGGCACACAGCTTCAAATGGCCATGAACATACAGGTCAGTGGACCCCCTGAGGTTATGGAGGAGTTGGTTAATGTACCGTTCACCATAACGGTGTCCTCAATACCACCATCAATAAGCATAACCATAAGGGGCCTATTGGCCATACAGGCCACCAGCGATGATGTTAAGAGGGTTTCAAGCCAATTGAAGTCCGGCACCGTGCCGCCTGAGGTTCAAGCCATCATAACCCAGTACGCCGTGTTTGAAGCTGGGTTGGTGGCTAGGGAACTGGGCATACCACCAACCATACCGCTACCCATGGCCCAGCAGCAACCACAGCAGAGGGGGCCTCCAACAGCTATTTAGCAACTCAACCCCTAATGGCGGTATAAGTTTAAAAACCTTCAGGGCGGCGTTGGGGTGATGGTTAAGAGGACCCACGGCTACAGGTTTAAGGCTAGGAGGCTATTGTCAAAGGCACCCAGGGAGAGGGGTAGGCCCGGGCTCTTCAGGTGGCTCCTCGCCAGGTACTATAGGGTTGGGGATAAACTTGTCATAGACATCGACCCGGTTAACATTAGTACGGCCCCGCATAGGAGGTATCAGGGTAGGGTTGGGACACTGGTTGGGTGGAGGGGTAAGGCGCTTGTGCTTGAGGTTGACTTCATGGGTGAGAGGAGGACAGTAATAACGACCCCGGACCACGTGAAGCCCCTCAACCTTGAGGCCTTCATGAAGGAGAGGGTGCCCAGTGAACCGGTTATTCAGAGTCAGGGTGAGTAGCGCCTCCCTGCCTACCGCCCACGGTTACCTTAAGTAGGCTGAAGATGTCGCTCTCCCTAATGACCGATATTCCAGTCTTTGATGGGAAGACCTCAACCTGAATCACCTTATCAGGGTTCTCAAGCTTAACCTTCCTCATTATCTGGGGAGCCGCCTTATCTATAATGGTCATTCTATCGAAGAGTACACCCCTCCTCCTAACCTCAATCTTATAGGTCTCGTTCTCAGCTATCATCGAGTTCCCCATCTGGACAACCTTACTCACAACCTCGTCTACATCAGTCCTAACAACCTCCTGTATCGGAACTACCTTAAGTATGAACCTCGGTATGAAGACGCCGTTGGCAACCATCTCCCTAAGCTTATTGCTAAACTCCACGGGATCAATACTAACCCTACCTGTTAACAAGCCGTCAAAGCCCGTGAAGAAGGTCCTCACGTCAACAGAGAGCAATTCACCAACCCTCTTCAACTCAGCTATACACTTACCCTCAACACCCCTCCCAGTGGAGATGACTAGGTTAAACGACATCACCACTACCAGGCAAACCCCGCAAAATCAGTTTAAATACATTTTCAAGCACCAGGAGCCACGATACTAATGGCATCAACCCCATACTCACCTAGGTAAACATAGAGGCTAGATACCATTAAGGCATCAATGCTTTTATAATAGTGAACAGCAATTATAACGTATGACGAGCGTAGTTTACGAGCTAGCGCGCAAACCTACCATTAACCTAGTTAAGCTAATAATTGGCAGGTACATGGTGAAGTATGGCCGTGGAATCAGCGCCAAGGCGTTAACCGAGCTCCTATTCCTAACGCTATACACGGACAACGAAAGGTTACTTAACACACCAAGGATTAGAATACCCGAGGGATTTAGGATACGTTCAAAGGGCCTTTACCTACCAATTAACAAGCTCCTTAGAAGGCTCGGTGCCTATGATGAAGGGGCCGTAATTAGGGTTGGGGATAAGTACTATGTTAAGAATCCGGAGGAGGTGTTTAAAGAGGCTTATGATGAATTGACTAAGAATGGGTTGAGGGAATTAGCCGAGTACGCCACCAGGGTCGTCGATGTGTATGGTGGCTATGGTGAGGAGGAGTTAACTAGGTTAAGTGAGGATATACTCAAACTAACCCCTATGATTAAAGCAGTGAGCTTTAATATGGATCTAGACGTCTTCATAGAGGCCAAGAAAACGTTAAGAAGGGTCTTAGAAAGTGGTGAGTACGTTGACGAGGTAGAACTTTACCCAGACTTATTTAAGGAAAGGGAGGGTGATTAATTGGCGTATGAATTTTACTACGTATTCACGGATACCAGCGCCCTTGTTAAAATTGTTTATTCGATAACTTTAAGCTATATCCGAAGAATTAAGCTTCCTGAAATTTTAGGTCTTCTTGAATCTAATAGGCTGGTTATTTTTACTGATAGAGCCATAATTAATGAATTAATCAATAGGGCACTTCCAAACCTACTAAGTAGGGTGGATAGAGGGAGGCATGGTTGGAGTGGCAGGGGTATCGACGAGATGTTGATGTACACGGCAAACACGTTTTATAAGCTAATTAGGAAGGGATTCATCAGAGTAGTTGAGGAGGATCCATCACTGAGGAGGCGGTATTTAAGCGTACAAATGAGGTCTAGTAGAAGGGTTTGCTGGCAAGGTTACATCATGGACCTTGTGATTAATGTAGCACCACTTGAGGATTACGAAGTCTTAACGTCACTGCTGTTAGCATATGACCTACTAGCCATAGTACCCAAGACAACTGAGGCAGGGGGTAATAAGAGGTTCATTAGTCTTCGTAACTGATGATAAGGCGTTAAGAAGCTTTGTGGATAATAAATTAGCCTATGTGGGATGCCCATGTGGTGGCTTAATATATGCGGTTAGCTATGAGGAATTTAAGAGAAATTTGAGGGATTTCCTGCTGAGATAATTGGTAATTATTGACCACCTCACTGGGTTGTTGACGCGTACTTGAGTATCGTTTCCTTGAACTTGCCCTCTATGTACGCCACATCCACCCTTGTGAATACCCCTATGTCCGTGATTAGCACGTCCACTAGGCTTAGTGGTATTTCGTCGAAGAGCGGCACCTCAATGCCGCCTACGTTAACCCTGTAGACCTGGCTTGGCCTTGACCTGCGTGCCTTAAATGATTCGAGGACCACTATGACTGGCTTACCCAGGTGCCTTGAGGTTAGGGCTAGTGGTAGGGAGCCAACCTTATTCACTATGAAGCCTTCGTAAAGCCCATCACCACCCATGACCACTGCGTCGGAGTTGGCTATGAAGTACGGCATTGTTAGGTCCGGGACCACCAGGCCACCGTGGCCACCCCACATCCTACCCTCACCACCTGGGTTTGACTCAAGGGCAATCACCCTAGCCCCAACCACCTCGGCGAATAGCCTGGCGTTTGAGGAGTAGCTTATAGTCACCATGGATTTAACCCTATTCATAAACAACCTTGAATTGGCCCTAATACCCTCCTCAGCCCTCCCCCAGTAAACCCTAATAGCCCTAGACAGGTCAAGGGGCTTAACCTGGGTTAGCAGCTCGGCTACGTTTTCAAGTGGAGCCATGCCTGGCCTAATGGACCTTATGTCACTAATCATGGTCTCGATGGGGACTTGCTCATTAACCCCAGCCTCAAGAAGCTCGGCGAGCTTCAGGAAGTACCAGGAGGCTCCGTGAACCCTGTCACTAATCATATCCTCCAACACAGCCCTATAACCCCTCCCCCTAGGGACGCTCACTAACTAGGATGAGCCTTGCCACTTTTATAAATTCCCTAATGGCCACCGGTCAATAAACCCCTAATGGATTCTAGGCTACTTATGAGGGTGTAGGTTAAGGCATTAACGTCGGTTGAGTTATCGTAGACGGCTACCATGCTTAAGTCACCATCACTAACCACCATTATTGACGACTGGTCACCACTAATGGTAACAACCCTACCCGTGAAGCCGGCCAACCAACTCTCCGGGTTAATGGACCTTACATGCCTGGTTAAGCCACCTATGAGCGTGGCTATGGTTGAGAACTCCAGGTTACCTAACCTTAAGCCACCCTTAACCACAGACCCAATGACAATACCACCACCGCCCACCACCGCTACGGCTAAGACACCATCCACATCATTCAACACACTCCTCAACACGTCATTAACCCCACCACTAACCCTACCCACAGCCCTCCACCCAACCTAGAGACACAGATATTTAACAAGCGCCTAAACTTAAATTTAAACCTAGCCCGCGTGGTGAATGAGTAATCATATGGAGACTACCCCAACACCTTCAAGTATGCCTATTTGCCTTTTAATTCAGAGGCTAAGCCAGGGGCTTAACGTCACGGTGCAGGATTTTAATGAAACCTAGGCCAAGGGCCCTATTCTTACCGACTCCAAGAAACTCAGCAACGTCAAGTAGGGCATTAAATAAGTTAACATTATCAGTGTAGGTAACGTACTCCGCAACACCGCGGAAGGCTGGCATAACCCTACCACCACCCAGATCAACCCTAAACCTCCTGACCCTAAAACCAACATGGATTTTAGTTGAGATTTCAATTTCCTCAATGTTAAGTCATTGGAAAGGTTACATTACCATGAATAAATAACCAGAGAAACCCTTCAATGAAACAAAAACCATAAAGAAAAAACTTAAAAAAGAGATAAATGAAGCAAAGAAACGGAAACTCCCTAAAGGGAGTAGAAGGGTAATGTAGTCCTAAATCCACCTGGGTAAAACCATACGAACGGTAACATGGGTATGACTACTTTTATTCTTGAGCTAGATAAGTAAATCAATAGTATGGAGAAGAAACTCAAAAGCATTGAGACAAAATAAATGCCAATGGCCGGCAAAGGGTGGGTGGTTTCCCAGGGTTAATAATGTAAAGGGTTAGAGGCTTACTTTTGTTCAATTCAGTCGAATATTAGCTGTATTTCGTTTAGCAGGACCTTTAGCCTCGTGTACTCCTCTTCCAGGCTGTACTTGAGCGCCAGTGCCATGGCCTCGGCTATGTCCCTCCTTAT
>Ga0081474_129138_pt1 | contig 14051 bp, 15 predicted proteins | sample OneHunmetagenome_2_FD_70978 | JGI IMG/M metagenome (GOLD analysis project Ga0081474, IMG submission 70978) | Ferrous microbial mat communities from One Hundred Spring Plain, Yellowstone National Park, USA v2 (version 2) | ecosystem: Environmental > Aquatic > Non-marine Saline and Alkaline >... | reverse complement strand
AACCATTGCATCATAATTGTTGTTAATAAATTCTTTAACATACTCTTTAATTCCATTCTGAAGTATATTATCGCCCAAGTAAACTACAAATTTATCATCACCTACAAAATCTTGACATAAGCCTATTGCATGGGCAATTCCTTTAGGGAAACCTTGATATACATAAGTTATATGAGCGCCAAATTTAGAGCCATCACCATAGTGCTCCCGTACCAATTCTGGAAATGTTTCTCCTAAAACAATCGCTACATCTTTAATCCCAGCCGAAATTAAATCCTCAAGAGCATACTGACTCACAGGCTTATTAGCTATCGGTATAAGTTGCTTTGGACCAGAATACGTTAACGGTCTCAATCTTGTTCCTGCACCTCCATGAAGAATGATTCCCTTCATTGCAATCAAATATTTATATAAATGCTATTTAGCCTTTTAAAATTATAATCCTAGAATTATCAAAAATGGTATATACAATCCACAACATAATTTTAACTGAAAAACTAAAAATTTCATTAACTATTTAATAAAAAGGATACCTATACAAGCCCATTTCTGGTTCAAGTCTTTAACAATCTCAATATTCTTACCAGACCAGATTTTTTAATTTTGATAAAAGTTTAAGTGTAAGCCTTCTTTATAAACAATTCTAACGAAAAGTATCATAGCTTTTATAAAGACCTTAAATATTGAGCCTAAGAGATGCCACTATCAGGCCTTTTAATCTTTCCACAAATCCTTTTAAATGCGTTGTAAAAGAATACGTTTTTCTGGATTGATTATTCCTAAACCCAACACCAAATATTATTTTCATAGACTCTCAATGTCCAGCCACACTATATTAGAGTGTCAAAAATTCTCAATAATTACTCAAGAAAAGATTTAACTAATTTACTAACCTTTTATCTTCATTTATGATATCAAGCTTTCAATAACCTTCTATCATATTTCCATATGACCTGACATGTATAGCATATTAATTACATGCATAAAGCTTAAAAGAACTGTAATTCTTCCCTACAATAATCTCATTCGTTGAAGGGTCTAACTCATATTGTCGCTATTCAGCTACAAACTTTATGAGTATGGGACTCGTAATATTACACATGGGTAGGGGAGGAAGACGAGAACTTACCGTGAAGACATCTCATGCCCCGCATGCAGAAGCCATCATGTAGTTAAATGCGGCAAACCCCGCGGAAAACAAAGAATGCTATGCAGAGACTGCGGCAAATACTTCATGCTAAACACCCTCTATCACCATATCCCAAAACACTAAAAGAAAAGCACTAAAAATGTACTCCAACGGCATGAGCATGAGAGCAATATCCAGAACACTCAACATCCCCCTAGGAACTATCTTCTCATGGATCAAAAGGTACTGAAGAGCAATGTTCATGAGACTAGAACAGCTATGGTTAAAGGCAAGAGAGCACAATGAGAGTGTTACTAGGGTTGCTGATGAAATGTGGACATACTTGTTCAAGAGGGATAAGGGTTTTTACAAGTGGGTGTTTACGATCTTCGATTACACGAGGAGGGGGTTGTACATGACTTTTTGGCTTGGGGATAGGTATGAGGGGACGTTTGGGATGGCTGAGTGTTTTACTGCGCCGGGGATAGGTGGGTTAGTGATGGTTATGATGTTTATCTTCGATTGATGGATCATACCATAGTTTCTCCTGTAAATCCTAATGAGTCGTTCCACTCCTCGCTCAGGGATAGACTTGTAAGGTTCAAGAGGGCTACTAAAGCTGTGAACAGGAGTGTTAAGATGATGCTCTACTCAATAGCTCTGGTTCTCTTTGAGAAAGGGTTAATTCCAGAATTTGTAGCTGAATGACGACACTATGCTTTAAACCATAGGCATGATAATAATTCCTAATCAGAAAATCCTCATGAACCTTACTAACAGCATAAGGACTCGAAAGATTTTTCTCGTCAATTAGCAGTTCAAGGATTCTTTTATGTTCTGGAATAAAATACCATACTTCTTCAAAGCCCACTTGTAGTGCTTCTCAGAAACAATCTGTAAGCTGTATTCTCCTGAAGAACCTGTAAATACAATTTTACAGTTCAAGTCTTTGAACCTCATTGCCTCCATCAAGTTCTAAGTTCTTAAACTATTAACCCTAAAGGTTTCTAATGGATCCACAAAGCTTCTAGGAACATAGGATTGAGATGGGGTGAAAAATTACGTCGGGTTGGGCCCTGTCAAGCGCAAATAATAAGCTGGTTAGGTCAGTCATATCACCTTCATCAAGCTTTATCATATCTATTATACCTGTTTCGATAAGCCCTTTTGGTATATTGCCGTCAGCCCTTCTCCTAAATAGGCCATAAACTTCATAACCTATATCTAAAAGTTTCTAGCCAAGTATGGTCCTACAAAGCCTGTTATCCCAGTTACTAGTGCTCTACTCATATTTGCTCACCAGTTTATTTTCTCACATTATTCCCCTTTACATATAAAAGCCTACCGGCTTTCCATCAAGAGTGTACTGAGGCTTTTCAACTTTAACTAAAATCCTACAGATTCTTTTTTTAACTATTATTCCTGAATAATCGTAATATTCTATTATCAACTCTTTAACTCTAGAGAAAATCTCGTTGCTTACAGATAATATTGCAGGAAACTCGCAACCTTCACAATCCATCTTCATTAAATCGACTCCCTTAATGCTTTAACTTCGTTGAGATGAAGCATACTTACTATAATTTCCTCGTCTCGAGCATAAGCTTTTATCTTCATAACCCTTTTTATTGCATACTCTAGCATTTATCAACCTCATATTATTTACGGTATTCAGCATTATGCTTTCTAGAGCAAGCTAGTAAGCAATAGGATCAGGCTCATAGGTGATAACTAGCTCAAGCTCCCTTTATAGAAAACATGAGGAGTGTATCGCCAATGAAAGCACCTATGCCTAGCACACTTTTCCTTCAATATTACTATAAAAACTTGTTGTAAACTTACTCACAGAAAATATCAACCACTGCGCTCATGTCAATTAAGCTATCTTTTCTCACTTTAAACCTTAGATCATTCTTTTGAGTAACGATATAATGCTCTTTGTTGCGTTCGCTATAAGCCATTTACTTACCAAAAGTATTACTGCTACCCTCTCTTTTGAGAGTTCATTTTGCCTAGTACTAATCTATACGAATAAAATAAGAGACAAAATGATCAATCCATTAGCAGAATGAGAGCAAAAAAGTCATATTTTATGTTGTCAATGTCCTCATTAAATATTCTTCTATTGTACTTGTAGATTTCACCCTCACTAACTTTTTAAGGCGCACGATATATCTTTGCTAGAGCTCCCACAATATTTCTACCATACTTAACGACTATGACGCTTTTTACGTTAAGAGATATAAAATAAAGGAGTATATCAAGGAATGGTTCAGTCCACGTAACTTTAGATCTGTAACATGCACTTATTTTAATCCCTATATTTAATGGCAATTACCGTAAAATGGGGACAAAAAAGTTTAGGGTTAATGATACTAAGAATGTATATTGGGAATGTTATGAATAGACTTGTAATACCCATCAAGAAAGACAGAGGCATGTAAGCCTTTAAGTGCCGCTTAACGATCCGATAGATACCGAAGACCATTTGAAGCGACCGCGCATAAGCAAATGGAAACACTTGAAATTTTATGGATGTTACATGAAAACCGATGCGAGTTAATTGTTGAATAAGCCAAGCTGGAGTAAAGTGAAATAGGTGCTGGGGTATAACTAAAAGGGAGCAATTCCGTTTAAAGATAGTATAGCCACACCATCTCGCATTAGGTACCGTTATTACCATCCAACCTTCTTTTTTTAGAATCTTGCTTGCTTCTTTGAGAATTGTTATAGGTTGCCAAGTATGTTCAAGTACATGCGTGAAGTAAATTGCATCATATTTCTTTTTGATTATCTTTAAGGTATCTTCAGCAAATCCTTGAATAACATTAAAACCTTTTCTTCTTAAAAAATTGACAGATACTGGGTCGGGCTCTATTCCTTCTGCATTATAGCCCATCTTTCTAGCATATTCGAGAAAGTGCCCCTCACCGCAACCGACATCGAGAATATCACTCCCCTTTTCATAAGGGGGGAGAACCCAAGCATTATACCCAGATCTTCTATTCAAAGCTTTCAAAAATGCGTTAACGAAATATTCAAGTCGACCGAGTTTTAAGGAGAAATGACACTCATCAGGATAGCTAAATTTAAAAGCCTTTCTAGTAGGCTGGGGATTTATAAAGAACAACCCGCATTGTTTGCAAAGATAAACATCATATAGTTGGCTCAAGCGCGGAACATAGGACCGACAATGTCTAATTATCGGCTCAATATTCACGCTTCCACAAACTGGACATCTTCTTAACCAAATATTATTAGTATCAGTTATGTTCTCTTTGACCATCAGGTTAAACACATATTTTCAATAATTGTTGAATTGATTTCAGCGTAACGGAGTGCACGTAAAAAATCCTTAGAATGTTTAGTGGCACGTAGAACTTCCTAAATATGACTGCATCAGGCATTTTCCTGCGAGATTGTACTTTTCTTCTTTCGTTGACGATGAGTCGAACATTCCTAAGAATCCAAACGTAAGCCTTTACCTTTGTAAGCGCTATTAGACCACTATTTTGAAGGAACATCAGATACAATAACTCCATAAATCTCATTAATGTTGAGACAAATATAAACTTAATGAGATTCTTCAGAGCGAGATTTTTTAGAAAAATGTAAATATAGTTTTTTGAGGCATGGAAAGTTGCGTTAAGCCTAGTCTCTAGACCGTAACTCATAGTATGTTTTGCCAACCGTGCTTGGTGATAAATTCTTGATTTCGGTACAAACTTTACTTTATATCCCAATAAATGCAACCGCCAACTTAGATCTTCTATTTCACCTTGAATAAATATTATAGGATCAAAATATCCAACCTGTTCAAGTGCAGATCTCCTTCCTACTGGACATACTCCAATGGGTGAGAATATTTCATCAATATGATCCCATTGTCCCTTATCTAATTCTGGAAAACCATAAGGATAAAATCCAAAAGTGGTTAGCCTATTCCCAGGATATGTTATATAATTTTTTCCTAATATGATCTTACCTTCAACAAGTGCTACTTGATCGTCAGCCTCAAGTTCCCAAATCAGTTCACGCAGCCACTCACTAGAAAACTTGCAATCATTATTTGCAAAAACAATATATTTACCTCTCGCAAACTTGCTACCTATATTGAAGCCTTTTGCATAACCTTCATTCTTACGATTTTTAATTATCATATACTTTGCCTTACTCTGTCGCAGTATTGATTCCGCCACGGCTAGACTATCGTCTTCAGAAGCATTATCAACAATAATTACTTCAAAGTTGCGATAATCTGTTTCAAGCAGAGACCTAATGCAAGACTCTATGACCTCAATGCCATTGTAATTTAGCACTATAACTGAGACAAGAGGTTCATTCATCAAATTTCATTAACCTCGATGCTGAGATCTTCGCTTAGAAACTATGTATAAAGCGATGAACGCTGTTATTGTTATGACCCATAATCCTAACCATAAATTTACGATGAATGGCCAATTTGAAACGAATATCAGCCTGTAAGCTACTTTATTAGTACTAGGATTGATAACAAATGCATTTATGGTAAAGAATTTCCCCCCTAATGGTCGACTAGCGATTGTTTTGTTATTAACTAATACCCAGCGCGAGTCATATGTCTGGTCCATAAGAATTAGGAGAGGGTAGTTATGAGAAGGCACCTCCACATAATACTGAGTCAACGAAAGAAATTTTGTAAATATAACGGGTTTATTATTAACGATCTCACGCAGATCCGTATACGTAATCTCCTTAACTGTTTTAATGAACAGAAGTAGATTTAGTAACGTTTTCGAAGAGTTAGAAGAAAGATATATAATATGACTTCCTCTGCTCAGATGAAAGGCCTTTGACATAATGTAACCATCGCTTCTCTCTAATAATTCTATTCTTCCGCTTTTAGTAGTTAAGTTGAGGTATGTTATTCCTTTTCCACTTATCAGAAGCTGATAATTTCCATCTTCTGGTACATAGATGGGGAACTCTGCTGCAGATTCGCCTACCATTACAACCGAATCATTCAAACCATGTAACCAATAACCTTTTAACGGAATTAGTGATTGATCAGGAAGATAAGGGTACAAAGTGATTAGCATACCGAATTCACTACTAGTATTCCAATTTAAAAATAACGTATTTGAGAAATTAACAGGGCTTTTTAACTGACTAACCATATTATAAATTTCGCTAGACGTAGCAGTAGGAACCATATAACCTTTAACAAGGGATAAGTTGTAATACATAGAAGCCCCCTTCTGCCCTGGCCATAAGAGGATCGTCATTGAATAGCTACCAGTTGGTGGAATAACTTGGTAGATGAATTGTTTCCAATCGAAATTTCCACTCATCCATGGAAGAATATCCTGCACCTCAATTTGTTTTCCATCGGGATCAAAAAAAGCTATCTGAATACCCGAATAAAGAGTATTATGTCCTTTTATCCAACCGCTAAATATATATTGATCATCATCTCGAATTTTTATATTCTGCTCCACAAGAAAATAACTATGTCCATTATTTACAGCCATCATACAAGAACCATCACCGTTTGGAGTTTCAGCACAATATTTAAGAAAGCCTCCATATACATTCCATCCAAGAAGCGATGTGTTTAGCATATTTTTAGAATAAGTAACTAAGTATGGACGTTGAATCAGTATGTCCGGAATTACTGTGATTGTTTGGTAAGCTTGAATAATGGGAGCATATGCCAAATTTTCATATATTACAAATTGTTTTGAGCTGTAAACTAGTCTCAGATCTTTCTGCTGATTTATAAGTGCTACGTAATATTTTGGATCGCCGATTGCATACCACGCGCTTATATTTCCCAAACCCCAATGTTGTAATCTGGGTGTCCCTTGGTACCAACTTAGGTACTGAGTTGCGGTTAATGCTGGCTCAAGATTAATCACGATAGCCCGTACATTGGCCAGAGCTAAGATATGACCGTATTCTACAGTTGAGTTATTAATGATGGGATCAAGGATAGATTTTATGTTGGGCGACCAGGATGGAACTATCTGATCTCTATAAAATATAGAATTGATGAGATTGTCTGTATAGGGGTCTGATGGGATCCATAAAATACGGTACGGGATATTTGAAGGTATAAGACTAGTAATCAACTGATATATCTGGTAAAAAGCGGGATCGACAACAGCGTTATTGGGTCTATAAGGATTATAGCCTGTTAAAAGACCGATAGTCGGGCTTTCGTTGTAATAGTTATGCGTGAAGTTGCCTATCATTAAAATAATGAGGAATAATGCAATAAAAATGGAGCGCAACCGCAAATCGCGCAGATAGCTTATGTTCATCTTTAGGAAGCTAAGCCTGAAATTCTTATGCAACCGCAAATCGAGCAGATAGTCAAACAAAGCACTTAAAAGGACGGAAAGACATAACGCCAAGCTAACTTGAACTTTCCAAGGCTCAGTCAAATCAAGCATTCCAATTAACAAAGCGAAGGATTTAGGAATAATTGTTGTTGTGGCAGTCCAATAGTAAATTGACAATAATGAAAAAACTAGAAAGAACTCAATGACGTAAAACTTGTGCTTTAGCTTGGCAGGGTGAAGAAGCAAAAAAAGAGCTGGAGCTACCATAAAGGTTAAAGCCAGTCCATTGTTGATTGAAGCCTTATTATGAAAAGAATATACTACATGTTCAGTAATATATTCATTAGTTATAGGGACCGAATAAATAGAAAAGCTCTTGCCCATTAAGAGAAGTGATAATGGTTCTATGTATGATGTAAGGCCAAGTCCTAAAACTCCAAGGATAACCCCACTCATTAAAGTAATTAACGAATGTGTATAACTACGTAGATTCTTAATCATTAAGAAACGAGTAATAGTTAAAATAATAATCCACTGAATCAATATCAGTATGCTATGGTTCCAAAATATATCTACCAGTCCGATAAGTATTGCCAGCTTTAATAAGTTTATTACATTTGGTTCCTCTATCAAACAGTAGTATGCATATATCACAATAGGCAAAAATGCATAGAACTGATATATGGTGTAAAAACCTAAAAAAAATTGGATACTTATGAAGTTAAAAGAATAAATTAAAGTGCCTGCTAACTTCGCAACATCATGTTTGACAAACTTAGATAACAATACATATACCGATATGGGAGAGAAAAATAATGGAAACAGCACATAAATCCTTTGTGCAATTACCATATCTCCAGAAGAAAGAAAACCTAATACCCAAAAGAGAAGATAATTTGCCCCTCCATGAGCAGGAAAACCATAATATGAAGTGCCATAAACACCGTTAAACCAACTAGTATATAGTAACTCTTGATATGCCTTAAACTTATAAAAAGGTGGAAGATCTCCTGCATTTAACATGCCATATTTTAATAAAGAATTTACGTAGATTACGTAAAAATTAAAGATTATAAATGTGAAAATTATATAAAGATTTTTAATATTTATTTTCCTCAAGTTAGTTTTTTGTATGTATCAATTAACTGAGATGCTACAACATCATAGGAATGATTCCTTTTAGCTAATTCAAAGCTTTTTTGTTTTAAATTTCTTAACAACGTTCTATCTTCAATAACTTTTTGCAAAGCATATGATATTTCAATAACTGATCTTTCATTTACTAACAATCCATTCTGACCATGTCTTACCATATCTACATAAGCAGGTGAACGTGATGCCAGAATCATGTTTCCCCTTGCCATAGCCTGTAATACGCCATATGAACCTTGATCCATGATACTTCTTATGGAAACATAGATATCGTTTCTTAAAAGCTGATTTAGAAAAAGATTAACAGGCAGTCTTCTCAATATTTTGATATTAGCTCCCATGCTTCTGAGTTTACGAAAACACGCGAAAACCGAGCTCTTGGAACTAAAATTTCCAATTAATGAAACGGAAAAGTCTCTGATACCTTTTTGCCATAGATTAGTAATCGCCTTTAGAAACGTCAACACGTTATTCCTCGGTCTATCTAAATCTCTTTCGCCCAGAATAATCTTAACTCTATCACCCACGTCAAATTTTACTTCGCTTCTATCAGGGACGTTGACTGGTAAAGGTACATAAAATGCATTCAATCTTTTTGCTCTCAAAATATCACGACTAATACTTGTAGTGGCAATTATTCCTTTAGCCTTGCGATAAGCTATACTCTCTAAGAGATAATTTTGGAGAACGTAAAAGACTACAGGGATTTTATAGAGGTTTTTCATCGCTAATGGAAAATAAGTTAAACCCTCTGACAGACTGTAGTAATGCCACGAGTTAGCTACTATGTTTCCACTAAATCGTATGGATAATGTTGGTTGTATAAAATGTAACAAATCAGCATATCTTAGCAAATGCCCGTATTTTCTTTTAATCATTTCACTCATACTGATGATGTAATGAATATCAGAGCCACCTAATATGAAATCCTTTATCCAACGATCGCTACCCAAATTTAATTTCACAACATCTGATGAAAGTAATGTAGCTCCTGAAAGATCGTAACCCAAGAGCAATACACTTGTCTTCTTAGCTAAACAGTTGGCTAATTCCACAGTATAACTTGCTACACCAGAACCGATTGGTCTGTAAACTAAGATTGCTATCGTAGATGTCATCAATGGTTTATTCCCCGAATAATGTTTATCTCTTTCTTGATTTTTCCCAGTTTATTGACTCTACGTTAATCAATTATTTGTGATTTTTGTCCCGTATATATTCTATATAGGAGAGATCTCTGGGTTCCCAATTAAGTGGTTTTCTTGCCTTTAAGAATACTCCGGGAATCTCTAGATCCCTTTGACACTTTAGGATCTTAAAATCGTAAAAGATCGTTTTCATGTCTTCGGGTTCATACCTTCAATAGTCGTAGGGGCATGCGTGAAAAGGATAACCTAACGGACGCGTGGTGATATATATATTATTCCTTCCGAGCTCAACACGCTCTTCATGTTATTTATCACCAATCTCCAGTTTTGAACATGTTCTAACAATTCTGTACTAATTACTACATCAAAAAATTCTGGACCAAAATATTCAATTAACTTTTTAGCTGGCAAAATCACATCAACGAACTTCCCAGCTTCAATATCAACACCTATATTTCCCTTGGGACTAGAAATCTCTCCACTAATTGTCTCACGCTCCCCCATACGTATTTGCTTCCTACTTCTAAGACTCGCGCTTGATAGAACTCATCCTTCAGGGCATTATCTATGAAGAACTGCAGAACACTCATGTGACACATTATCCGTCACCTAACTTATTAGAGGATCCGAGAAACTTCTCTTGGATTTATTTATCACGAACTGTATATTTTTCAATTAGTTTGATGCATAATTTCAGCTCTTTTTCAGCTATGGCGTTCCAATCAAATTTTTTCATGAAATCCGTTCCCTTGCTGATATGCATTTGATAATATTTTTCGTTCGAAAGTAACTTTACTACTTCTTCCGCAAATGATTTTACATCACCCTTTGTTACCCATAGAACATATTCGCCCCATATTTGTCTTATTTCTGACAAGTCGTATGCAACTACAGGTAACCCAACAACCAATGCTTCTCCAATCACTATAGCCCAGTTTTCCTCATAGCTTGGAAGCAAGAAGAGTTTTGATTTCGCGAGCAATGAGATTTTTTCTTTAAAGTCGTAGACGGGGCCTATCATTTTTATGTTTTTGGTAAGCTTAAGCTTTTGGATCATTTCTCGCATATGTATGACTGTATCTTGCATGCCCTCTCCGACTATCAAAAGTTTTGCATTTGGATAAACTTTTGTTACATGATACCATATCTTTATCAGATCGAAAGAGCCCTTCATAGGATGTAACCTTTTCATGAAAACAGCATCATATACTTTTTCATGTATAGAAGAGGCTATAGCTCGTATAGAGTTATAGTTAACTCCACCTGGAATAGTTACTATTCTGTTTCTATCGAATCTTAGTTTGGATATATAGTCTAAGGCGGTTCTTTGTGAAACAGCGAGAATAAGGTCGCTATACCTTCGTATGATCAGAGCACCTACCATGTGGTTTAAAAAATATAAGAAAGCACTAACCATTCCAGTCTTCCTCCTTTCCAAAGGCGGAGGAGGAACGAAATGGACCGTAGCAGCCCATTTAACACCGTTTTTTCTTAATTTTAATGCAGGTAACACATCGTACAGATGTTCACATGAGGAGCATACAACATCAAACTTAGTTGACGATAAGAATTTAACGTTTAATATGGCCATTTTTAAAACAAGAAAAAGTTGGCTTACAATACTTCCATTGCAAAAACTAGAGGATATCCGATAGTTAACGTTTTTGAGCCCGAGTTTTCCGCATAATTCTCTTCCAGCAGTACTCGTCAAGAAGCTAACTTTCACTCCGCTTTGAACCCATCTTTTTGCGATTTCGACCATTATAACATCCCCTCCACTAACACCAGGTCTACCAGATGCTCCATAAGTGACACCATTCATTACGAAGAGGGCCCTCAATTTCTGATTCATCTTAATATTCCTTTTCTCAATATTCTATGATTCTTTTTATGGCTTTTCAGTCGCCAACATAATTTGATAACGCCCTGTTAATGAGTACGACTTTTTCTACCTCATTTAACCTAACATTTCCTTTCAGATATTCAAAGTTTTTAGGATTGGACTCAACGGTTATAACAGCCTTTGTCCTCTTAGCAACCAATAAAATAAACATTCCAAGCATCGACTCATATTCCCCTTACAAGCATAAGCCGAAATTGGGCTAGAAGCACTCAGTTTCCTTTAGTGCTATAAATTTTAAGCCTTCGGATCATAGTCGACAATTAATTTTAGTTACTCTTAAGTTGCTTATAAATAATTAATAATTTTTGTTTTATAATGTTTATTATTTTGGTGGCAGCTTTACCATCACCGAATGGGTTCTTCCAACCTCTATTAATATCAATCATCCTTTTCGCCTTTTCCAGAATATCATTGGGCTCTGTGCCTGCAAGTACATTTGCGCCAACCTCTATTGTTTCAGGTCTCTCAGTATTATACCTTAATGTTACGCATGGAACCCTTAGTATACATGCCTCTTCCTGTACGCCTCCTGAATCTGTGAATATCAGTTTGGCTTTACTTTCAAGTTTTAGGAAGCTTAAGTAATCTAATGGCTCTATTAAGTTTAATCCCTCAGCATCTATGCTGTACTCTCTAATTCTCTTCAAGGTTCTCGGATGAATTGGATATATTATTGGTATGTTAAAGCATTCTTTCACCAATTTTAAACCTTCAATTATGTTTCTAAGCCTAACATTGTTATCCGTATTCTCCTGCCTATGAACTGTTACGAGGAAGTAGTCATCATCTGCAAATTGAATGTTTACCGATTCAGCAAGCTGTAGGTTTTGGTATACTGCATCCACAATAGTGTTTCCAGTCACGTGTATCTTCTCCTCTGGTATTCCTTCCTTAAGCAGATTTCTTTTGGCGACTTCTGTAGGTGCGAATAGTATATCTGAAACGTGGTCTGCAACTATCCTATTTATCTCTTCAGGCATGGTGCTATCGAAGCTTCTTAATCCAGCTTCCACATGACCTAAAGTTATCCCTATCTTAACTGATGCAAGTGCACCTGCAAGCACAGTGTTTGTATCCCCTTCTACAAGGAGTATGTCAGGTTTTTCATCGAATAGAACTCTCTCTATTCCAATCATCATCTTCCCAGTTTCCTCAGCATGTGTTCCGGAGCCAACCTTCAAGTTATACTTCGGCTGAGGAAGCTTTAATTGTTCGAAGAATACTTGATCCATATTATAGGAGTAGTGTTGCCCAGTGTGAAGTATGAAATACTCCATACCCCTCCTTTCAAGCTCTCTTATTATTGGTGACATCTTTATTATTTCAGGCCTCGTCCCCAACACTATTGCAACCTTCACTTTACTTTCCTCACTCTAATTATAACTGTTCCACTCCCAGTATATGACTTCTATGTGTCAACGCATTGGAGATAATCATGCCCTCTATCCTCAGGCTTGGTTAGGCCTAGTTTAACCGGCTGCAACCCTCATCCAATGCAACAGCGTAATGCAATATAACTGATAAGGTGTGTATGCATAGTGTATCAGCCTTCTCTAGAACTACCCTGGGTCCATCTATTACCATCCTGTCCGTAGTGCAGTTATTTGTAATAGAAAATAGTGTGCTTTTTACCTTATGATTTAAATTATGTTGCAAGTAATATTAAGCTCCATAATTATAAAGTTTGTAGCTGAAAAACATCACCATGAAAAATTTTTTGACAAAGCTCAATGGATATACAACAATCAAATAATTGGGAGACAGTAACTATGATAACACCGCGGGCTACACTTATATCAATGAATGTAAAGTAACCTTTAGCATGCTTAATAATACAGTCAATAATAGGCTTCTGATATAGTTCTTCTCCGAATATCTTTAAGGCTGAGTAGTAAAAAACTCGGCGAAGAGTTTCTCTTAATCCGAAGGTTCTCAATATTGAAGTAGCTCGATTGAATAAGACTAAATTCCCGCTAATCATACTAAAGAGAGTAGGTGAACAATTCTCTGTTTGTATGTATGCCTGTAGTAAGTTTTTTTCTGTGCTTTTTCACTGATAGTCATTCTTTCTTCTTCGTCCTCCAGATAATGTTTTACTAGTTCCACAAGTTCATCTGCATCATCATAGGATACAAGCTCTTCGCCGACTTTAAATAGTTTCTCCATTCCATATGCGTAATCAGTTAATAGGAAAGATCCGCATCCAGTAGCTTCAAAAGTCCTCATGTTAACCTTATAGGGCAGATCGTCTTCAACATGAATATTGAGAACTATTTTCGCTGAGTTAAACACTTTGACCATTTCAAGCCCATAAATTCCATCTCGAACATTGTTATTTTTCATAAAATACCTCCAGTAAGGTCCATAAACTTTGACTTTTATTCCAGCCTTCTCCA
>Ga0081474_123296_pt1 | contig 14055 bp, 8 predicted proteins | sample OneHunmetagenome_2_FD_70978 | JGI IMG/M metagenome (GOLD analysis project Ga0081474, IMG submission 70978) | Ferrous microbial mat communities from One Hundred Spring Plain, Yellowstone National Park, USA v2 (version 2) | ecosystem: Environmental > Aquatic > Non-marine Saline and Alkaline >... | reverse complement strand
AAGAGAAATATAAGGAAAACAAAAACTGCCGAAAATTAACAAAGCTTATAAGGACAAAAAATAATGAAAAATAAGACCCATTTGTAGAAATCCTTAGAGGACTTGAAATCATCGTCATCTTTCAACTCTTCAAGGAGGTTTATCTATTTGTAGAAATCCTTAGAGGACTTGAAATCTCTCAATGCCCACACAGAATAAATCAAAGCAACGACATTTGTAGAAATCCTTAGAGGACTTGAAATCTGTGTCTACTGTGTACATCAACTCAACGGCTTACACAGATTTGTAGAAATCCTTAGAGGACTTGAAATGACAATATCAGAGATTTCTATGAGAGGACTCATGTAATATTTGTAGAAATCCTTAGAGGACTTGAAATTAACTTTCTAGTATATCGTAAAAAGCATATTCTAAATAGCATTTGTAGAAATCCTTAGAGGACTTGAAATCAATTCGCACAAAAACTTTTTTCTCAACTCATAAATATTTGTAGAAATCCTTAGAGGACTTGAAATCCTCCTACCCGTAATTTTTATAGGGTCAGTCCTGGTTATAGATTTGTAGAAATCCTTAGAGGACTTGAAATTTACTACTTCTCCTTTCTCTACATCATTAATGAAGTTATTTGTAGAAATCCTTAGAGGACTTGAAATGCACCCACTTCGGAGGACGGCAAAAGCGGAGAAGTTGATTTGTAGAAATCCTTAGAGGACTTGAAATATCCTAGGGGGTAAAGTTACTCCAGGCAACTTTTGAGATTTGTAGAAATCCTTAGAGGACTTGAAATTTCGCAAAGGTACGCAAAATGGCAAGCTAAATTTGCAATTTGTAGAAATCCTTAGAGGACTTGAAATTTTGTTGTTGAGCAGTTGAAATAAATCCAGCGATGTATTTGTAGAAATCCTTAGAGGACTTGAAATTACTTTCTATTGCTGAAATTGTAGATTTTGTCATCTGAATTTGTAGAAATCCTTAGAGGACTTGAAATCAACTAGCAAACTCAGGAGTTTCGCGAAACGAAAAGTATTTGTAGAAATCCTTAGAGGACTTGAAATACAACTTGCGGGACAAATAAGTTGAGGTATTTTGACGCATTTGTAGAAATCCTTAGAGGACTTGAAATGGATAGCAAACTTTGCAACGTTCGCATTACAAATCCTATTTGTAGAAATCCTTAGAGGACTTGAAATGATCAATATTCTCAAGTGGACTTTCAGGAAGCATTTTAATTTGTAGAAATCCTTAGAGGACTTGAAATCTATTCCCAGCTAAGTACCTTCAATACAGTGTGAAGAATTTGTAGAAATCCTTAGAGGACTTGAAATTTGGCTTCACCGTTTCAAAGACTAACATCTGGAATGATTTGTAGAAATCCTTAGAGGACTTGAAATTGAATATAAAACTGTTGAATTTTTAGAAAAAAATGATTTGTAGAAATCCTTAGAGGACTTGAAATACACTTTTGCATATTTTGAAAGGAACATGGACATTATTTGTAGAAATCCTTAGAGGACTTGAAATATGTAAAAGTTGTGCAATTAAAGGAAGACGGAACACTATTTGTAGAAATCCTTAGAGGACTTGAAATCGCTAGTAAACTTTGGAACATTAGTTTGGAAATTTATTTGTAGAAATCCTTAGAGGACTTGAAATCAGTTGGATGTCTCTACAACTCCAAGTCCACTTTATATTTGTAGAAATCGTTAGAGGACTTGAAATCTGAAAATTGCGGTGAAATTGAAATAGTTCCACGACAAATTTGTAGAAATCCTTAGAGGACTTGAAATTTACAAGCATTAGATGTTGATTTACAAATTGGAAAAGATTTGTAGAAATCCTTAGAGGACTTGAAATAACTAGAAATTGAAGTACTATCAACTATAGAAGAAAATCCATTTGTAGAAATCCTTAGAGGACTTGAAATCATTGCCGGAAACGGTGAGGGTGTAACCAGATGCATTTGTAGAAATCCTTAGAGGACTTGAAATCTTCTTTCTTCTCTATCTTGAAGTTCACTAGCTATATTTGTAGAAATCCTTAGAGGACTTGAAATCGTTATTAGGCGGTGTCGGTATGACGATTGCTAAGTCATTATTTGTAGAAATCCTTAGAGGACTTGAAACTATAGTGATAGTATGAATACAGCAGCAGCTATTAATATTTTGTAGTAACCCATATTATTGTAAATATATTTTGTAGTTACCATATTAGCGCATTTGTATTATTGTTTTTAAATCCTGTATTATTATCATAATACTCGTCTACTTGATCTCTTTCCACAATGTACCATTCTAAGTTTTCGTCAATAGGTAATGTTGATGGTTGTTCCCATACTTTTACTATATAATTTTCAGCTTTAGCCATAGCCTTCTTTACTTTAGCTCTTTTGTCAAATCCCTGTGATTTTAAAGCGGCTTTAAGTTCTTCGTATACTTTTTCTGCTTCATCGTCATATTTTATGAAAACAATATATTTAGGTTCTTCTTGTATTAACTTTAATTTTACTTTGTCGAACTCCAATCGAGTTACATTAGTTAAGATTACGTTTCTCTTCTTAGAGTTTTCTGGTTTAAACCTCTGCCTTAATACACTGTAATAAGAATTTAACAGTGAGTCTACATCATTTTCATTAAATTCTTTTTTACCAAAATTTCGTAAAGTTTCTTCTGTTATCTCTTCAGTTAATTTACCGTAAATCTTTGCGAAGTCTGTTAATCCACCCTCTCTCTTTACACGCATTACAGTTAATAATCCTTGATCTCTTAGCCAATTTCTGTTGACTCTTCCAGCTGCTTGTATTATAGAATCTATTGGTCCTAAATCTCTATAAGCTTCAGTGAAGTCTAAGTCTACTCCTGCCTCTACAAGTTGGGTTGTAACTAACACTACGCCGCTTCCCATTTTCTTTGCTATATCCTTAACTCTCTTTAGCCTATGTTTAGGGATTACCCTGGTCGATAGGTAGTATATTTTTTTGTTTAATGATTGTTTGAGTGTATTGAAACCTATTTCAGCAGAACCTATAGTGTTAAATTCAATCATAACATCGTTTTGAGTATTTATATTTTCTACAAACTTTTCCGGTGTTACAATGTCATCAAGCATTACTTTTACTTTGTATCTATTTGGAGTAGCTGTTACTGGTCTTACACCTTGCCAGAACGGATTAGTAGCAGTCATGAAAAGGACGTTAGTATTGAGTTGTTTTACTGCTTCCTCCAATGATTCTTTCACAATATACAGTTCTTCAATTCCCATTGACTGTATTTCATCAAGAATTAAAAAAGAGTTAGCTAAGTTATGTAATCTCTTGAGGTAAGCATTTTTAGGAGAAAATAAAGTATCTACTAAAGCCTCAAATGTAGTTACTACTATTGGAGAATCCCAACTTTCTGCAGTAATCAATTTCTTTTCCATATCAGTGTACTCATTTTCATTTGATGGATATGTCAGATGATGGTATTTAAGAACGTCCTGTCCATAAACCTTTGAAAGTACGTCATAAGTTTGTTCAATTATATTTATAAAGGGTAAGGAATATATTAGCCTCTTCTTAGAATGTTTTAATCCTATAATGCTACCAGAGATTGTTTTACCACTACCAGTAGGCGAGTTTAGGAATAATATACTCTCTCTAGGAGAGTAATTTAAGGCAAAATTAAATAGCTGTGATCTCATTTGATATACTCTGCCTAACTTAGGCAATGTATTTGCATAGTCTATTAATTTATCTACAAGTGGTGAAGATACATGTAAATATTGAGTATTAGATGCACTATGTTTATCTGCGTCAATGAGACTAGAAAAGAGTAATAATCCTTCATAATACCACTTCCACGTATAATTCTTGTTTGATACTAGATTATTCAAGTAGTTCTCCACGTTAAATATAGATTTTCGGGCTTCTTTTAAGAGATTTAAGGAAGGTGTATTTAGAGTTAAATTTGTTCCTGTAAGCTCGGATTTAATAGTGTCCCATTTACTCTTCAATTCGTCTATTTGTTGGGAAAGACAACTATCACCTATTTCTATTTCTTCATTTTTCTTTTGTAAAGTGAGCTTAAGAGTACATAGTCCTTTTAATTCTCCGTGGTGAGATATCACGGCTATCATTGTTAGTAATGGATAAATTTGTTGGGAAATCTCGTCATTAAACTCGTCTTTGCGGTTTGAAATTAAGGTTCTGGCTTCATCGTAAGCAATAAGTGAAGAAACTAAAGCATGATCAGAACATTCTACTCTCTTCTTACCTCTAAGATGAATTTGAAAATTCTTCGTATATTTACCTATGTCGTGTAAGGAGCCCGCAATATACGCAAAGTCTGCAATATCTTTTCTACCGCTTTCAATAGCGTTCTGTTTAGCTAATTCGCCTACTTCTCTTAGATGATCTTTTAATTGCTTATCTGGATGAGAACAATATCTTTGCAAGTCGCTGATGCATAGATTTGACATAATATGAATATATAATCTCTTAATTTTAATATCTTTTACTTGAGGGAGTGTGGACAACAATTTTGTTAATTCAGTATAAATTATATAAGGTGTAAATTTAATTTCAATTCAACACAAGATTTATCAGTTAATAAAATATAGTGCTGTAATTTTAACCATGTCCAAAAATTTTATTGTGAATCAGAGAGTTTAAATGATGCAACTTTAAGGAAATTTTAACCAAATTTCAAATGAATGAAATTGTTGTCCACACTCTTAGATCTTATAAAAGTTTTTATTAGATAATTATGCGAGAAGGTGAAGAAAGTAAGAAGAAGAAATTTTATGAAGACGAGGATTATATCGGACGCGCAAGTGAAGATAGTGATGAACCTCCAAAGAACAAAATATCAATTAAAGAGATAATCAGCAAAGTTAAAGGTAATTTACCTCCTCGACAACCTATTAATAGTTCCATACTTCCTTCTAGGCAAAATATAGCTAATAATGTTATGCATGGCAGTTCAAAAACTGGAAATATAAAATTCGATTTGGATGACTATCCTTATCTTTATTATATTGAAATGTTAGGTAAAGAAGAAAAATATAGTGATTATAAGAGAGAAATATTAGATGGCATAATTAAAGAAAGATCTTATCTCGCGTGGGGAGATGAGTGCCTATCAGCTCTTTTAGCTAACATAGAAAATGTTATTGATAAGTTACGTCAATTAGATCCTTACTTCTCTAATCACTATTTTATTCATCTTGAAGCGAATATTCCACGAGGAATTAAGGAGGTCTATCCTAAAGTAACAAATAATATTCAAAAAGTAAAACAAGATTTCGAGAGTATAAGGGAATGTATCTACAATTTTATTTTAAATTATTTACGCAAGACAGATAGAATGGGTCTATTTATTTTTATGAATAAAAATGACTTCTGGGAATTCACAAATTTTTTGATGGATGATAAAGATAGAAAAGAAGTCTTAACAATACGATCCCTAGTAGATATTTATGAAGTTGATAGAATGCAAGATTTTAAAGAACCGTATAGTAACTATTATCTACAAATAATTAACGGATTAAAAGATGTGTTAAAGGACAAAGAATGGTTTAAAATACTTTGTGAACTTAGACGTTTTGTTAAAGTTGGCAAAATAATAAACATTCTTTCTAATTTATATAATATATCGCCACAAGATTTATCCAGTTTATTATTCAGTTCAGAAATATGTAACGGTATTAAACACAAATTTGATTTTTCTGATCTTAAAACTTTCTTTTTACTTAATTCATTATCTGTATGTAATAATTACACTGAATGTAAAAATATTTTAGATAAAATATATGGTGATATACAGCAAATACTAAGTTCTTTAGGTTTGTTAAACTCGCAACAGTTAAATGTCAAGCTTGTGCCGGTATTGAATTATATGTATATGGATTTGGATTACAACAAACCTAATCTTATAATAACTTAGATACTTTAAACTTTCCCGTAACTGCACACGTTTTGAACAAACTACTTCTGGATAATACTATTACTTATTTTCATCCAAAGTCAGTCGCAATTATAACTTTACCGCCTAAAATTTTTGGATTAAAATCTGAGGGATCTTCCAATGAGGAATATGTACAATTGTTCACTAATGACGATGAGCTAGAGTTTCACCCGATTATCAACAAGTTAATGGAAAAATTTAGGGAAAAATTTAAAATTGATATAAAAACAAGGCATTATAATTATACCATAATAGATGAAGACGGAAAACCCATAAGTTTGGCAGAGCTTCAACAAAAAATGAGAGAGAGGAAAACATCGGTTGTAAATAGGTCTAAGGGAGTTTTAAATCAACCTGCAAATATAAATACCATATCTATAAATCGGAATGGAGTTCCTAAATACATTCAACTAGACACTAACTTTCTTGGAGGATTTAAAAAATGGCGTCTCTAGTATATGCATCCGATCGTGGAACGACGATTATTGTTTATGATGAAAATAAACCTGGTATTGAAGATTCGTTAGCTTACTTAGCTACGGAAATTGCGTCAATTAATGGGTATGAAACAAACCCTATTACAATTTCTAATAAAGATGATTTAAGTAGGAATTGGCGCGTGCCAAATGTTGGCATTGCTGCTGGAATTTTCGTTCTAAAAAAGGATCTATGTGAAGCTAATGATAATGTAAAAAAAGCGCTACAAAATTCTCTAAATGGTATTATGGGTTACAAATACTCAATAATTATAATGCCAAAATGTTTACGACGAATTTAAGTTAATAATAGGAGGAAAAGCAAAAGTAATTCAAGAAGATCTATCTAGAGAAGTAATTTCTACTTTAGCATATTTGTCCTCTGGATTTCAAATTAATCTAAAAACTTATGATGCCTTAGCTAATGTAAGGGAGCCTTATGAAAACTTATTAAGTGAAGCTAGATCGTGGCTAGATAAGAATTATATATGTAAAGATGTTGGAGGAGAAAAGGAGTCTGATTTACATAGGAATCTTAAGGCTGTTGCTATCAAACACTTAATAGAGATAGAGAAAATTAAAGTGGATGAAATTCATGTCGAAGAATATGTTGATGATTTAAAGCCAGATATACTGACCCCTAATCTAGTAGTTGATGCTAAAACTAGTATTGGTATTGAACCCAACGATGAATTGTCTGATCTTAAAAAGTATTCAAAACTAAGTAATAGAATTTGGGCCGTAATGAAACCAATAGCTGTACTACTTGACTTAGATAGGATAATAGGTAGAATAAACGAAGCTGCAAAACAAGGTATTGAGATGAAGGTTATGATCCCCGTGAAAGACGATAAATATGGAAGCAAATTAATAAGTCTAGAAAACTTCATTAAAGAAGGGAGAAACTATTATAGTCAGCAAACTACCTGATTCTCAACATCTCCTCACTGGTATTCAGTCTAAAGCGGAGCTTCCGGTATAAAAACCTTTCCATGAAAAATCGAGCATAGTCCACACTACTTACGCAAGTGATGAAACCTGCTTTACTCACTAGCATCAAAGGGCTTATTATAATACAGCACAGCCCAAGTAATAACAGCCAATTTCCTTGCACAAGCAGTAATCAACTTCTTACCCTTTAACCTACCCTTATGATCCTCATAAAAACGCTTGATAACAGGATTAACCTTAATGGCAGTCAAAGCTGCAAGATAGAAAGCCCTCCTCAAAACAGCATCACCTTGTAATACAGATCTGACTAGTATGTTTTATATAAGAAAGTCAGATGGATACGAAATATATATGGAATATCTACCAATTAAAGTAATACATTAACGCTAAATTCTTATAAAGTAATATTATCCAATATAATTTTTTATTAATATATTAAAGAATTATAATTTTAAACAACTTGAACAACGTCACGTAGTTTGCATTAGCTAATGGTACACCTTAAGATAGGGATTATAGAACTTTTATCTTTTCAATTCTATTCCTAGAGGTGATATTAATTATTCTGATTATTACTCCTTTTATCAAGTTTTCGATAATATCACGTTGCGAGTAAGGAGTATACTATGGAGAGTTTTAACTCTTATTATAAGGCTCATTTAGCTAGGGTTATTAATAGGAGACAAAAAAGGTTAATTTAGTCTTGTTGAACATTATATATTCTTAAAGTCTTTTCAATGGAAAGAACTTCCTTAAATGAAGTTCAATTAAAGGGAATATAGAGTATTAAAGAGAATTTTTTGATGTTATTTTACTGAACAATATCGAATAAGACAATTACATGAGAACATTCTCTAATGTTGCAAAAAATGCAATATAATTAACTTCTCATATAAAGGTTAATTAATCTTATCAGACTTTATACTAAAAATATCACATAAAAAGTTTATAAGCTAATTATAGAGAATAAAAAGAATTGAAGTGATAATATGAGTGAAAAGGAGGGTTGGACGCTACATAAAGGTCTAATTAATGTATCTGATACTATAGTATATGTATTAGGCTGGGTGATACTATTATTAGGTTTCGGTATAGACGTTATAGGGGTTCAATCCCATAACGCAAATATTGTGGCAATAGGTATTGCCGTTAATTGGATCGGTATATTAATAGGTATATTCAGCGGCGTAATAGGTAATAGAAGAATACCTCCAGGTTATGGAGAGCATGGGTGAATGTCATGGAGGCCCCTCAGAAATTTAAATCTCCATATGGGGAATACGTAATAATAGTAGATAAAACTGGTAGAAAATATAGAGTTGGTGAAGATGTAAAGTCAATCACGAAAGTTCTGTTAGGTTATCCTATTGGTAGAAGACTTCTTTTACTAGGAGCATGGATGTCATTCTTTTTTGGAAGTGTATTAGAATACGGCTGGGGTGCTGCTTCCTCAACAGTTATTTCTCACTACGGGTGGTCTTTGGCAGAGGGATTTTTTAACTATACAGTTTATGTACTTTTCCAAGCTACTATTACTGCACTTTTATTTCAGTGGCTAAGGGAAAAGGGTTTAATTAGTCCAAGAAGGGCACTATTAATGGGAGGAGCAATGCTAATGATAGCATACTACTTATTTGCCAATTCTTTCCAACCTTGGATAGCTTATGTAGGCTACGCAGCTATTGGGGGCGTTGGAGCTGGTTTAGGATATGCTGTAGGAGGTGCTGTAGTTAATAAGTGGTTTCCAGAAAAAAGAGGATGGAGACTAGGTTTAGCTAATGGTGCATGGGCTTATGGCTCAGTACCCTTTATAATACTATATATTTATGCATTTAATCAATCTGATTTTCAAGAAATATTATATATAACTGGATTTGCAATAGGTATTGGATTAATAATTGCTAGCTTTTTAGTTGTAGATCCTCCAAAATATTGGTGGCCTAAAGATGTTGATCCTATAGCAGCTAGAGAAGCGAGATTAAAATCAAGAGAGTTAAAAGTTAATCCTCCTCCCATAGCTCAATGGACTCCTAGGGAAATGCTAGCTACGAAACAAGGTAAAGCGCAAATGGTATCTTTTACGTTAGCCTTAGCGGCATCCTTATTTAATGTAGCCTTTTACGCACCTTTTGGGGCAGCTATGGGTTTCACTGGAGGTGTACTATTTGCTGTAGGAGCTGCTGGATTTGCCTTTACTGATGGATTAGGTAGACCTTTACAAGGTTTTATATCCAGTATAATAGGAAGAAGAAAAGCTTTAACAATATTTTACGCTTTCATGGGTTTAGGAGGACTTGGAGTATTATATGCAGGCTTAGCTCATCTACCGATATTATGGGCTATATTAGCTGTAGCCACTGGTGCTGTATCTGGGGCTTGTTTTGTATTTGATTGGTTACTAATTGCTGACTATTTCGGAGAAAATTATATAGGAAGAAATTGGAGCATTCCATATGCCCTTAAAGTAGTTGGAGGAGCATTTGGCGGTATAATAGCGTCTGTTATACTTACCTTTTTAAGTGGAGGAACATGGACAGATGTAGTAACTGGAGCTCCAATAACTATAACTAATTTTGCTTGGACTGTGGTATTTTGGATAGGTGCTGCTTTCTCATTAATAGCTGCAGCTTTAGTGTGGTTTTTAGAAAAACCTCCTACCTTAGAAGATTACATAAAAGTAAGGAAAAAGCTAGGAGAACCGATACCACCCGAAATTAAAGAGAAGATAAATCAATAATTTTTTAAAATATTTTTAATAATAAAAATTAATAAATTATATATAAGTAAATTTTTTATTTTATATTTTATAAAATTAATTATAAAAATTAGAAATGCAATATCTATAATTAGCTTTTATTTTTATATTTATATGCTAATATCTAAATATTTTCTTAATATTCCCTATAAACTTCTATTTCCTCAAGTTGCATGTTTTGCATATATTTTTAATAGTTTAGTTTAATCTACAGCTAAATGAATAGGTTAATTAACAAAATTGCAAATCAATGTATATATAATAGATTAACCATATTTTTCATATGGAAATTGAGGATCAAGTGAAATACGTAGAGATAACCTATAGAGGTATATTTCAGAAGAGACTTGCTAAGTACATTGCAGAAGGAATAGTTTATACTGCTAGGGAGATGGGTAAACCTGCAGTATCTTTCGGGAGATACGGAGATTCTCCAGAAAGAAATGGGGTTCCTGCTAAATATTATGTAGGAATAGGTAATGGAATCAGTGAAGAGGATTTAATAGGTTATTCGACTAGAGTAGAGCCAGATCTAGTAGACGTAATAGTAGTATTAGATGACACCTTACTAAAGGGCGTGGAATCCTGGGCTTGGCAAGGAGTACAGCCTATTAACTTAAAACTTAAACCAAATGGAACTATGATCGTAACCTCTCTAAAGAGAATAGATGAACTAGCCAAAATGGTTCCTAAGAAGGACTTTAACTGGACTTTAGGAGTTATAAAAACTGAACCATCTTTCTCTGGACTTTGGGCGTTTAAAGATGATTTAACAATGGAAAAAGTATGGGGAGCTATAGCGAAATTAAGACCTGATATAATAGATTTAGACCACTTAATAAAGTATGTAAGTAAGAAATCAAACGCAGATAAAAGAACATCTGCAATAAAGGAAACATACACTTCAGTAGAATATAGGACAATTGTTAAAAACGAGGGAATAGACTTCTTATATAATCCTCCTAGGCTACTCACATGGCAGGAAATGTTAGAGGGGACAGTAATACCTGCAGTACCAAGAGGTAAAAGAAATGAGCAATTTAAGAGAGGTACTACAAAATTCGAAAGACCAACAGTGGACTTCGATACTTGTATAAAGTGCAGATTATGCTGGTTATACTGTCCAGATGAATGTTTTGATGAAACACCTGATGGATATTACGATATAGCCTACGATTATTGTGTAGGTTGTGGGATATGTGCGGAAGTATGCCCAGTCAAAGACTGTATAGTAATGGTAGACGAAAGTATGTTTATGGATTACAGAAGACAATATGAAATGTGGAAGGAAAATAGGGTAAAGTATAAGGAATGGCTAAATAAGGTAAGGCAGGCAAGAAAGGAAAGAGTTTACGTTCCAGGGTTGGGAAGATGACCGAGGTAAAGAGAATAGTAGAAAAAGAAGTTCTAATGAACGGAACTCAAGCTGTAGCTTATGCAGCAATGTATGCTGATGTAGATGTAGTAGCTGCCTACCCCATTAGGCCTTATACGGAAGTAATGGATACGATCTCAAAACTAATAGCAGATGGAGAATTAGATGCTGAGTTCATAGTAGCTGAAGGAGAACATGGACAATTTGAAACGGTTAAACATGCATCTTTGGTAGGAGCTAGGACTTTAGTCGGTAGTAGTGGAGTTGGTTGGCTATATGCAATGGAGGCCATAGTTGTTACGGCAACTGACAGAGCCCCAGTTGTGGCAATTATTGGGAATAGGGCATTAGACGATCCAGGAGCATATGGTGTTGAGCATAATGACGCTTTAATGGTAAGGGACGTGGGATGGTTATTAGCCTGGGTAGATACTGCACAAGAAGCCTTTGACACTACATTAATAGCATACAGAGTTGCTGAAGATCAGAGAGTACTATTACCAGTAGGTATATCAATGGATGGTGGGTTCTTAACTCATTCTGAGCAGATAGTCAGATTACCTCCTAAAGAGATAGTTAAGGACTTCCTACCCCCATATAATAGGGGTAAGTATTTAGTTCATCCAGATAATCCAATTACTGTAGCCCCTCAAGTTAATGAAGATTGGGTAATGGAGATAAGAAGGCAGCACGAAGAGGCTATGGAAAGGGCCAGGATTGTAATATCTGAAGCTTACGAGAGCTTTAAGAAGGTCTTCGGGAGATATCCTGGCTCTACGGGTGATATAAAAATGCCCGAAAATCCCTTCGTAGAACCATTTATGATAGATGACGCTGAAGTAGTACTAATAGGCATGGGTACTGTTTCTAAACCCATGAAGGTTGCTATAAAGAATATGAGAAAACAAGGGTATAAAGTTGGAATGTTAAGGATAAGATGGTTTAGGCCATTCCCAACAAAAGACGTTATAAGATATTTAAGCAATGCAAGGGTCGTATGCGTAATAGATAGGGATTACTCTATGGGATCTCCTAATAGGGGAGGGGTAGTATATCATGAGATAAGGTCTTCTCTATACGATTTAGATCAAAGGCCTAAAGTATTAAACTTTATTGGTGGTTTAGGGGGAAGGGAAATAACGATACAAGATGTGGAGAAGATAATTAAAATAGGTTATGAACATAGAGATACCCCCATAACTAAACCGGTTTATTGGGTAGGGATCAGAGGTGACCCCTGGTAAATTGAGGTGATCCCACATGGCTGAAAAGGAAATAGAGGAAAAGGTATATAAGTCAATAATTAAGACAATAAAAGACGTTCCTTTAGAAGAGTATTATACATCGGGTCATAGAACATGTCAAGGATGTGAATCAGCCTTAGTAATGAGATTTTTAGCTAAAGCCGCTGGACCTAGAACCATAGTAATAGGCGCTACTGGGTGTATGTACGTAGCTAATACAACTTATTATACCACATCGTGGGTAGTTCCGTGGGTTCACACACAGTTAGGAGGTTCCGGTGCGGCTGCATTAGGTACAGCTGCAGCTTTAAGGGCTTTAATGAGAAAGGGAAAGATAAAACAAGAGCCAATAAACGTAATAGCATTTTGCGGCGACTTAGGCTGTGCTGATATGGGCTTATCTGGAGTCTCTAACGCCATGACGTATGATTATAATCTACTTATAATACTTTATGATAACGAATCCTCTGCTAACACTGATATTCAAGAAACTAGTATGACACCTTATGGAGCTCAAACTTCTTTTAGCAGACCCGGTAAGGTAAGAAGGATAATGAAGGGAAGGTGGAAGAAAAACGTAGTACCTATGATAATAGCGGGTCATAGAAACGTTAAATACGCAGCTACTATGACACCAGCCTATCCTTTAGATTCTATAAATAAGATAAGGAAAGCATTAGCGATAGGAGGACCCACCTTTATACACTCCTTAGATCCGTGTCCTAAGGGATGGGACTACGATCCTAAATTCTCACACGAATTGGGAGTCTTAGCAGTTGAAACGGGACTATGGCCTTTATACGAATACGTAAACGGAGAGATAATATATAACGAGCCAACTAAGAGCATTGTAGAGGGAAGGATGAAGAGGAAGCCCGTTAAGGAGTACTTGGAGAAACAGGGAAGATTTTCTCATTTTACGGAAGAAGATATAGAATACGTTCAGAGAATGGTAGATGAAATGTACGAGGAATGGGAAATACCAGGGGTAATGCCTATAAAGTCCATTAATGTTAAAATAAGTGATAAATAAAAAATGATTATTTTTTATTTTTAAAATAAAAATTTTTTATTATAATAATACTAAGGATCTATTTTATATCTTTCAATTATTCTTGAGATTGAAACGGTTTTAATGCCCCTTATATTGTATAATTTGTTAGCTATGAACTGATGAGCACTGGAATCGTCCTTAAATATCATATGGACGTGAAGTCTAGGACCGTTGTCTATAGCACATTTACGTAACTATTCGTTATTTTTAATTACTTCTAATCCCTTTAACGCTATTAAGTAAGCCGATGCCGTATGT
>Ga0081474_146153_pt1 | contig 14193 bp, 13 predicted proteins | sample OneHunmetagenome_2_FD_70978 | JGI IMG/M metagenome (GOLD analysis project Ga0081474, IMG submission 70978) | Ferrous microbial mat communities from One Hundred Spring Plain, Yellowstone National Park, USA v2 (version 2) | ecosystem: Environmental > Aquatic > Non-marine Saline and Alkaline >... | reverse complement strand
ACATTCGTAATACCGTTTTGCCTAAGATTGGTTTGCAAAACCTCGAAGTCATTAGGATTAGGCTCAACAGCAATTACCTTACCTTCTTTTAACTTATTTGCTACAAGAATAGTAAAGTCGCAATTTTGCTGTCGTAAATTAGTTAAAATGCGTTGTAAAGTCGTAATTACTGATAAAAAAAATTAGACAGCAATTTTACTAATTACGATTTTCGCAAAATTGCGTCGTAACATAGTAAAATGCGTCGTAAATGTTTGTCGTAAACTCGCAGATTTCTTTCGTAAAGTTCGTAATTTTTGTATTAAATCCGTAACTAAAAAATAGAAATTAGGAAAAATAAGAACTAATAAATATCTAAATAAAAATGACAAAAAATGACATTAATGCTAAAAAACATACATTATAGAAAAAATCTATCTATCCGCTAAGCTAAGAAAAATAAATCTGAAGCCAATCTAAAAAGAAAAAAAGCGTTAAGGGGGCTTTTCACCTTCCAAAATTGCCTCTAAATCAAAAATTCCATAAAGCCGAGAGTAAGCAAACCATGCCCAAAATGCTTGCAAGATGTTCTGCAATGGAGCTGTTATTTTTCCAATAACTTTCCAATTCCTATAGCGTCCTAAAAATTTTGTCCATTTATAGGTTTGTTTATTATGATAAGGATCATAGCCTTTTACAGAATGCCCTGATAACCAAATCGCTTCGATAGTTGTTTTAGTTGGAAGGCTTATACTTTTCTTTCTGAAAGCAACCTTAATTGTAAAATCTTAAAAAAGAGATTAATCTTGTAACTTTATTTATGGAGAGATAACGCTTTTTCTAATTATAGAGCCATTAAATGCATTATCAACTAGTTCTTTAGAAAGGACGAATAATTTTCATTGAATAATGACGCGTTGTTAAAACAATTAATCATATTTACTTAATAATTCTATCAACTTTTTTGTGTGATTTTCCCACGATAACTGTTTGCTAGTTTCCCAAGCGTTTTTGCTAAATCTATAAGGGTTTTCCAATATCTCATTTATACGATCTACAGCTTCATCTACATCTTTAACGACAAACCCGTTTTCCCCTTGTCTTATTAATTCCTTACTTCCAAGCCCCTCATTTACTATAGCTGGAACTCCATATCCCATAGCTTCTAAAACGCCCATACCTGGACCCCTTTCATCAAACCCAAACCTAACCAAAACTGATGCCTTGGAATATAGCTCATTCAGCTCTTTTTCACTTATCTTACCTGTTACTTCCACGTACTTGCCATATTTAGACATAAATTCATCCATTGTATCTTTTCTAGCCCAATGACCCGCCATAATAAATTTTCCTTTTACACGCTTGGCAACCTCGCCATAAAGCTCAGGATACCTTCCAGAATCCCAAGTGGAGACGGCTAATACTAACCTTTCTCTACTTTCGCTTAATTTGTTTGCAGGATAACATCCGGGATATAAAACCTCTGATTCGTATCCCTTTTCTTTTAAAACTTCCCTGTTCCAGTACGAGTTTGTTAAAATTACTTTTGATTTTTTTAATACTTTTTCTTCCATCTTTTTTGGTAAAAAGTGCTTTGCCCCCTTGGCTGTTAGACCAGTTTCGTGTATATAAACAGCACATTCTTCGTTAAATAATATTTTTCTTATATATCCTGTTAAACCAGCAAACTGATCATGAAACAATGTGAAGCCTTTAATTATTTGCGCGGCTTTAAGTATAATGTCCAAATCTATAGTTGCATCTTTACCTCTATGGGGTGCGTACAAAGAAGTTATGTATTCAAATATAGGTGTTAGAAAGCTCTTTTGGTTTTTTGCCTTAAAATTGCATAATCGACATTACTTAAATCATAATTTCCCCCAGCATCTCTATAAATGTAAAGCTTCCAACCTGTATTCCTAGCTTCTTCAATCGCAATTTTTGGAACCGCACTATTCCATAATAATCTAACAGCTATATTCATAAACCACTTATATTTTGGTACTTTTTGTCTTTAATAAAGCTTATCGGACACAACAGTACTCACGCAAGTACAGCATTTCAATTATAATTAACAATATAATTGATGTTTTTTGTTTTTGATTAACTTTTGGTTTAATGCCATATAGCTTTGTTTTGGGTCAAATTTTAGCCCCTAGCTTATAGTTCAAACTAAGGGCCTCATATTCAGCCTGTTCAAATTACCACTTATGAGGCCCCAGTCAGCTTAAAGTTATTTTCATTTCAACCATATGTTTAAAAAAGTATGCGGTCATGCTTTGAACTTCAACCTTTGCTATAATCTACAAGTTGTAGAGAATTATGGATAGCATGAAGTATATCACCCTTAGCGTAAAATTCCTGCTTGTAGTCTTCGCTTCAAATCCATCCTCAACCCTGTAAGACGTTTCTATTCCCCACCTGTACTCTTCGGGTATTAAATTAACAACCCTTTCAGGATTATCAAACTTTATGTTTGTTACAAAAGCTATGAACTTATCATCCGGCTTATCTTCTTCCTTTGACCCATTCTTTTTTGCTATTATTAAATAAACCTTTGACCCCATTTCATATTCTATCACAAATGGAATGTTACCTTTTGCGAATTCATTCAGCATCCTCTTTATCCTTTCGTTCCTAACTGCTGGCATTATGAAGTTTATGTCCATGCTTTCAAGCAATTTTATTATTATTTCTGTTTTGAAAAAACCTCTGTCCATCAATAACACTGATGGCCTTGGTGAGTTTTCAAGCAATTTCTTTACTATATCTTCTTTAGTATCTAGCATTGTAACGGGCAAGGAGTACAAAGTTAGCCTTTCCTTCTCATCTTTTCCTACAACGCTTACAGTAGCAAAAGTATGGAATGTGTAAGTTCCGCTCTTGTACTTGCTCCTCGTCACGTACATGTCTAACTTTCCATAATATGGCTCTTCAGTGAAGTCAATTGCCATCTTCATCCCATCTTTGGCATGACCGCTTAATATGATCCTGTTGGCTTCGTTTAAGGCATTCACAACATGCTTTAGGTCAAGGCTCTCTAGCCTGCGTAGCAGTGTGTCTGGTGAAGGGAATCCCTTAGTGTATTTCAAAGATTCTGCAGATGCATTATTTATTGAGATATAAATCAAAGGCTTTATCATATTCTTGTGCTTTGAATTGCTTGCAACATTTATCTCAAGGTTATCTTTCAGAGCTTTAGAGCAGAGTTTATTTATATAATTTCCTTACCAATTTCCTGTTGGGCCCCATTTGTTATACACTAAACCGTTAAAACTGATGAGGCCCCTAATAAATTTCCTCAGAAGAGTGAAGCATTATACTTGCGGGAGTACTGTTTTTGTAGATAAGAATATATCCTAATGGGTTGTGGAAGTCCTCCCCCAGGTAGTCGTCAGTTACTAGTGAAATAGGACAATATGAATATGAGAGAAGATCATGTGTTTCGTTTTGGAAGGTCTGAATGCTCGCGAGCGCGGAACCGGAACCTGGAATACAGTATAGCTGCGACCGCCAGCACAAAAGCTATATAGGCTATAACGTTGAGGTAAATCTCATAATCGGGATACCATAGCACATCGAGCGATAGAGTGGTGACGTTACCACTGCCCGTGGCTCCGCCGATAGGCACGGCGAATCCCTCGGCACCCCCTAACGCGGGCAGGGGCCTGATCAGCTGGCCTTTCACGCTGATGTAGGAGTTATCAGCAATACCCCACGGGCCATATCCGGGGATGATTAAGTACAGCCACCTGGCGCCGCCGTTGCCGGCCCCCTTGACGCTCACGTTCAAATTATCTATGAGATATCCCCAGTACGACCCCACGGTCCTGTAGCTTACCGATACGTTGGAGGGCCGCTCGCTTGAGGGGTTGATGATGAGGACGCCGCTGATCGGTTGGATGTGCGTTAATCTATCCGGCGCGACCTCCGTGCCGTTTGCTAGCAGGATCGTGCAATTACTATAATAGCCGGCTCCCTCGACCTCACGTATCACCGATCCCGCGGGCGCCCCGCTCAGAACCAGGAAGATCGTATGCTGCTTCAATATCGCGTCGCTGCTGCGTGCGGCTGCGCTCCAAGCGCCCGCGGGAACGACATCTATCGCCTGCAGGGCAAGGAAACCGTCAGCCTTTATCGTGACGGGCAGATTGCCCGCGGGCAACTGCGCGTATCCGAGGTCCACCCAGATGAAACCGTTGACGCTCGTCGCCGGCTCTCTCACGATGAAGGATTGGTTGCCCAGCGCCAGGGTGAAGTTGGATCCCGGGTTCTCCTGTGCCCTGATCATCAGGTGATACTCTCCCCCCTCGAGTTGTGGTATCACGTAGTGGTAAGTCCTGGAACCGCCGTAGTTGATGATTATCCCATCACTGACGGTATAAGTCCCCTGCCACAGATCCGGGCCGCCGAGGGCGAAGTGCGTCCAACCATACCCTCCCGCGTCCGCTACGTTGCCGCCTCCCCACCCGGGGTTCTCCGTGATGTTGGAGTACGGGAAATAGAGGTACCGGTACCCCGAATTGACTACGTCGAGCTCGTACCTGAGCTGCGTCAGGTTGTACGTGAGAATGTCGTAGTCGCCGGAGAGGTTGAGGAATGGGTACGTGTCGATGAGGAACGGCACCGGGGCGTCGCCATTTCCATATATCAATCCCTGGTACTTGAGGAAATCCGAGTAGGTCGCGAGGCCGCCGGAGACCAGCAGGGCCATCGTCGACGCGTGCACGGGGCCGTCGTACAGCGCGTTCTCGAGGACAGTCGCGTTGTCGCCACGGTAGACCGGGCTGAAGTACCCGCTCCCCTCGAGCTTTTCGGCGATGCCAAGCGATGGACCATAAAATATGAAATATCTCACGCCCATCAGCGCGGAGATCTCCGCCAGCTGGCCGTACTCCCCCTGGCCGAGGAGCGAGTAGCGATAATTGCCCACGAGAAAGTTGAAGAGCATTGTGGATAGGGGGCCGTCGGAGCCCAGGGGGAAGGAGTAGGAGCTGGGGGCTATGTTGCCCGACGCGCCCAAGGCCGGCGGAAAGGGGAACCAGAGGACGTCCCCTTCAGGGTGGCCCTGAAGGAACCTCGAGAGCCCCTCGAAGGAGTTGATGACTCCCAGGTCGCCCGCCTGCACCACGAAGCCCACGCCTCCCCGGGGGGAGGCCGAGTAAACGTACGATGGGAAGGCCATCAGGACTGCGGACGATGCGGCGAGCGCCACCACTGCGACGGCCAGAACCTTCAGGCGAAGGCCTCCCCGCGTGGCTGCGCGGACTGAGGGCGCGCGATCGAGCAACATGAGCAGAAGGTAGGAGGGCAGCAAAGAATACACCATGGTTACAATGTAGTTATAAGTATATGGTTCCTTGAATATATGGATAAATATGTTGGATGGAAGGAATCTCGACAGCCATTCTATCGCCATGGTCCCGTTGAAGTTCACGTAAATGCCGAAGACCACCACTAGGGCAGAGAGCAGCACCAGGGGGAACGATGAGTTGTGGCCACTGGCCCTGGCCGCGAGGTACGAGAGGGCCGAGAGGGCAGCGAGCGCGAGGCCCCCGGCGACCGAGGCGGCCACCAGCCAGTGCGGGGCGCCGAGCGTCTCGAAAACCAGCTGCCGATTGAACCAGGGATTATTCGCGAACATCCAGATGGGGCTCGAGGAGCCCGTCCAAAAACCGGATATAGGGATTACAGGCCCGGAGTAATCGTAAATGAACGCGCCCAAATAGTGCTGCAGGAAGAGGTACATGAATGACGGCAGTATTATTAGCGAGGACCACAGCACCCCGGCTATCGCCATTAAGAGCGATTTAGGCAAGCTGATCCTCCTTACGGAGCGCGTCAGGAGTATCTGGAGGAGGATTGCGGCGGAGCCGAAGCTCAGGATGTGGGCGGAGTCCTCCACCAGCGCAAATGAGAACAGTATGGAGAAGGACGCTAGAAAACCCAGTTGGTTAGTGCGGTCCCTTGATGTCAGCGCTAGGTGCAGGGATAGGAGGACGAGGGGGAAGATCGCATAGGCCTCCAGCTCCGTGGACCAGAAGAGGTCCTCCACCACAAAGAACGAGTTGCTAATGTATATCAGCCCCGAGAGGAAGGACGCAACTGCTAGCGCGAGGCCCCCGGCCACGCCGAGGTCCGCGAACAGCCTCCTGGAGTATAGCGCGAACGAGAACCCGGCCACTGTGAGTGCGAATATGTAGAACGCCAAATCGACCGTCACCGTGGATGGCCTGAATGGAGCCAAGAAGAGGTAAAGGACGTCGTAGAAGTCGAAGTACCATCTTTCCAGTAGCTGTGGCGCCACAAGCCCAAACACGGGGTGCAATAGAAGGAGCTGAGACGCGGACCCCGGCGACGAGAACCTCAGGTAGGGAAGGAGGGAGCGCAGCTGCACTATGGAGACTGCAAGGTAGGAGAGGAACAGAAGCGCGTGCAAACTAAAGTTGCGCCATTTCAAAGGCATGCACCCAGTTACTTTGTATCATATCTTTGTTAAACATTTCCTCCGCGAGCTTCCGGTTCCTCTCCCCGCACGCCCTGGCCAGGCCCGGGTCGTCGAGCAGGCGCGCGAGGATCCCGGCCAGGGCCCCGTGATCCCCCTGCGGGAAAACGCACCTCTCATCGCGCACCGCGTAGGGGAGGTTGCCGCTGTCCGAGACCACAGTGGCCGCGCCAGAGGCCATGGCCTCGAGGGCCGCCAGGCCGAAGACCTCCGTCCACATCTTGAGGCCGTATTTATAGACGTCCTCCGAGGGCATAACGAAGATGGAAGCTCTTCTGTAGAGTTGAACCAGTTCCGCCTCGGGGAGGAAATCGTAATGCTCGAACCTGAAGTCAGCGCTCGCCAGAAGGTCAGAGAGCTGGCCGCTGCCCACGAACGCGGCGGTGAACTTGCGGCCGTGGGTACGCGAGAGGGCGTTCAGCGCCCTGACCAGCGTGTGGAAACCCTTCCTGCGGTCCAGGTTCCCCACAAATAGTATCATCCCCTCTTCGCGGTCCGCGCTTGGCCTGAACTCCTCCACATCGACAGCATTCGCGTAGAGGCGCACGCGCTCCCTGATCCCGGCGCTGAGCAGGTACTCGTCCGAGCGGACCGTCTCCGACCCGAAGGAGCGGGCCCTTCCGGCGACCACCCTCCTGTAGTAGGCGTAGGGAGGAATGTGAAGCACGGACAGGGAGGGGTCGGACTCCGTGAGGACGATGAGGGGTTTCCCGAGCCTCTCTGCGAGACCGGAGATCTGCGCCGAGTACCTGGTGTGCAGCTCCAGCGTGACGATGGCGTCGAAGCCGTCGAGGTATGCGGCGTCCAGCTTGAACTTGAAGAGGGAGTTGACGCTGTAGCTGCCGCCGATAATCCTGATAGGGTCCAGTGGCGGCAGGCTGACGTCGAGCGGGGCGAGCCTAACGTTGGGGTAGAGGTGGACGTTCCTCATCCTGATGGAGTTCGCCACCTCGCGGGGGAAGACCGGATGGTGCAGCACGACCTCGCCGGCAGGTATTAGGCTAGCGGCGTAGATCGTGCACTGATAGAATCCCGGCACGAACACCGCGACCCTGGACGCGCGCGAGGTCATGCCAGGTCTTCCCCCCGGAGATAATCCAGCAACCTGGAAGCGACGACCGTCGGGTCCATCTCGCCCTGTATCCTGCCCCTGACGGCCTCGACCTCCCGCTCCATCGCGGGGTCCCCCGAAAGCCAGCGGCGCGCCGCCATCTCGACGGCGCTCGTGTCCTCTACGTTCGCCACGGGGGGTGCGGCCCACCACCTCCATGAAGGGCTGCATGTACGTGATGACGGGCGCCCCGGCCAAGAGGCTCTGGACGGGCACCATCTCAAAAGTTCCATTGTAGAACGGGGCTATCGTCACCATGTGCCTGGAGTATTCGCGGCCGAGGTCGGCCCTCTCCAGCTTCCCGAGGTAGCGTATGTCCTCCCCGAACCTCCTGTTGAACTCCTTCCCCACTCCCTCATCGCCGAAGTAGTCGAACTCGATCCCCGGGTCGACGGACCTGAGGACACGTATGACACGTGAGAGCGCGAAGAGGTTGGTGTCCTCCTCGTTGCCTAGGAAGACTAGGGCCCCCCTCCTCTCGCCCCGGCCGCGCGGGTAGTAGCTCGGCTCTATGGGCGGATAGAGCACGCCCAGGACGGGCACGTCGTAGACGCGCCCGAGGAGGAGCGCGGTCCACAGGGACTGCACCAGCACGCGGGAGCGCCTCAGCGCCTCCCAGTAGAACCTAACGATGCGCGACCAGAGGGACTGGGGGACGTGACCCATCGCTCGGGCCCTTAGGGGGGCCCCGAAGTTCCTGCGCCAGAGGTCCCTGTACCTAGCGAGGAAGAACTTGTGCCCGTAGAAGTAGTGCGCCCGCACGGTGATGGGCCCGGTCATCCGGGCCCGATACAGGTATCTCATGAGCCGAAAATCGTCGACGGTCACCAACGATGCATCGGGGGAGCGAATTATATTGAGTGCCTCGTGAACGTTCACCTTTCTCACTGGCAAATATGGGAAGTCTTCGCCCTCACGGTCGTCCAGCAGGAGTATTTCAGGCTGAACGCCGATTCTAGATAGGCCCAGGTATAGATCATGGTAGATGTCGTAGAAGGCGGAGTACCTAGAGCGTTGCTTGGGCAGGAGCAAGGTGACGCGCATTGTGATGAGCACATTTATGGTTTACCTGCTTTAAAAGGTTTGTGCAGGAGCGGGCTGTGGGACAGAATTCCTGCGTGGCTACCTGTTAAGGTTGAACAGATTGTGCCACAGGCCTGTGCAAAATAAAGCGCTGTCAATTCTGTCTTCTCTCCTCTGTGCTATTCCCCAACCAAACAGCTTCTTGTCTGCAGAGAATCCAGCTTCAGAATTCTCCCTTTTGTAATATTCTTTAAGGTATTGATATGTGTCTGTGACAAACTCCCTCATCGTGTCCTTCCACTTCTGTGATCCATTTAGAGTTGCATCCTTCTTTGGTATGATGTAGACAGCTGTATCACTAGCAAACCGAGACACATAACTGGATTCGCTGTAATACCTGTCAAGCCTGACGCTTTTCAGCTTCACATCAACAGTTTTAAGGAACATCATTGCCCTGTCAAATGCCTCCTTCTCTGACTTCATGCTTGAACCAAATGTATGTACATCTTCGTTTTAAGATCCATCAGCCTAAACGAATAAGCAAATGCCTTTCGCTTTTTTGCTGATTGCTTGCCCTTATTATCATCACCTTCATTTCTGTTCTCCTTGGCTTTGTCCTTCAGTTCCTGCGCATAAGATTCGTAGTTCTTCTTAACAGTCAATGAATATCCTGTGCCGTCTCCTGTGGCATCCGACTGCGTTATTCCCTTCTTCTTTAACAGCAGAACGTGCAGGGCCATCATGACTAGCTCATCTGAATACAACCTCTCAACTGTCTTGTATGAAATATCTATGCCTGAAACCATTGAGAATATTTCAAGCATGTACGCAAACTCCCTGTTTGACTTGCCAACAAGCTGCTTTATGAGGAGTAGCTTTACCTTCTGTTCAAGGGTGATGGCCTTCCAGGGCCAAAACGCGCATTGCTGAAACAGCTTCATGTATTAAAGGGTCAAGTGACTTTATTGCATCCCTTATCCTCGCCGTAAATGTCCTCCAGTTCCTCTTCTTCTCTGGCCTGCTCCTCTCTTATGTGTTCATCTATCGCCTTCAATGTGTCGCTGATGTCCTTATCATTACAATGTTTCATTATGAGAAGTCATATATAATCTTACATGAAAGATATTTTATAAAATATAATGAAACATACAATGTTAAATATGCAAATTGCAAAGAGGGGTTAACTGACTAAGGCATACAACAATTTTGTCCCACAGCCGGTTTTTACGAGACCATCCAGTAATTCCTGAATAAAATAGGAAAAAGTCTTGACCACTGCTCCATCTGGTCCACTAGCCTAGCGCTTCGGTTTTACGCAAGGGCGCCGCAATGTTACATGTAAAAATGCGTCGTTATTTTGTTTTATATAAAAAACGTAGACATGTTGAAGTGCTGGTGGTGCTTGCAAACCTTGGTGTTGAAAAAGCCAAAAAAGCACGTGAAAAACATATTCAATTAGGTAAACACATACATTAATAAAATTCCCAGCCGTGTGTTTCTTTGGCATGTTTCTCAAAGCTTTGAAGGGTCGTAAAGCCTGTTCTACATATTGAACAAATATATGCTACAGCCCCATCTTCACAATGAAAGACGTAAAGCTTATTGCCATATTTTGTTAATTCGGGCAGAACGCCATCCTCTGCATAAAACCCAGTACATTTGCCGTGGTTAGCTGAAACCATATCATATTTTATGTGCTCTCCATCGGCGCATGCTGCCTTTCCATTCCTTATTTTCTCTCTTAGTCTTACCTCAAGCTCTTTTTGCGCCTGTGGGTTGTTTAGTTGAAGTTGTGGTTCAGCTCTTTGTATTACTGGTGCTGGTGTTTGGGTTTGTGTTGTTGTTGAGGTTTGTATTTGTGTTGGTGCTGGTGTTGGCACACAACCATTCTGTTTGTGCTCAGCCGCCTCTGCAGCTGTGTTCAAGTGGGCGCCACAGCGCTGGCATCATATTCTTTAACCCCATCATTGTATGAAATAATAACAAAGTCGCCAAGTGCACGCTCTTCAGGAAGCGGTGAGGCGCTTGCTATGTAGCGGTCGGTTTCGGTGCGCCCTTTATTGCCTTCGGTGCGGTTTTGTTCTGGCTCTTTCACAGGCGTTCCATGCTGGGCTGTTTGCGTTTGTCGTGTCAAAGTAGTCGTTTCTGTAATTAATTTAACGGATTTTAAATAATCCGCCCCCTCGGATTCATTCGGATTAATTGGATTAATTAAAAGCGCGACGCTCGTTTCATGGTCTTGGTTTAAATAATCCGAAAAGTCGCAAAAAACATATTTTTTAATTATATTGTCAAGGTCACGGTCAGAAAAAATTTTTTATCGCCATTTTTTATAAAAATCTGGTATCCTGAGCTTAACCACTTCATGATGAACCTATTTTTAATTAATCCAATTAATCCAAAGGGGTGGATTAATTGAAAATTTTCATTTTCTGGCAGTTTTTTTTGCAAATTTTTGATCTTTCCAACCTGGTACAGCAACCTGCGGTGCCTCGGGTCTTGTGGGTCTACCATTGTGGTTATGTATCCATACTTTATTAGCTGGTTAAGAAGGTGTGTCCTCAAGCCATTTTCACTTTCATACGAGAATATGCCGCTGTCAAATATTTCATCTATAGAAAGCGCCTTTTCGCCAAGCAGTTCTTTGAGCTTCTCATATTCGGCAGCCTTTGACGGAGGCATGTGAGAAATTATTTCAGTACCATGTGTTTCCAAAACGCTTGTTACATCACTAAGGCATGAAACAACTACCTCTTCTGCACCGCGCACGAAGTGCAACCTGTTATCCATGTGTAGCAGGGTTCTGTTTTCAATGAGCGCAAGCAGGAACTGAAAAAGTCCTCATATCTTCACCTTCTTTAGAAGGTGTTAGTTGCGCAAGTTCGGGCGCAAACGGGTCGGCTGTTATAGCAGCCTTGTTTGCTTTCATGGCTATAATTTTTTGGCGCAGGTACCTGATGAGTTGTCTTGCCTTTTCAAGTTCCGCTTTATATTTGTCTCCAAACACATCGGGCAACGCCGCCATAGCAGCCATGAGGTTCTTCCCTGCTTTGAATTTGCGTCGGTCTACGTTGATTTCAACCTTAAAAAACCGCGATGCAAGTTGCGGGTCTGTAACAATGCCCAACTTTGAGTTTTTTATTTCGTCTTCAGAAAGCACCACAAAGAAGACAGGATGCCCTATTATTCTCACGCTTTCTGTCTTGAACGCGCCGGCGCTGTTTTTATTTGTGAATTTGATGTCGAAGTACTCGCGGTCGCCCGAGAGCAGCGGCTTTAGCTTTGAAAACAGTTCGCTGTTCTGGGGCTCGCTGAAAGCGATAACCTTGTGAGAGAGGTTTACCGTGCTTACAGCATTTTTGGCAGGGACTTAAGTTCTCTTTCGGCATTTTCACGTTCCGCTTTTGCGTTCTCGTTTTTCTTTAGGTTCTCAATTCTTATTCTCAATTCTTCTATTCTTTGCGTTATATCTTCGTTTGTGTCCTTATTCATAAAGCCGGTTGTGCGCTCATGAAAGAACGAGGTCGGGCAGACGGAGTCAAGGAACAGCACATCTTCAGGGGGAAATATGTCAAGCGTGTTTTTCAGCGTGTAGGTGCCGCCTTCCGCAGTCTTCTTTTTCAAAACAATTGTGTTCATTGGTGTTCCTGTATATGCGCTGAAGCCAGCGAGGATGATTGATGAAATAGCAGGTTCAAGCAGAACCTTTCTGCGCACAGGCGTTATGAGAACTTCAAGTGGGTCTTCGCCTCCATTCAATGGGTTTTCTATTGGTTTTTCTGGTTGGTTTTCCAGATGAACTGGTTGTTGTTCCTGTGTTATTGCTCTTTGACCGCCCTTTTGTATAAATGCCGATGCCTTTTTGAATGTAAGCTCTCTGTAGCTCGGGTTGCTTTCGCTCCATTTTTTCAGTTTAGATTTTTCCTGCATTATGTAGAAAATCTGATTCTTTGAAAAGCCATAGCTTATGAGCTTTGTAACAAGCGCCATTTCGGCTTCCGAGCGCGACTTATAGCCTTTCCACACTCCATCCAGCAGCGCGTCAAGCTTTTCATCTTGCAAGCGCAAATCATTCAACCTTTTGTCTTCATCGGCGGTAAATTCAGCGCCGTCATCCACTATATGGACCTCCTGAGGTTCGGTGCTTTCGTCCATAATTGCTTCAAGCAGCCTTTGGTTAGCCTTTCTCGCAGTTTGAATTGTTTCTACAGCCTTATCAAACGGCAGTTCGGCAAGGCTCTTCTCCCATTTCGTTTCAAGTGGTTCTGTTGGGATTTTCAGGTTCAGCGAGCCTATTACAGTGGACACGCGCCTGATGTCATAGGTGTGGTCTATTTCAACGCCGGCATTTGCGGAAACCCTTTTGGCAAACGCAGTAACCTTTGCGTTCACTTCGCGCCTGAATTTTACTCCAACAAGCGGGTAGCGCGGCAGTGGAAAGTGAATGTGGAAGCCGTTGCCTGAGGAAGCCATGAAGCCAACCGCCTTATATTCGTGCTCAATGTATTCTTTCAGCTTCACAGCCCTTTCAAACGCTTCCTTTTTTCTTCCTTTGTAGCTGGCTTGCTCTTGTCTTCACGCTCTGGGTCGATGTCGAACCAAAGGTCAAATATAGCACCCGCGTCTCCGGGGAAATGTATAACTAAAAAATAGTACAGCATACCATATGGCGTATTTACTCCTTTTGCAAAAAATATAGTAAATATAGAAATTAGAGATAGGTACACTAATAACTTACTTCGATGATATAGCAGCGACGAAAAAGCCGCTACCGTATTAATCGCTCCCAACAATGGAATAGTAGCATCTGTAATATGGAGATTAATAAGATTAATAGCTGAATGACTCAATGTTAAAATATCGAATAAGTTATACCAGCTGGAATTATATATCAATGAATTATATGTAATAAAAATTGAACCTCTGTACAAAAAGAAACCTGTTGCATGATAATAATAACCTACAAAAGTCGAATGACCCAAAATGCATTAGTAAGTACTATAAAAACTACTAAGGTCAATGTCCTAATAATAGCTTTATTGTACGAAATATTCTTATAACCAAATGAAAGAATTAGATAAAACGCTATTAATATTACAAACGTTGGCATCCATACTACTGAGAAACTTCCTAAAATAGAAAAAATAGATAGCATCGACAGGTGTTTTATCTCACCTTTTTCAAGATAGTAAACTCCCAAAGCAGTAATTAGTGGTAAGACAGCATATGACCAATTAAAACTCGGTAGCGGATTTGCAATACCAACTGTAACAAAATAAGGACAAATTATCATATATAATACTATTGAGAGATAACCAAGAAAAGGTTTTATTTTATCAGGTACTAATACAAATTCAGATAGTATTTTAAAAGCATAATAGGACGATATTCCGAATAAAGAGACTTCAAGTACGTGATCGTGGATGGGAAGTACGTGAAGTTGAGGGGAGGAAGGAAGGGGGTGCTCCCGATCGCGTTGGGACTCACGGAGGACGGTGTGAGGGCCGTGCTGTGGTCCTGACCGGGGAAGAGGACGTCGTGAGCTACTGGGACCTCCCGGTGAGGCTATGGAGGA
>Ga0081474_119844_pt1 | contig 14197 bp, 16 predicted proteins | sample OneHunmetagenome_2_FD_70978 | JGI IMG/M metagenome (GOLD analysis project Ga0081474, IMG submission 70978) | Ferrous microbial mat communities from One Hundred Spring Plain, Yellowstone National Park, USA v2 (version 2) | ecosystem: Environmental > Aquatic > Non-marine Saline and Alkaline >... | reverse complement strand
AAATATTTTAACTTAAATAACGTATTTGTAAAGCCTTAATTATTATTTTATTATACAAAACGTATTTATACACCATGACATATATCAAATCTTCCGATAGACATCTTTGGACAAACTTCTCTTCGTTTTTTGGCTTTTAAAAGAAATTTAACATATCACTTTTAGGAGGTAAAGCCCTATGCTTAAAACGTTTGTAATGCCACATGTAGCACCCATCACGGAAACCTTTGACCTTGAGAGGTCAAAAAGTGCTGTTCAAAACCTTATAAGGTTTGGCGGATACGAGCTTTTATCAAGATTTGTGGCTGTAGTAGATATGGGAAGCTCAAGCTCATTGCCCCAGTCTGCAGACAACTACTACTTTGTCTTTGGCGATGTGATAAACGGCCAAGCTCTTATAATAGCCGATGCTTTGAAGTTTTGGACAAAAGAGTTAAGAGTATCTACTCATAAGAAAACTTCTACCAAAACCTCTAAAACTGCCGAAGAAATAGCCATATTAGAAGACATATTAAAAGAGTTAAAAGACCAAAACCAACAAGCTACAATCCAAAACATCATAAACTCTTTAGAAAAAAGGAAAAGCACCAGCTCCAAAACTCCAAATGTTGGCACGGTATTATATAACGCAGGCAAACAGGACATAGTAAGCGTTGGAAGATGTGTTATAAGAAAGCTTGAATCTGAGATAAGAAGCAAAAAAGATAGAAAAACCGGCCAGGTGGTCTTGTATCGCTCCTGCGATCAACTAACCTAAACTAATTAACCCCCCTTGTGGGGGATTTAAAAGGAGGTAGTTTTATGGATTTTAAAATAATAAGCTTGTTGATAGAAGATACACCAAAATTTGTAAAGCTCATAGAAGATGTTGAGGTTCTTGTAGAAAATACAAAGGATCCTCATCAAAAAAATTTGCTTTTGGAGATTGTGGATATACTGGAAGAGGTAACCCCAAGACTTCAAAGTGTATTAAAAGATTTAGAAGAGATAGGATAAAGGAGAATGCTATGAAAGAAAAGGCTATTCTAGAAAAGATATTTGTATCCCAAGACAACCAAGATATCAGGTCAAAGATAAAAGCTTTAATCGGCAATGATATACCAAGCATAATAGAAGCTTGGGCAAATTATATAGGATACCAAACGCTATACAATAATGACATAACCGAACTTTTATTAAAAGCAAATATACTAGATGATGAATTTGCAAAATTTCTCCAAAGCTTACAGGCCATAAAATCTACCAAAAACAGAATGTCTAAACAAGAGTTTTTAAGCTTGTTCAAAGAACTCATATCTAATACAGGTTATATGTATAGCGCCCTACCCTATATAGAGGATATAATAACTTACTTAGGACATGCCCTTTATCTTGTTATACTAAGTGGTCTTGATGTAAAACCTTTTAGTTTTATGCTTTTAAAAGCCAAACACCAGCAAGCCACTTATAAAAACCCACAAAATCAAGCCGAGACAATAAACCAATTAGAATATACAGCACACCCAAGAATTAGAAGCTTAAAGGTAAAGCAAGCCATAAAGCCAACGCCTCCAGAACAACCAGCACAACAACAGGCACAACAAACACAACAAATTCCACCGCCTCCATAAACAGGCCCATATCTTTATAGATGGAATGGTAAAGCATAGGTTCCAGGCTGATGCATTTGATAGATTTTAATATTTGGAGGGCTTTTAGCCCTCTTTTTATATTTATTTTATATTGATGTTGTAAAATAATACCATGAACACATGGAAAGCAATAGCAAAACAGCAAATGGCATTTTCTCATTACTCAAGCGCAGTGGTAATAATACTTTCTATCATATTTGCCATAGGTATAGCTATACTTGTGGTAGCTTTAAAAAGTAAATAGAGCGGTAACGTTTGCATTTTACTTCGGGGGTTAACGAAGGGATAAGCATTAACTATGTAAGAAATACTTACAGCACACTACAATGTAGGAAATGCTACAACTCTACCACGGCTTAGCACACTAGAGTTATAATAAACTAATGGACATTTGGCATAGCATAATGCACTTTATACATATGTTGGAAGGCACACCCTATCAAGGACATACGCATTGTTACAATTGTATGTTTCAAACAGGACAAATACCAAATGTATTTAAGATGTACGCCCAAAGGCTTGTAGAAACCGTTGTGATAGGTGGTTTGTTGATAGTTATTTTTTCTAAAGTCGTAAAACACGAAGAAGATAGGATAAACAAAGAAGACTGATTATGATGAAACTTACCCTCGTAACTTCCTATAAGTTCGAGCTTCTTACAAGATTTAGCTGCGGTGATTACCGACATGATCATTAAAAGATAATTTGCTATAATACTTTTCATGTTAAAAGCTTACAAAAACTTTTATCCAAAAATAGGTAGCGGTGTATATATAGCAGATAACGCTTTTGTAATAGGAGATGTTGAGCTTGGAAATGATGTTAGCGTATGGTTTGGCACTGTCATAAGAGGAGATGTAAATTATATAAAAATTGGAGATAGAACAAACATTCAAGATAACTCCGTAATCCATGTAACCCACGACACGCATCCAACCATCATAGGACACGATGTCACTATAGGGCACGGGGCTATAATACACGGATGCACTATAAAAAATTTTGTACTGGTGGGAATGGGAGCTACCATCATGGACGGAGCTACAATAGAAGATTTTGTATTGGTAGGGGCAAGAGCCCTGATAACCCCAAACAAACATATACCAAGCGGTGTTTTGGTGGCAGGAAGCCCAGCTAAAATAGTAAGGGACCTAAAACCAGAAGAAATAGAGCTTATAAAAGAATCAGCTTTAAACTATGTAAGATATAAAAGTAATTATTTAGCAAATCCTTAAACGTGTCTGGCGGGATTCGAACCCGCAATCTCAGGTTCCGGAGACCTGCGCTTTATCCGTTAAGCTACAGACACTTTATCCTTTGATATTTATTTTAACCTACTAAAACTAAAACAATATATTTTTAATTTTTATATAAAATAATGTTGATACCACATATATTTTATGTTATAATAACATAAATTTTTTAGGAGGTTTAATATGAGAAGGTGGAAATGGTTGAGCTTGCTCGTATCAAAAACGGTTTTTGCGTGCGCTTGCGGATGTGGTGTGTTTGAAGTTACACTACCAAGCATGATGCCAAGAAACACGGAAAATACGGTATTTTTTAAATATACGTTTATGGATCAAAATGAGACTTGGCACGGTAGCTCAAAAGCCGATAGCGCTTTAAATCCAGATAAAGTTATTAGAACAAACTTTTTTACCATAGGATATCAACGTATGTTTAATAGAAGCTGGGGAATTCGCATAGAAATACCATTCTGGGATAGATATTTTGAAACCGATTTAAACGGTGTCGCTGGATCACCAGATCCAAATCCAAACTTAGCTTCCACTGAGAATTTTACCTTATCAGACATAAGAATAATGGGTATATACTCTGGTTTTTCACCGGATCTGAGTACTGGGCTTCTTTTTGGGTTTATACTACCAACAGGACCGCATAACCTTACAAATCTACAGATAGAAGACCCAGATACTCAACCAGGTTATGGTTCTTTAGGTAGTCTTTTGGGCTTTTATCATTATGGATATCTAACAAAAAATGTTCAGTGGTTTAGTGAAGGTCTGTGGAGACACCAATTTTACGCTGCCTACGAATCAGACGGCGGAACATACAAACCGGGAGATAGCTACAACGTATCTTTGGGAGCTTACTATCTTAAGTTTATGCAAAAATACCATGTATCTCCGTTTTTAGAAGCCATATACTCAGTAAGAAACAGAGATGATGGTTCTGATGCTAACACACCAAACAGCGGATTTCAAAGGCTTTTTGTAGCGCCCGGTATAGAGTACAAATTTGGAAATTACGATTTTAGTGCAAATGTTCAGATACCTATATACACATACGTAAACGGATATCAACAGGTGGCTCCTTACATGTTTAGCGTTAACGTAAGTTATAGCTTTTAGTCTCTGGCTTTTGATATAATTATTAAATGGGTTTAAGATTTTTAAGTGCCGGTGAGTCTCATGGACAAGTTCTTATATCTATATTAGAAGGGTTGCCATCAAACCTTGAAGTGGATATAGATTTTATAAACAACGAACTAAGAAGAAGACAAGGCGGATACGGAAGGGGCGGGCGTATGGCTATAGAGCAAGATAAAGCCAATATCTTATCTGGGGTTAGGTTTGGAAAAACCACCGGTGCTCCTATAGCCATAGAGATAAAAAACAAAGACTGGGAAAACTGGCAAAACAAAATGGCTCCTTTTGGTCAAAAACCAGAAGATTTTAAAGATTTTACAAGGCCAAGACCTGGACATGCTGATTTGGTAGGTGGTATAAAATACAATCAAAAAGACTTAAGAAACGTCTTAGAAAGGGCTTCTGCCAGAGAAACCGCTTCAAGAGTAGCGATAGGGGCTTTTTGTAAGCTTTTGTTAAAAGCTTTAAACATAGAAGTTTATAGTTATGTCTTAAGCGTTGGGAAAATATCGGCAACACCACCATCTAACGATCCTTCTATCAATGCCAAAGAAGCTGAAAAATCTGTCGTAAGATTTGTAGACCCAGCCAAAGACCAAGAGGTAATAGAGTATATTGACAAAGCTAAAGAACAAGGGGAAAGTCTTGGTGGAATATTTGAGGTAGTGGCTGTAAATGTACCGCCTGGGCTTGGATCTTATATACAATGGGACAAAAGGATAGACGGGGATATAGCAAAAGCTATGATGAGCATTCAAGCTATAAAAGGAGTGGAGATAGGACTTGGTTTTAAGGGGGCTACGCTTTTTGGATCAGAAGTGATGGATGAGATAGGATACGAAAACGGTTATACTAGGTATTCAAACAATCTAGGTGGCACCGAAGGTGGTATGACAAATGGAATGCCTATAGTAGTAAGAGCTGCCATGAAACCCATACCTACTCTTATGAACCCTTTAAGAAGCGTAGATATCATCTCAAAAGAACCGATAAAAGCCAGCAAAGAAAGAAGCGATGTAACAGCTATAGCAGCTGCTTCAGTGGTAGGAGAAGCTATGCTTAGTTTTGTAATAGCTCATCATATATTGGAAAAATTTGGCGCAGATTCCATGGAAGAGCTTATAATAAATTACAACCAATACCTTGAATACGTGAGGTCTTTCTGATGAAAATAGCTATACCAATAACCGATGAAAATTTTGATGAGGTTTTAGTAAAAGCTCAAAAAGCTGATATTTTAGAATTTAGAGTAGATTCTTTTACTAACAAAGATATAAGCTTTGTATCTGGGCTTTTAAAAAAAGCAAAAGAAAATGGTTTTGAAACGATACTAACTATAAGAAATGAAAAAGAAGGTGGGGCTTATGTAGAAAACAGAGTAGAAATGTTTGAAAAGCTTATGCCTTTATCTGATTATGCAGATATAGAGCTTTCTTCCACAGATATAATAGCCTATATATCAAGACTCTCAAAAGAGTACAACAAAAAGCTTATCGTCTCTTATCACAACTTTGAAATGACACCGGCAAACTTTGTTATAAAAGAAACTATAAGAGAAGCCTTAAGATATGGAGATATTCCAAAAATCGCTTTAAAAGCAAACTCCTACGAAGATGTGGCGAGGCTTATGTGTAGTGCTAGCGATATAAAAACACCAAAAATACTCATATCTATGGGAGAGTTTGGCAAAATCTCAAGAATAGCTGGGTTTATCTTTGGTTCTTTCATAAGCTACGCATATTTGGAAAAACCTAACGCCCCAGGACAGCTTTCTTTAGAAGAGATGCTTAAACTAAAAGAGATGTTTTATTTAAGATAATTTACCATAACTTTATCAAAAACCTCTCGCAAGGTTTCTATCGGAGGGATACCAACATCTATAACTGGTTCTATTTTGCTTGGTTCAAAATCTTTAAAAGATTGTTCTAATAAAATCCTAAAAACTTGTTCTAATCCTTCGTGAAAGTTAACGTTTTCATTAAATATATATAGATCTGTAGCTTCATCATAAGCTTTTAGGTTGTAATCGCTAAGGTTTTTTATATCTATGTCTGTGCCTATGGCGTAAGCTTTGCCGTAAGCTATGGCAAACTCTTGAGGTATGTAATTCTGAGCATAGCATTCCATCTCTACAGCCTTTAGTACATCATCAGTAATGGGAAGACCTACTATGTAAAGAGCAGAATCCTCTTTTACATTACCAGATTCATCGTAAGCTCTTAGCTGTATATAATAACTCCAAGATTTTAAATTCATAGTTTAAAATTTAGATTTAGTTTACATTTATGCTATGATTTTTCATAGTGAACTAACCTCCCTTATAGAAGGTGGAGCTTCCTGTTTCAGCGCATTATAGCTTTTTAAGTGCACATTGATATACACGGTCATCCACTATAGCATGCTCCAGAACCGTGGCATCCTTGTCAGGCTTGAGTTAGGGCTGTTACATCCCTACTTTGTATAAGTTTACATATGCGTTTATATCTCTATCATGTTTTGTTCCACAAATAGACATTGCCAATACCTATTAGACAGCTTTAGCTCTTTGTGTTTGTATCCACAGACACTGCAAAGCTTTGATGATGGGTAAAATCTATCTACTTTTATAAGCTGTCTGCCATACCACTTAGCTTTGTATTCCAGATATCTAACAAAAGTTCCAAATCCGCTGTCTTAAGTGTAAGGTTTAACTTATGCTGAAGCTTTAGTTATAAGTTTTGCTTCATAGCTGGTCCTTAAATCTGCTGAAGTATTCATCCAATTCTGGTCTAAGCTTTATTCCAACTCTTTCAAAACATTTTAACAACTCTTCATAAGCTCCATCTCCACCTAAGAAATCCCAAAATTCTTCTGCTACTTTAAGCTCGTTGTTTATATCAATCATTCCTTTAATAGTCCATCTTTCATAAGGTCTTGGATAGTATGGATTATATGGTATTGCGATATAAGAATTTATCTTAGCATCAGGCTCTCGTTGTAGATATATGGCTATCCATTCCAATAAATTTCTTTTATATGTTTTAAAGTCAGATGTATTTGGTTTTACTGTCTTTAAATCAAACATATGAACCATTCCATCTTTATCTTTCAAAAAGATGTCAACTTTAACAACCTTTGTCTTAACCAATTTCCATGATTTTGCTACTTTTCTTATTCTTTCTATCTCTTCAAATTTATTAGGATTTCTTTGACCCGAAGCTAATTCGTCTATTATTTTTTGGATTTCTGCTTGTGCATGAGCGCTTATGAGATTACCGACACGATATTGCTTATGTGCTTCAACAAAGTTCTTTCTTGAGAGAATTAAAGCTGCTGGTTCAAAAATGGATGTTCCAAAGGATGTATTTAATGAATGTATAAAGGAGTATAAAGCCATTCTATCTTTTCCTAAAAGCCTATAATGAAAAGGCATATAATTTGTTTCTGGCTCATATTCCCTCAACTTTCTTTTTATACTATTTTCTATTGTTTTCTCAAATTCAATAATCTGTTCTTTATCTAAAAACATTTATTTTTCCTTAAAATGAAAAATTGACTCAGAATATAACTGATCTCTATTTTTTTCTACTCTACATAGCACTGGTCTTTTAAATTCATTTACTATTTTCATACCTGCAAGTTCTGCAATTTTTGGATATAAATTATATTTATCATTTGCAACTATAAATATATTGTAATCTTCTTGTAAATACTTTTTGCAATTAATTAAAACTTCTGCTATATCTTTAATGTATGCCTCTTTTTGTTGTTTTCCTGTTCCTTTTGATAAAGAACCTATTTCTAATTCATCTTTTCTCTCAAATCCAAATATTTCATAAGCATATGCATGTTGTTCATGGTAGTCTATCAAACCAAGGTATGGTGGGCTTGTAAATATTCCTTTAATTTTTTGCTTTTTTAAAACATTAGCAAACTTTGGATTTTGTTTTTCTACTTCTGTAAAAATATCTATTTTTCTACTATCACCAGCAATACATATTTGAAATGTATCAGTTCTTAGTTTATCAAACTCTGCCAATCGTTTTAACGTATCGTACGCATAGTACTGCCACCATTTAGAGATAGTAAAAACTGGTTTACAGATCTTTCCATGTTTCTTACAATAATAAGTTGTGTAAATAGGTTCTTTTAATGTTGCCAAATCCGAATGGGTTGTCGCCCTACAGGACCTGGCAGTCCTACTCAATATGATATATAAAACTTCCTTTATATCTTGATCACTTATATTTTTTATTTCATTTGCTAAAAAATCTAACTCTTTTCTAACAATATCTAAATACCATAGATCTAAAAACATTTTATTGCTATTTTGCTTGATTTTTATTTTATACTTGTCTACAAGTTCATTGTAGATGTTTAAAAATTCCTTTTCTTTCTCCGAGCCATACTCTTCCTCTTTTATTCTACCTTCTAAAATCCATCTTTTGAAATCTGGAGATGGGAAGTATTTATCGTTAAAGTCTGTTAATCTGTTTTGCAATTCTTCTTCAAAGCTTTTAACATTTAGATTATTTTGATAATTTTCTAACTTTAATGTCAATTCTTTAATGGTTTTAGCTATAGAAATTAAATCGTGTTTCCTAACCTTTACATTAGATAACAGCACATTAAATTGAGAGATATCTACTCCTACTGCATGAATACCAAGTTCATTGGCTTGAACAAGTGTTGTCCCGCTTCCGCAAAAAGGATCCAAAACTATATCTCCAGGCTTAAAGTAAACTTCTCTTTTAAAAGAGTCTGTATGAAAGTCTAAGAAATATTCAACTAATTGTGGAATAAATTTACCTTTATACGGGTGGATTCTATGAACGTGTTTTGTTCTTTCTGCTTCAGAATATTCTGCAAAAGATAAAATCCAATTTATATTTTCTTCTTTCTGCTGATTTACTTTGTAAGTCTTATCATAGTATTCTTTAAGTTCTTTCAAACTTACTAAAACTTTCTTGTTATTTCCATATTTTTTAATTCTTCCATATTGAATCAAATAAGAAATATTTGAAATTTTTATATCTCTGTTTAAATAATTTGAAGCCCAAGTTGAAGCTTCTTTTAAGCTTACAAATCTATCTTCCATCAACATCGCAACTCCTCTATAACACTCAAGATTTCTTTAATAATTTTATTCCTATCTGCTGCTTTTAAAATAGGTCTTCCTGCGACTATTATATATGCACCATTTCTACTACAAAAATCATGTTGTACAAGTTCACTATGTCTTGGACGCATAAACTGTGACATACTTGTCCTGCAAAAAAATTATAACATATTATTATAGAACTGCTTCAGAATTCTTTACGCCATTGCCGTAAACAGTGGTAGACTTGCACCGCAAAAAGTTTTAGTAAAAATTGCCTCCTGTTTTTGTTTGGATTTTAGATAGTTCTACTGTAGGCTTTGCTTTGAATAATCAGTATATATGATATTCTTCATACAATTTTTGCAATTCATCTCCACTTTACAAAAGGTGAAGACTTCTTATGGATTTTTGTTAAACTTTTCTAACATTTCGTTTTTAAAATCCAAAAACCTACCTTGGATTATAGCTTCTCTTGCTTTTTTGGTAAGATTTAAGTAAAAGTGAAGATTGTGAATAGTATTTAAAATATAAGAAGATATTTCCTCCATCATAAAAAGATGTCTCAAATAAGCCCTTGAAAAGTTTTTACATGTATAACATTCACACTCTTCATCCACAGGTCTTGGGTCTTCTTTATAACGCTCATGTCTTAAAACAAGCTCACCTTTTGATGTGTATAAAAGCCCAGTACGGGCGTTTCTTGTAGGTATTACACAATCAAACATATCCACACCAAGAGAAATGGCTTCCAATATATCCTCTGGCTTTCCAACACCCATAAGATAATGAGGTTTATCAAACGGCAGTTCTTCTACAACGTAATAGGTCATAGAATACATGACATCTTTTGACTCCCCCACAGACAACCCGCCAATAGAATAACCATCCATGTCAAATTCTACAGTGAGTCTGGCAGAAAGCTTTCTTAAATCTTTGTATTCACCACCTTGAACAATGCCAAAAAGCATTTGATCTTTTCGTTTTTTGGCTTTTTTTGAACGCTCTAACCATCTTATAGTCCTATAAAGAGCTTCTTTTGTATATTCGTAAGAAGCCGGAAGTGATATACACTCATCTATTGGCATTATGATATCTGAGCCAAATATCTCTTGAATTTCTATCACTCTCTCAGGGCTAAAAAGATGTTTGTCCCCTTGAAGGTGGTCTTTAAAATAAACTCCATCATCCGTTATCTTGACGTTTGAGCTGTTTTTCTTAGACAAAGAAAACACTTGAAAACCACCACTATCTGTAAGAATAGGCTTATTCCAGTTGATAAATTTATGAAGACCTCCAAACTTTTCTATAAGCTCAGGCCCTGGCCTTAGGTAAAGATGATAAGTATTTCCAAGGATGATTTGAGTACCAAGCTCTTCTAACAAACGGTGGGTCATGGCTTTCACAGTACCCTTTGTACCCACCGGCATAAAAACAGGTGTTGATATATCACCATGTGAAGTAGATAAAACTCCAGCCCTTGCTAAACCATCGGTTTTTTCTATTTTAAACATCAACTAAATATCAATCCGCAGATAAAATAGCCCCCTCTGAAGCATCTTTTACGAGTTTTCTATAACGCTTAAGCCATGAGCTTTTGATAGGTTTTTCCTTTGGTTTAAAAGCTTTTAAACGAGCGTCAAACTCTTCTTGAGATATTAAAAGCTCAAGTTTTCTATTGGGTATGTCTATAAGTATTTCATCACCATCTTGAACAATGCCGATAGGGCCTCCAGCTGCTGCTTCTGGGGAAACGTGACCTACACAAGCTCCCCTTGTACCACCAGAAAATCTTCCGTCTGTAATAAGAGCCACAGAACTTCCAAGTCCCATGCCCATTATAGTTGATGTAGGACTTAGCATCTCTCTCATGCCAGGGCCGCCTTTTGGACCTTCGTATCTTATGACCACCACATGGCCTGGTTTTACCTTTCCACCTCTTATGCCATCTATAGCTTCTTCTTCAGAATCGAAACAAATAGCTTTGCCTTTGAATTGTAGCATTTCTTTGGCAACACCGGCAGTTTTTACTACGCTTCCTTTTGGTGCCAAATTACCAAATAGTATAGCAAGGCCGCCGTCTTTTGAATAAGCGTTGCCTATACGTCTTATTACGTTTTCATCCATTATTTCTACATCTTTTACAATTTCTTCTATAGTTTTTGTAGTCACTGTTCTTTGTTTGCCGTCAAGTAAACCATTTCTAAGAAGCTCTTTCATGATAGCACTTATTCCACCAGCCCTATCCAAATCCTCCATGTGATAATCTGAAGAAGGGGATATTTTACAGAGAGTAGGTGTTTCTCTTGAGATTTTGTCTATATCTTCCATTTTGTACTCTATACCTGCTTCTCTTGCAATAGCCAAAAGATGAAGCACAGTGTTGGAAGACCCACCCATAGCTATATCTACTCTAAAAGCATTGTCAAAAGATGCCTTTGTAACTATATCCCTTGGTTTTAAATCTATCTTCACAAGTTCTACTATTTGTCTTGCAGCAGCCCTTGCAAGCATTTCTCTTCTTGGGTCTATGGCTAAGATAGTGCCGTTTCCTGGGAGTCCAAGACCAAGCACTTCAGTAAGGCAGTTCATAGAGTTTGCCGTAAAAAGCCCAGAACAAGAACCACAAGAAGGACAAGCGTTTTGCTCTATAACAAGAAGATCTTTTTCTGTTATCTCGCCTTTGTTTAGTTTGCCAACCCCTTCAAAGACAGATATAAGATCTACTTTTTTATCTCCTATTTTACCAGCAGCCATGGGACCGCCGCTTATAAACACCGTAGGCACGTTTACTCTAAGAGCACCCATTAGCATACCGGGGACTATTTTATCGCAATTTGGTATGCAGATAAGACCATCGAGCTGATGAGCTTCTACAACGGTTTCTATAGCATCTGCTATAAGCTCTCTACTTGGCAAAGAGTAGTGCATACCGTAATGTCCCATTGCTATACCATCATCTACACCTATGGTGTTAAACTCTACTGGTACAGCACCGGCTTTTCTAATCTCTTCTTTTATAGGCTCTACAAATTCTCTAAGATGTACATGCCCAGGCACGATATCTATATAAGAATTAGCAACACCTATGATAGGTTTTCCAAAATCCTCATCTTTAAAACCGCAGGCCCTCAGTAAAGATCTATGCGGGGCTTTGTCATAACCTTTTTGTATTATATCGCTTCTCATAAAAAAACCTCCAAACTTTAAATATTTACAAAAGACATTTGTTCCTTTTTGGCAAAATCCTCTGGAAACTTTTCCATAGCTTGTTTGATAAGTCTACTAGCCACAGCGCCAAGACCACAAACAGAAGTGGGTTGAATATACTTTGTCACAAACCTAAGACCTTCCCAAGTCTTTGGTGTAGCCTCATCTTTTACTATCTTCTCAAGTAGATAGGCTTGCTCGTGACACCCTATCCGGCAAGGTGTACAAAAACCACAAGTCTCATGCTTATAAAACTCAGCTATCTTATAACAAGCTTCTACTATATCGTCTTCTTCAGTTAGGACTATCACGGTACCAGTACCACCAAAGCCAAACTGTGAGTAATCCATAGGAGTATCTAGCTCATTTACGCTAAGACAATCAAGAGCTCCAGAAAAAACAGCCTTTATAGGAACGTTTCTAATAGTCCCACCAGCGTATTTAAATATAACCTCTCTTAGGGTTGTATTCATGGGAAGCTCATAAACACCTGGTTTTTTCACCTTCCCGCTCACTGGAAAAAGCTTAGGACCAGGATAATCCATAGGACCTATCTCTTTATAGCCTTCAGAACCCAAATTTATAATAATAGGAATATTTGACAATGTTTCTACATTGTTTACAACTGTAGGTCTACCCCATAAGCCCACCTGCACTGGAAAAGGCGGTTTTAACCTTGGATGACCTCTTTTACCTTCTATAGAGTTAAGAAGAGCCGTCTCTTCACCGCAGATATAAGCACCGGCTCCTCTTGAAACAAGGATTTCAAGATCAAAACCAGAGTTTAATATGTTTTTACCTAAAAAGCCTTCTTTTTTGGCTTCTTCTATGGCGTTTCTTAATATATAATAACCGGCTGGATATTCACCTCTTATGTATATGTAAGCTCTATTGACCCCAAGAGCGTAAGCGGATATAATTATACCCTCCAAAAGTAGATGAGGATCTCTTTCTAATATAAGCCTGTCTTTAAAAGTGCCTGGCTCTGATTCATCTGCGTTGCAAACTAAGTATCTAGGGGCTTCATTCTGAAGACAAAATTTCCACTTTCTACCAGTAGGAAAACCAGCTCCACCTCTTCCTCTTAAATTGCTGTTATCCACTTCTTCTACTATGTCTTCAGGCTTCATGCTTAGGGCTTTTTCTAATGCAAGATAGCCACCATCTTTTAAATATTCTTTTATATCGGCGGTTCGCTTACGTTTGGCTCTTTTAAGAAGAAGGTTTAGCTCTGTCTCGGCGTGTATATTAGCTATATTTGGCAAGTATTTCATGAAGCTTCTCCTTTGATTCGTATCTATAAGTATCGTTGTCTACCATGAAAACCGGTGCTTCTGAGCAAGCACCAAGGCATTGGACTTCCACAAGCTTAAACATACCATCTCTTGTCACTTGGCCTGGCTCTATACCAAGAAGTTCTTTTACAGCGTTGAAAACTTTGTGGCTTTTAAGAAGATAGCAAACTATGCTGTTACATACGTATATACGGTGCTTGGCTTTTTCGCCTGTATCAAACATCTCATAAAAAGCCACAACACCTTTTATATGATGAAGCGGTATATCTAAAATCTCCGATAGCTCTTCCAAAGCCTCTTCTGGTATGTGGCCAAGGTACTCTTGAATAGAGTGAAGAGAAAGCAACAGAGCCTCCTCTTTGGACCCGAAATACTTTATATGACCTTCTATAGCCTCTTTTATCTCTTGAGTTAGCATATATACATTTTAAGCTTTTATAGTTGTTTTTGCAACTTAATTTATATCAAAATCTCAATACGGTTTTTACCGTTCTTTTTTGCCATGTAAAGAGCTTTATCAGCCCTATCGATAGCTTTTTCAATACTATCGTCTTCTTCTTTTAACTCCGTTAGACCCATGCTTACGGTAAA
>Ga0081474_116974_pt1 | contig 14263 bp, 15 predicted proteins | sample OneHunmetagenome_2_FD_70978 | JGI IMG/M metagenome (GOLD analysis project Ga0081474, IMG submission 70978) | Ferrous microbial mat communities from One Hundred Spring Plain, Yellowstone National Park, USA v2 (version 2) | ecosystem: Environmental > Aquatic > Non-marine Saline and Alkaline >... | reverse complement strand
TCACCCCAGTACTCCCTAGGCATGGACTCCCTGAGCATGCTTAAGGCCTCCCTAAGCTCCCTCTGCCTAACGGTGTGGACGCTCATGGTGCTGTGCCTAACGCCTGAATCAACAACTATGAAGTCAAGCCCCTTAACCCCCAATTCCTCAACCCTGTAGGGTGGCCTAGTTTCAAGTATTATCAAACCCCCGTATGATGAGGAGTATTGGTCAAGCCTACCGCATGGTATACCCATTACGTTGTGCTCCGCCTCATATGCAAACTCCGCAATATCCCTCCTACTCAACCCTAATCCATAGGCCTTGTTAAACCAGTTTACCACAGCCACCAGTAATGCCGCGCTGCTGGCTAACCCTGAACCAATGGGTACGTCACTCCTGATGGTTAACTCGGCGCCGCCTATGTAGTAGCCGTGCATTGAAAGTACCTTTAATGCAGCCAGCACGTAGCTGCTCCATGATCCAACGCTCAACTTATCATCAACCCTCAACTCAACCTCCTCACCCATGTTGACTGAACGCACCTTAACAACGTTACCCATCCTTAACTCACCCTCAACGTAAGTCCTAAGGTCCACGGCGGCTGGGATCACGGGCAATCCCTTGTAGTCCTGGTGCGTGTTAAATAAGTCAACCCTACCTGGGGCTGATGAGACTATCATTAACAATGCATATAACTGGGCGCTTAATAAGCACTAGCACATGGTGATGGAACTTAGGTATAACCCATTAATAGGGGAGTGGGTAATGGTGTCCAGCGTTAGGGAGGCTAGGCCATGGCAACCCAGTAACCAGTGCCCCTTTGACGAGGGTAATGAGGAGACTGGCACGGGTTGGCGCTTCCTAATACTGCCTAATAGATTCCCGATGCTGACCCCCAACGCCCCCGAGACACATAAGGTTGATGGTTTTAGGGTCAGGCGCTCCCTGGGCTACTGCTTCGTCATAGTGGAGACCCCTAAGCATGACCTATCCGACCTCCACGAAATACCCCTTGAGGACCTTACCCTGGTGCTGAGGGGTGTTAGGGATAAGATGAGGGAGCTTGAGGAGGTTAGCTTCATTAGATACATCTATTTCTTCAGGAATAAGGGTAAGGAGATTGGGGTATCCTTAACGCACCCACATAGCCAAATGTATGCATTACCCTACGTACCGCTTAGGGTTAGGCTCGAGTTAAGGAACATGAGGAGATACATGAAGAGGACTGGTAAGTGCCTAATGTGCAGTGTACTTGAGGAGGAGGTTAAGCTTAGTGAAAGAGTCCTCTACGCCAATAGCGACTACTACGTCATCAAACCCTACTACTCGATGTGGCCCTACGAGGTTCACGTAATACCGAGGAGGCATGTGCAGAAGATGACCCAGTTAAGCGACGGTGAATTAACGACACTTGCCGATGCACTTAGGGTAACAACGGCAATCCTCGATAACGTACTTGGGAGGGACATGCCCTACATAATGGCACTGCACCAGGGGCCCGTTAAGAATGATGAATCATACCACATGCATGTTGAATTCTACCCAATGCTTAGGGACGCCAACAAGCTTAAGTATGCTGCTGGGGTTGAGTGGGGGCTATGGACGTTCACCTACGACTCATCACCTGAGGATAAGGCCAGGGAGCTTAAGGAGACTTGCCGCAAGGTTTCACAGTCACTTAAGCCGATGGGTGGTTGCACTTAAAATTCGTATTAATCCCCCTCCGCACTTCCCATGGGTAATAATGGGTAAGGTGTGGCGTGGTGTTAGTAGTAAGAGGGAGCTTGAGATCATAATCCAGGGTATAGGTGGCTATAGTAAGCCTAAGCTTAACCTTGAGCAGTACGTAACAGACGCCGGCATGGTGGCTGATATCGTCTGGCTAGCCTACCTCAGGGGTGACGTTAATGGGAAGAGGATTATTGACCCAGTATGCGGTACAGGCAGATTCTCAGCCGCAGCCGCACTACTTGGCTCAACCCAGGTGCTGTGCATTGATATTGATGAGGATGCGGCAAGGGATGCGTATAGGTATCTTGGTGAACTGAACCTATTGAGTTTAGTTGACATAGTGGTCATGGACTTCACAATGCCGGCCCTAGCCAGGGCAATGGACACGGTGTTTCAAAACCCACCCTTTGGAATATGGAGCCCCAGGGGTATTGACACTAAGATCCTGCTTAATTCACTAAGCCTATCTAAAGTTACGTACAGCGTGCATAAGGCCGGCACCGAGAACCACATCATCAACGTGGCCAAGGTGCGTGGTTGTAATGTTGAGGTTGTGCGTGGATTCAAATTAACAATACCATTCACCTATAGGCACCACAGGAAACCCAGGAGGACGGTGGAGGTCTACGTGGTAAGGATTCAAACCCCCAACCACGCTTGCCATGGTGAAAAAGCCTAGTGTTGCATGAAAAGGTGGAGACCAAGCTCCTCATCCTGCGGACTCCTTAAGAGACTCTATGTAGGAGTCACATGCCTTCCTATATTGGCAGAATGAACAGGCTGGGGGATTCTCACCGACAAGTCTTCTCCTTAAGAAGGTGCAGTTTTTGACGTAGTACATTGGGAAGCACTTCTTGCAAATAACAACATTACCTCTAATATAGGCAACTTCACTAAAAGGTACCTCAGATCCGCAAAGACTACATTTAAACAACCTCATATCTCACTGTCCCTCAGCAGGCGGCGGTTTTATGGCTTTCCCACCGTCTGCTTCCCAGCGGTCTCCCTGGCCCCTCACTGCAACGGCTCCCCACGGCTTTACAACCAATGCAACCCTATTGCATAGGAACCATGCGGAGAAACTACTCAGTAGGGGCATCAGCGTGATAGCGATTTCATTTGCAGGGGCCCACGCGGCAACTCATGACTTAATAAGAAGGGGCTGCGACTTTAATAAAATCATAAGGAACGTTAAGGATTTAATAGCTGTGAAAAGGAGTGTGGGTAGTGATGTTAGGGTCATTGCAAGTTTCATAATGCTTCCCATGAATATTCATGAACTTCCAGAGTTCATGGAACTCTGCAGCGGGCTAGGTATTGAGGAAGTTACCTTAGATAACCTATCCTATGTACTTAGCAGGAACATGATTACATGGAGGGCTTTCAGCGACCCTTACGAGGAGGAGCCAAAGCATGTTAAACGCATAGTGGACATGGCCATGAGGAGGGCTAAGGAGCTTGGCATTAAGGCCTTCAGCTACTCATTAACATGCTGGGAATTGATAGAATGCCCAGAGAAGCCAACAGAGACCATATTCATAAATGTGAACGGTGAGGTATAGCCATGCGTCTTCCTGAACCTCCCAGTTAATGGCCATGAAATACCCAGGTGCTTCATGGGCAGGTGCTTTAAGTTAGGTAAAGTAAGCTTCGGTAACATTAATGATAAGCATTTGATCGATGTATGGCTAAGTAAGGATTACATAGACTTCAGGGTTAAGTTCAGTAGAAGGAGCCTACTAGAGGGTGAGCTAATGAACCTTGTGGAGGATTACGCATTCGAATATTTACCGCCACAGCAGTGTATTTCATGCTATAGGCTATATGGTGTGTAATGCACCTGTAATGTGCGTCTACAAGTGTAAGGCTACACCACGAGGACTACCTACCACTTAACTTCTCACCATTCATCCCTTTCACCATTTCACGGCTCAAGTGAAATAATTAATTTTAATAATTAACATGAGGGCTACGCATGAACCTACCCCCAGTAAGTAAAGTGAACGTGGCGGCAGCCCTAGGTAGCGCTAAGACTGTTAGGGTGATTAACCATGATTACGCAGCTTCTTAAGTTTTCATCCTACATCACCCTGTTAATATTCATCGCCGGTATTTCATATAGGTGGTGGAGGTGGTCAACAATGCCCATACACCTTAGATGGGAACTTTACCCTGTCCCCCATGAAGCAGGTAAGGCTGAGTATGGCGGTGGTTACCTGGAGGGGGCTTCTTGGTGGAGTAGGGGGAGTAAAGTCTCCACTATTGGTGAACTTAAGGAGCTGCTTAAGGAGATGCTCTTCATAAAGAGGATTTATAACAACAATAGGAGGCTATGGGCATTATCGTACTCATTCCACTTAGGCATATACCTAATACTAGTGTGGTTCCTACTAATACTCCTGGGAGCCGTAACAATCGCCTACATGCATGTACCAATACCATCAAGCAGCCCCTGGGCAACCTTCCTCCTATACGCTACCTTAATTATTGGCGGTACTGGTGACGTATTAGGGATAATAGGGGGTGTTGGTTTACTTACCAGGAGGCTCATTAACCCTGTGCTGAGGGATTACACAACATGGCCCGATTACCTTAACCTCATCCTTGTATTGTTACCGTTAATCAGTGGAATGGTTGCATGGACCTATGACCCATACTTCAACCTGGCGAGGGAATTCATGGTAAGCCTGGTAAGCGCATCAACAGTGCCGTACTTACCTCCAGCGGTAATAGTTAACGTCGTGTTTACCCAGGTGCTTATAGCTTATATACCGTTCACGAAAATAACACACTTCATAGGTAAGTACTTCACATACCATAAGGTTCTTTGGGATGATGAACCCAATTTAGGTCAACTTGATGATGAAATAGGGGATTTAACAACGTTGAGGCTACCGTGGAATGCAACACACATTAAACATGGTGAATCATGGGAAGGCAACGTAATGGGTGGTTCCTGATGAGGAAGGGGGATATTGTGAGGATTAGGGATATGGGTAAGCCTAGTGATCAGCTAATTAAGTTAACCATTAACGACCTAATGCCACTTCCACCACCCTACGATAAACCAGGTATGGAACCACCAATGACGGGGCCTAAATCGGATTGGGTGAAGAGCTACGTCACGGAGCTGGATGGTTACGTGGCCATTGACGTTCCATGGAAGCCGAGGAATAGGGATGAGGAGGAGCAGTTGGTTAAAAGGTTCCTTGAGGGTTTAAGAAAATTGACCTCAAAGGAGGGTAACTGGACGTTCCTACAACCCCTACTACTCTCACTAGACTACTGCGCAAAGTGCCAAAACTGCGCAGAGGCATGTCCCATATACGTGGCGAGTGGGAGGAAGGATATATACAGGCCAACGTATAGAGCTGAGGTATTGAGGAGGATTTACAATAAGTACATAGCCAAAAAGCCGGGCCCCGGTATTGAGTTAAACGCATACACTATACTCAGGCTTGGTGAATTAGCCTACAGGTGCACCTTATGCAGAAGGTGTGTCCAAGTCTGCCCACTCGGCATTGACAATGGCTTAATAGCCCATGAGATAAGGAAACTGTTCAGCGAGGAACTTGGCATAGCACCCACCGCCATACATGAGAAGGGTACTGTGCTTCAACTTAAGTCGGGTTCATCAACGGGTATGAGCCCCAAGGCCTTCATGAACATGGTTAAGTTCATGGAGGACTTGATTTACGAGAAGCTCGGCAGGAGAATTAAGATACCTGTTGATGAGAAGGGTGTGGACATACTGCTCATACACAACGCCGGGGAGTACATTTCATGGCCTGAGAACCCAGCTGCCTACGCAATAATATTTGAGGAGGCTGGGTTAAGCTGGACCCTTAGCAGTGAACTACTCGGCTATGATGCCGTTAACTATGGGGTGTGGTATGATGATGTTCAGTTATCCAGGATAGTCATGAGGCATGTTGAGGTTGCTAGGAAGCTTGAGGTTAAAAGGATAGTTATCGGTGAATGCGGCCACGCAACCAAGGCCCTGCTTGTTGTTGCAGATAGGCTACTTAAGGGTGGTGATAGGGTGCCTAGGGAGAGCGTCCTACCGATACTGAGGGATATTGTTAAAAGTGGTAAGCTTAACCTCGACTCATCCAGGAATAACTTCCCGGTTACGCTACATGACCCATGCAACATAGTTAGGCTGGCAGGCATAGTGGAGCCCCAGAGGGAGGTTCTCAGGGCCGTAGCGCCATTGTTTAGGGAGATGGAGCCACATGGGGTTTATAATTACTGCTGCGGTGGTGGTAGTGGCTTCGCAATAATGACCTCCCTTAACTTCCCTGAGTGGAGGATTAAGGTTGCATCCAGGATGAAGCTTAAGCAGATACTCGAAGCCTTCAAAGACGCCATGGACCCCAAGATACCTAAGTACGTCTGCGCCCCCTGCTCAAACTGCAAGGGTGAGTTAAGGGACCTATTAACCCACTACAGGGCCACTGAACTATACAACATTCACTACGGTGGCTTGGCTGAATTAGTAGTTAACGCTATGGTGGATTTGAAGGAGCCCTACATAGATTTTACACTTCAGTGAAAAGTTAACAATCAAGTTTGTTAACGTCAACCTACTGCTCATAAACCATAACCTTCCTTACCCACGGCTCAACCCCAAGGGAGTTAAGTAACCTTACCAAGTCCTTACCGCTTAACTTTAGCGATAACTCGGGGGTCTGTGAACCATACCTGTACACGTGAACTATACCACTCTTAGAGTAGACGTTAATGACCCACACCTGGGCGGCTGGTATAACCGTTGCCTGCCACTCAACCTTAGGCCTACTTAACCTCACCGCAATTAGGATAATTATCGATGCGGCGAAGCCACCTATTAGTATGTAGTAAGGCTGATAGGGGTAACGTACCGCCGTATTTTGATACATTAATATGGAGTAGGCTATTGAACCGATTACGAGAACCACCCCAGCCACAATACCAGGTATGAATATACCCCTATACCACCTGTACACGTTGGTTATATCCCTGTAGGCAACGCTGGACTCCGTGAAAGCAACTAGTAGCCTCCTACCACCGGTATCGTAGGTTTCAATTATCACAATTAGGTTCTAAATCCCACACTCTTAAAGCATTAATTCAATAGAAGACATGTTTACAGTAATGAGCAGTGAAGTCAGTAAACCTAACCATTCTTAGAGTTTGTTAACCGCTCACCACCCTCTAAGGTGAGGAAAGCTGCTCCTAGGGGCAGTTTCGGTTTTCATGATTATTCGTAGGGTTTATTGCCATTGGTGATGAAGCGATAGGTTTTAAACCCAGCTTCGGACACTACCATCAGAATCGTGGCGAATTCAAGCCCACTAAGCATTAGTCTCACCCACATCCAACACCAAAGGTATCAAGTGGCATTGATAATTTGCCGCCTCGAAGTTCACTTACCTTAAAAGGTAAAATCACTGAAGTTATGTAGGTTATGGTGTTAATAACGTGACCTTATTCAAACCATTAACTTTATCCACGCGTACAATGCCCATATCCCTAAGCTTCATGACGTGGCGCCAGAGGGTTGTCTTAGGTAGGTTAGTCAACTGCTGCAGTTGTGACTGGTACAGTGAGCCACCGTACTGCCTAAGGGTCGCTATTATCAACTTATCTACATCATCGAGGTTACGTCCTTCAACAGCCTCAATGGCCCTACGCCTACTCAACATAACCACCACAGACACTATCACTATCAAGGCCACGGCCACTGTAATGTAGAGTGGTGAGACCGAGTTACTAACAGGCGGCGGCCTAGTGGCTGAGGTTGAAGTTGAAGTGGTGCTGGGTGCCGTTGACGTAACTGTTGATGTCGACTGTGAGCTAGTGGTTGTGGATGAAGTCGTAGATGAAGTCACCACTGCCGTTTGCGTTACCGTACTGGTTGGGCTACTGGTAATGCTGCTGGTGGTGCTGGTGCTTGTGGATGTAGTAGTCATGGTAGTGGTCGTGGTGGATGCCGTAGTTGTGGGTGTGGTTGTCGTCGTTGAGGTTAACAGGCCTTTGGGTACGTAGGCGTACTGTATCGTGTAGCGTCCAGGTGGAAGCGTAACCACCAACGTTGACCCATTAATGATCCTGTAGCTAACTATGCTTAAGGGTAGGTTAAATGGTATTACGTACGGTGGGAAGACTATGGTCACGTTGGTAGTGGAGCTTACGTTAAAGGAGTAAAGGAGTACCTTACCGTTAAACGTGTAGTTGCCGTAATACATAATTGACACGTAGCCACCGCCAAAGGCGAAGATAACCAGTGTATTGTTTGGATATAAGCTAACAGGTATAGGGGCGCCCGTTGAGTCATTAACAGCCTCTATAGTGTCGGGAATTGGCACAACAGGAAGGCTAACATTAATTACGGTTGTATTTAATGGAAGGTAGAGGGTGTAGTTGACTAAGGGCAATCCACCAGCCTTAAACAGTATAAGCAGTATTAAACCCAGCATCGAAGTTTACGTTAGGCAGCCTTTTAATAATTTTTCCTTAAGCCTCATACATGATGAGTTAAGCTACATGTAAGTTTATACCCTTGAGAAAAGCATAAAAAGGCCAGTTTATAGCTTAATTTTATGAGATACCCTAGGTTGTACACAAAACTGTGGGTGGTTTCAATAGCAGCCGCTGCACTACTCCTAGTATACACAGTTATGCCGCTTCACAGCCAGGCGTCAAGTGGCCTACCCCCCATGACGCCTTACAACACGTTGTACTCGGCTGTTGTAGTGTCAACACCCATGACGTCCAACTCCTCGTATAACCCCAACATATTCACCACGTCCGGTATATGGACTCATCAGTATGGTTTGAACTATGCCTATTTAGCCATGTATAACCTATCCAGCGGCACCTGGATACCTGACCTGGCCTATAACTGGACTATTCAGTATAACTTGACTGTTGGTAACATGAGCGGTTGGGCTAAGATAACGGTTTATCTTAGGCACTCCGGTTGGAGTAATGGTCAACCCTTCACCTGCTGGGACTTGTACGCAACAAACCTGATACAGGCTTTGATATATGATGCGTTGGGTAACGTTACCTGGGTTAACAACTACACGTGCATAATATGGGTACCCCCAGACGCCGTGGTCAACAGTAATAACCTCATGACCTTCTACTACGTTAGCGATGGCGGCTTGGGCATTTTCATTAATTACCAGCTCTATGAACCATTCATAGAGAACCTATCTAAGAACTGGAACATACTGTACGCAGCCAACTTCGGCTATGGCACGCCGCAGGAGCAGTCTGAGGGAGCCAGTTACATTAAGACTGAGTTCGCCTTACTGCATAAGTACGAGCCAACATTCACATTCCCACCACCTCAAAATGGCCCATTCTACGTCTGCGACATAACACCATCCGAAATAATACTGTGCAAGAACCCGTACTACTGGGACGCCAACAATATTAAGATAGACTACGTGGTATTATACCAATTCACATCAACAACACCGCTGTTTGCAGCATTAGAGACGGGTGAATTATCATTCTACCAGGGTAATTTACCACCGTCAATAGCGTCAGTGGTTCTTAAGAACCCGTATATGAACTACGCATTGACGCCAGGCGCCCCAGGTGATGCCCTATACATTAACTTCCTATGGCCCTATATGATTTATCCGCAGGTTAGGCAAGCCCTAATATATGCCCTAAACCTAACCCAAGTAGCCGAGGCTGCTGGTGCTCCATATGAACCAGTGCCTGAACCTAACAATGCCATAGTTTACCCAACTATTAACCCACACTCCTTCGTGGAGATGGTTCAGTACTGGGATCAGATGGGTTATCCACTGATAAACTACACATACAACCCCACAGAGGCTGCTCAATTGCTTGAGTCGGTTGGCTTCACTAAGAAGGGTGGTGTATGGTACACGCCAAATGGTACACCATTTAAGCTGGTTATACTTGTTGATTCAGGGTCAGCTTCGAACCCGCAGTTAATGGCCATGTTAACCACCGTTGAGAACCAGTGGAATGCCTTTGGCATACCGACAACGATAACCATAGAACCGTCCACTGAATTCCCGCAGATATACAGTACCATGGCTACCCAATATGCCTTAGCCTATAGGTATGGCCCACCGGGCTTCTCAATAATAATACCAGACCTATTCCCAGTTAACGGCTACTTCGAGGGTTATCCAATCAATGTAACCCACTGGTGGGGTGAGGTTACGTTACCTAATGGAACCATTGCTTGGCTATGGGGACCAAACTCACAGACACATGGCATATGCCCACCGCAGCAGGTTACTGTGCAGCAGATTAAGGATTGCGTGTTCATGTGGGCTTGGGAGGCTAACCACAACCCATGGTTCATAAGCTTAGATACGCCGTATGAGGAGGTTTGGTACAATACTAAGTACTTGCAATTCCCACCATCGAATAGTTGGGTCTGGGCTGAGAGCCCATCTCTAGAGATTGCTGGCCCAATGTGGTGGTCAATACTAACCACTGTTCAACCTAAACCAGTGGTTACAACAACCACCACTACTGCTCCTGTTACGACTACGGTTTCTACTACGACTACTGTGACTTCTACGACTACTGTTGTTACTTCTACGACTGTTGTTAGTGGTACCACCACGACCTACACCACCACATCCACAGTACCAGTAACAAGCACAGTCACTTCAACAGTAACAGCAACAGCACCACCAACCACGGTAACAGTCACCAAACCAGTAATCAGCACAACACTAGTAATCGGAATAGTAGTAATCGTAGTAGTCATAGTAGCGGCAGTAGTAGCAGTAATAGCACTAAGGAGGAGGTAAACCTTTAAACTTGTAGGCTTCAACCTTAAATTTAAAACTGTAGTTTTTCCAATTCCCAATCCTTCTCAGCTTTAGCAGTTAATTCAATGTAACCCAAGCTTAAGTGACCTCGTCATAGTAATGGTTACGTTAATCCCCATGTAAATCCCCCAACCTCAGCCTACACCACACTGAAAGAGAAGCCATCAACTACACTAGATGATCTCAAAGGAGAATTGAGGAAGCCTTAGTGCAAAATCCCTGAACCTGTTGAGTTCGGTTTTGAGGATTTTTAAAAATGAAGGTCATTGAAGGCTAGGGTGATTAAGATGCAAGGTGATTTGGTTGGTTTTTACCTATGGTTTCGCTGCCTATCTACGTATCTTAAGTTTCACGTGGCTGTGTCTTTAGTGAATCCCTTTAAGGCACTGTGTGTCTGTCTTAATGTGGTTGTGGTGTCGGGTTTGGTTGGGGGTGTTGTTCAAAGGTGTCTTGGTGAGTTGGGGCTTGGTTTGGGGAGTGGTGGTTGTGACTTATTGGTTGGGGATTGTGGTAGTGTGGGTGGTTTGAGGGGTGTGCCTGGTGTGTATATTCTAGTTGATGGTGGTGTTGTGCTTTACGTTGGTGAGGCTGGTGATGTTGCTAGGAGGGTTGGTGGTGAGCATTGTAGGGCTAGGATTGGCGCCTCTGAGGGCGTCACAAGGCTCCTAATGTACCTACTTGGTGAGGTTTGCATGCGGAGTGATGAATGGGTTAGGCTTAATGTTGTTGATAGGGAGAGGTTCATAGTTAACAGAATCCTAAAACCAACAATAAACAAACTAACCATAATAACGGTAACATGCCCACAACTCAAAAACCCAAAAACCAGAAACAGGGAGAGGTTAAAGTTGGAGAAATGCCTAATAAACGAACTAAAACCAACACTCCAATACACACCACGTAAACCTTAAACCCTTAAAACACATCATTAAACAGGCTAAGGCGAGTTAAAAACCTAAAACAATAACCCCAAGAGAACTAAGGAGGGGTGGTGAATACCACGCCTTACTTACGCAACTTAGTGTTTCAATCCCCTTTAACATTCCACATTTTACCTCTGACGTAATGCATGTGGTTGATGCAGTAAAGCATTTAATAATTATTGAGGTATTATTGAGTTAGAGTGGGGAATGCCTCCTAAGGTTATTACCATTACTAACCAGAAGGGGGGTACTGGGAAGACCACCTTAACTGCGCTTTTGGCGTATGGCTTGGCGATTAGGGGGCGTAGAGTCCTCATGCTTGATTTAGACCCACAGAGTCACTTATCGTCCCTATTCCTAAGAATTAACGAGGTGGAGAACATAAGCGATGGTGTGTTGGAACTAGCTACTCAGGGTCGTTTTAAGATAAGGCAAATTGACTTGGGGGTTAAGGTGTCTGGTGAGGTTGGGTTGATACCATCGGGCATTAACTACATAATAGACGTGTTTAGGGGTATGATACCTGCGTGGGATCCTCAAGCCGTGTATAGTAGGCTAATGACGGAGCCGGCTATAAACAAGGGTTACGATTACGTTATTTGCGACACTCCCCCAGAATTATTCACACCCACAATGTGGGGTTTATACGCAGCCGACTACATAATCATTCCATCTAATATGGAGGAGCTATCCCTACTTGGGGTAAAGATCCTGCTTAAGGAAGTCATACCTGACGTCATCATGAAGAGTAAGAAGGAGCCGAAGGTATTGGGAATAGCCCTCATTAACATTACGAGGAGGGTTAAGAGCGATACCATTGCCAAGCTGGAGACTAGTGTTGAGAGGTTTGTTAGGCAGTTACCATCCGCCATCTACAGTAGGGTGTATGGGAAGCTGTTTTTCGATACATTGATTTACAGGGATGATGAATTGAGGGATTTAGCCTATAGGCCTAGGAGGTGGGAGATCCCACTCAGCAGGGTCATAAATAGGTCTAGTGAACTTAGGAGTGAGGTTGAGGGTTTTGCAAGTGAGGTTGAGAATAGGATTAATAACTTCAAGGGCATGGTGTAGGCTATGCCGAAGCGGTGCATAGAACTACCAGAGTACTTGGATAAGTGGCTGGAGGAGTTCGCAAGGGACACCGCTAGGAGCCCCGACGACTTCATAGCGGAAATCCTACACAGGTACTACGATGCTTGGAAGATTGGGAGGGACTCTGCATACAGGCTGGATGAAATTGTTGATGAGTATCTAAAGACTCATGTTAACGCACGTAGTAAGCATGTGATTAGGTATTTCGCCCAGTGGATTAAGAATAAGGGGTTTGAGGTAGGCGACATCAATGAGCAACTTATTGACAAGTTCCTTAGTGATTACCTCTCAACAAGAAGTGTAAGGGAAAGTACTCGCCATGCTTACAGGCGGACTCTAAGGCGTTTTATGGCATTCATTAAGGAGGCTAAAGCATGATGAGCATTAAAGTTAGGTTTAAGTTGAATCATTTAAAGACTGCATGCCTAGGCAGTTAACTAAGATGCGGGAGATACCTCACCTGCACCTCCACCGCCCCTGCCTTTAACCAGCTTTGCTTGGGGGTATTGTTTTAAGGGGGTTTTAAGGGTTTGCATGGGTGCTGGTGAGTTTAAGCTGCTGTGTAGGGCTGCGTGTGACTTCTGTGAGTCAAACCTGAGGTTTATATCTGGTAATAGGCCTGGCCTCCTCAAGGATCTTAATGACTTAATTGGTGATGCCTATGATTTAATGCCAGCCACTGCTAGGTCTAACCCTAACTCACTCTTCACGTTCGCACTGATGAACCTAGTACAGCCACTCGCCAACTACGTACTGCACTCGGTGCTTGAGTGCGCACCATACTCCACCCTATCCTCAATGAGGCTCATCATAGAGTCCCTGGCGGTCGGCCTCTACGCCGATAGGTGGTTCGGCAATGCTTGGCTTGGGGAGAGGTTGAGTTTGGTTAGGGGCTTTGAGTTGGGTAGGTTTAGGAGGTGTGGAGAGGGTAGGGGTGAGGATTACGCACTCTGCAGCCAATACGAGAACTTGAGTAATGAGGTTAATGAGGCATTGGATTGGTCGAGGGGTTGGTTAGGCAGTATCCTCGGTACTAGTACTGAGCCCATGGACTTCATATATGAAACCTACAATTCACTATCAAAACCCATCCACGCCGTGGCGATGATTAATGGAGGGGGTGTGCTTGGGGCCTTGGGAATTGCCGTGGCTGATTACATGCGTTCAAAAATCGGCATCCCACCAATGCGGACAGTCATAATGCCGGCTGAGTGCGAGGAGGACGACCTAGTAATACTCGACGCAATCCACATGTACCTATTACTCACTAGGTTATCCATGAACATGCTAATCTACGCATGGGGAGTAGTAACAAAAGGCATGAGCAATGGGGAGCTTGAGAAGGCTAAGGCGAAGATTGAAGAGGCATTAAAGAGAATAGAGGAAGTGTATAAGGAACTGGAGAATAGGTATAGAAACAAGACTGAGACCAATCACTAAGTGGCTCACATTGCTCCCAGCTAACCACCCTAACAAGACATTAACCACCCCCTAGAGGGTTAAGGAGGTTAAAGACGCCTTAGCAAAATACAGGGATGAGGTGAGGGAGTTATCGACGCTAAGGGGTTAGAGGCTCATTGTAACCGAAACACTCAAATTAACAGCAACAGTACTACGCATTAATGCCTAAGTGCCCTTACTGTGGCTCGGAGGACTTAACACCAATTAAGACCTGGAAGTTCAAGATTTATGTGGTGACGATGTATAGGTGCA
>Ga0081474_141678_pt1 | contig 14422 bp, 9 predicted proteins | sample OneHunmetagenome_2_FD_70978 | JGI IMG/M metagenome (GOLD analysis project Ga0081474, IMG submission 70978) | Ferrous microbial mat communities from One Hundred Spring Plain, Yellowstone National Park, USA v2 (version 2) | ecosystem: Environmental > Aquatic > Non-marine Saline and Alkaline >... | reverse complement strand
ACCTAGCGCTCGTCCCCTTTTTAGTGTTACTGATGTAGGATCAATTAAGTCACTTTCATTCTATAGAAACAAATAGAAATCGCAATGGAGCCCTGAATCGCCCATATTAGCTTTTTACCTTGTTTAACCAAAATGATTTCTTACTTATAATTTTAATTGTTATCCTTTTTAATTATTATTCTATGATTTTATAAATATTAATGATATTCTAACTTGTATATTGGATTAATGATATGATATAATCCAAGCCATCATCTATGTTAATTTTATCTTTGAGTAGCTGATCAATTTCATTTAATCTTTTATATCTAATAACTTGTGAATCTTTAGCTCTTAGATTATCTTTAGCATACACTGGAACTCCAAATGCAGCTGCTAATCTCATAGATCCAGATGAGGGGGCATCTGTTTCCTGGAAAAAGACAAATGCCTTACATTCGGAAAGCTCTCTAACTAGCTCTTCATATGGTATATAGTCTTTTATTATTACTTTTACATTGAATAATCTAAGCATAGCGTACTTTAATTTTATAAGTCCTTTTAAATTCTTTGATGAGACTAGAGGAGTATTACAGATAATATTTAAAGGATAACTTAACATCTTCTTACATTGATCTTTAACGAATTTATCGTCAGATATCAAATAGTTAAAACTCATGACTAATTTTTTACTTCCTTTTAGTTTTCTGATTTGATCAAACCGCTTAAATTGAGACCAAAAGCCAAAAGAGCAATAATCAAATATTCTCTCGGATTCAGAAAACTCTAATTCGTAAGCTATATGGGGTACATAGTACCAAGAAATTCTAGAAAAGTCCATACCATAATGCGAAGGTATTCCATGATATAAATATATTAAATCCTTTCTAAATTTTGGAAGTGTTTTGGAATGAATTTCTATGTAAGAATTTTTGGGTAATTCTTCTAATTTTCTAAACTTATTAGTATAAGACAATAGCTCCTCAAATTCAACCAAAATAAAATCGTTTTCGTCTTCCGTTTGCGGTAATCCTTCTAAGACCTTAAATCCTCTTTTTTTTAATCTGTATATCAAATGCTTAGCATACTCTGTAATTCCATCTTTAGCTAGATTAGGATGATACACATAGATCGTATTTACGAACCTTTTATTCTCTTGTTTTTTGTTATATAGAACCAATATATTTTTCTCATCTCCAATTAACTCGAATTTATCACTTAATAATTTCACATATGCCTCTTTTTCTTCTAAAGCCATTTTATCTAATAAAATTAAATATAATTTAGTTTTAGGCTTAGATATTCTAGCCAATTCAATCGAAACATGGTTAGACGATCTTGTTCTAGAGTCTATAAAAAATAATATTCCATCAAATAATGAGTGAGGAAACCTAATCTCACTAAGTTTACCTTTAACGTATTTTATTCTCCAGTAGAAGGGTAAATCATATACTTCATCACTTTCTCCCAATCCTACAATTTTAGAATCAAATTTTCCTAGCATGTTTAATATAGGATCTAACTTTTTGCTTACATTCAGTAGCAAGATTCGTCCATTTATCAATGACTTAATGTCATTCTTTAATAAGGCTTCAATGTTGTTTAACATTTCCCTTTCGTAGTTATCAGACATGTTTTCTTCTCACCTCAACAATTTTTAAGGCAATATAAATTGTTATCAATACAAGTAAACTTATACCGATGTATTTTAAATATAGATATTCGACATATTTTTGGACTGGCAATGTAACCTCTATTTGCAATAATCCAGACTTATTTATAAACCACGCATTAGCGAATCCATACGCAACAAAATGATATTGTGAGGGTAGCTCTGTGCCATTTACATAAACCATCCAATATGGTGAAAAAGTTTGTGAAAAAACTAGTAAGAACGGGCCACTTGAGTTTACAATAACGTGAAAGTTTTCGTTATTAATTTGGCTTATCGATATTACTTTTGCCTTATGAAGATAAGGAATAACTGAGTATAAAAACCTTGTTTGATCTGATGAAAGATTATATATATTATTATATGGCGTTATTATAAGGGAATTTCTGACACTATAATTGGAATATGATAAGTAGTGTATCATTTGTGATGAATTAGCAATTATTACTATACTAGAGGAATAAAATAGTCCATCTGGATTATTATATTTGAATAATGTAATATTACCATAGTGATTAACGTAAGTTAAGTTCAATAATGTAAGACTTTCATTAATTTCGGAAATATTAAAACTTGGCATAGTACCTCCAGGAAAGTATAATGCATCAGATTCAAGGATTACATACTTAACGTTTAAAATCGATAATAAGTTATTGGCTAGTACTCTATTATGATTCAGTAAAGCTGAATAGAATTCCCAGTATAGAGAATGAGTACCTGGGCTTGTTAGATAGCCACCATCTATTATATTCTTATTATCTAATAGCCAGTAGTATATGTCTAATCCCAGGTATTTAGTAGTTGAGTATAATGAATAAGTAGGGGGAAGTACTAAAACAGTGTTTAAACCTGGATTCTGGTTAATAAATTGTGAAATATAAGAATATGGCTGTATATTATTAATATAGGGAGAAGGTCCGTTTGAAAAATATGTCTCGATACCGTATCCACCAAGAACTGGCAAACCATATGATATGGATAAAATAATTAGTAATAAGCCTCCAAGAACAGTTTTCTTCTTACTTTTTATGTGCATGATGATTATGCGCACTCCATAGGAAAATAAGATAGCCATGAGAAATGGCATCATGAAATCAAGAGCTACCCATGGATATTTTAAAATGACAAATACAGGGAAATTTTCAAATAGATATTTTATTATGTCAAAAGCTGGAGAATAGATTCCCATCCATAGATTTATAATCAGTGATACTAATATAAAAACGAATATTATATAGTCCTTTATATTTTCTGTCTTTTTACTTATTAATGGAATTATAATAATAAAAAATATAATTAAACTAATAATATTTGAAAAGATATTTTCATAATATTTGAAAAGAAATATTGGTTGTCTATTATTTGCAAATAAATTTTCAAAATTGGGAATTAAGCTGGGAGATATGAGTATAGAAGGCAAATTTAAGCTATATTCCCCATAAGTACTTAAGCTACCTTTAATGATTTCATTATTTAATCTTATGAAATTCTCAGTATATAAATTAGTTGTGTATATGAAAGGTTTAGAAGACAAATATACTAGAAACCCAACAAATATCACAGAGAATATTAATATTATTAGGCTTTTCTTACGTCTTACTTTAATTATTGATAGATAGATAACATAAGGTACATAAACTAATAAAAGGATTAAATTCCATACATTAAAATTATAAATAAGTAAAATAAATAAAAGGTAAATTAAAGAAATATATTTTAGACTTAGTCTTCCTTGACTTATAGTTTCAAACATATCATGAGTCAGGATAAACAAAAAAGGCATTAAACCCTCTGCTACAATATCTGGCCATTGTATAGGATTAAATAAACCTCCCCAAAACCACCACCAAGGTACCCCATAATAAAACAAAGCAGTAGGTATAATTATTAGAATCTTTCTGCTCCAGTGCACATTAACATCGAATTTCATCAACTTTTCTATGAACATTATTGTGCCTAACCCTCCTAAGTAGTAAAAAATCCATATTGTTATGAATTCACTTAACCACGCCGGCAAAAACATTGATGTGATATATTCTATTTCCACAAATATAGCGAAGGGATTTATAGTTCCTCCTAGAACTCCTAATCCACGTTGTGGTATCCATAGATTAAAAATGTTAACTAACTGATTAGATGTACCGTATGGTATGAAGCCTTGATCCCAATAATATACAACATCGCCTTTAAATGACAGTAAGAGTATCAAAGAGCTTATAATACCTACTATTATACTCCTTAATATTATATACTGGCTATCGCTTGAAGCTAAGATAGATGTTTTAAAATTAGGCACTTCGTACAAGGTAATATATTAGATGGAAATATAAATTTGGTGGAAACAACTTCGGCGTGACTCTTCTACTTTCCTAGACTTTAAACTCTAATTTTATTAAATTCAAGATAAAGCTATTAAAATGAGAAAATAATGTTTACAATTAATTTAGTATGATATTTCAGGATAAGGAAAACTGTTAAATATAAGTAAAGCAATGAGCTAACTGAGTATGTTTATGACTATTACGAGAAAATATTTTAGGGCGGTAGAGTTTTATTTTAGAAATTTTAAAAACATGTATCCTCTACTCCTAGTTTTAACTATTTATCTTCTATTAAAAATGAAGATCTATAAGATTTATAAAAATATCTTTAATATTTTAAATTATAAAGTTTTAAAACTTAAATTGAAAAACGGAAAATATTTAAATTTACATGTAGTATCTCTCTGGCATCTTTTATCTTATGGGCAAAGAAACCCTAACCTAAAAATAGATCTAGATAACAAGTATATGTACTTAGACAGTGATAGAATACCTTTAGAAGAGCTAAAATGGGGAATCAGAGCTCACTTTAAAGGCTGGAAATATGTAGGTGATCATTGGGAACTTGAATATGGAAAATTTAACGTGAAGTTCAAACGTATGATCTTTTCAATCTATGAGGTATTTAATGATGAAATCTACGAGAGTGACTTTAAAGATAAGGAAGTTGTAGATATTGGTGCTAATATTGGTGATTCTGCTATTTGGTTTGCGTTGAATGGGGCTAAGAAGGTGGTCGCAATAGAGCCTCTTGTTGACGCGTATAACGAAGCAAAGTATAATATCCAGTTAAACGGTCTGCAGGATAAAATATTTTTAATTAACGCGGCTATATCCTATGATAAACCTAAGGTGCTTGTTCCTAATGAGATAGATATTTACGAATCAGCTCATTTCAACTTAAAAAAGAATTGTAATGAAAAACAAATAAACATGACAGAAGTAGAAACATTAAAGCTGTCTGACATATTGAAGTTATGTAGTGAGCCATGGCTTCTTAAGATGGACTGTGAGGGATGTGAATATGATGTTATCCGAAACGATCTACAAGGCTTGTCTAAATTTAAATACGTAATTTTCGAATTTCATTTCCCAGATAAGATTAGAGAAATTTTGTCCATTTTAGACAAAAAGTTTAACTGTCACATAAGAGAAAAAGGAGAAAGCTCGGCGTTAATTTTTTGTGAAAAGAAGCCTAATTAGATTAATCGAATATCTAAACTTTTTACCTTTCTTAATGTAATTGGACTTTTCCTCTACTTTTTATATTACAGGAAGTTCCAAGAAGCTTTAATAAGTCTAACACATTAGAAAATATAATGACTTTTAATGTATTAAAGCAACTTAAAGGAGTCTTAATTACTTTCAATAATTACAGAAAAATGTATAAAAACTATTTTTCTGTAATTGCACAAAGAGTACTAAAAATTGATGAAATTGAGGTAGATATTAGAAATGGACCTTCAACAATCCTAGGAAGCGACAATGTTGCTAAACTTGCAGCAATCTTTGGAAATCTATATCCATATATTAAGATAATTGATATTGACAATAATAAGATTGTATTTGAATATAGAAAGAAGCGAATAACTTTGGTTAATTGGGTTTATGGCGGTAGTGATGCTTTTACAGATTACAATTGGTTAGATGTTAGCGGAAAATCTGTCTTGGATATTGGTGCTAATGTTGGTGATTCTGCTATTTGGTTTGCGTTGAATGGGGCTAAGAAGGTGGTCGCAATAGAGCCCTATCCTTTCCCATATAATATTATGCTCATGAATATCAAGGAAAATAATTTTTCAGATAGAATATTAGCACTTAATTGCGGTGTAGGTAAGGAAAAATATAAAATAAGAGTAACTACTGAGCCCACTTTTAGAGATAGTGATTTGAAGGCTAGTGAGAAAGGAGTAGAAATAAGTGTATACCCGTTAGATTATTTAATTGAAAAATTTGGTCCTTTCGACGTTTTAAAAATGGACTGTGAGGGATGTGAATATGACACAATTTTAAATAGTCAAAATATCAGAGATTTTAAACAAATTCAATTAGAATATCATTATGGTTGCGAAGAACTTAAAATTAAATTAGAAAATCTTGGATTTAATGTAAAATGCACGAAACCTGTCCCAGTATACAGTCCTCATGCAAAAAAACCAAAGATGGCAGTCGGATATTTATATGCGCTTAAGTAAAAATTTGCTTTTTTGATATTTAAAAGATTTAATTAAAAATTTATTAATCTTTTTGTAAGAAAGTAGAAGTGCTTCGAAAGGCTATCATTTAGCTATCTGCATATATGTAACGAGTATTTCTTATGGGTAGGAAACCGGTAATTAGGCATTTCTCGTCCCTCTTGTAGTCGTCATAGCACGATCAAGTGTGGTTCAGTAGGCAGAAGTATTTGCAGAGTTGCGGTAAGTATTTTTGGATGATACTAGTTACTATTATTCTAAGAAGGTTAAAGTTAATGCAATGGTTGTCGATGGGATTAATACTTTCACTAGGGTATTTTACAGTGGGTTTTTGCTCGTTTCGTTCCCACTTCCCTTGGTCTTTACATTTTTAGGATGGGGATGAGAAGGCATTCAACTTTCAAGAGGCATCGCATGCTTCGCCTCTGACAGACCTGGGGAATCAAGAATCTATTCATGATATTCATGTTTCCCCAATATCCTTTGATGCCATGATGCTTTGTTTTCTTTGCATAGTGTTAAGTGTTTCAGCCCCTAGAGTTATTTAGTTACAACCTCCTACATGGGGGTTTTATCCCCTTGGAGTGAGTGGGTTATCTTGATTTTCTCCTTACTTGTTATTTCTTTTTCTCTTATAACACATGGTTTTATTAGTTCACTAGCTTTACGTGAATTCCCCGTAGTAGGGTTCTGTAGTATGGTAAGAGGTGAGTAATGATTATAATATATCTCTCCTATTGGAATCATACTATAATCAATTTTGCTATCCTAACGAGTCCTTACACTTTAAGGGATAGGCTCGTTAAAAGGGTATTAAGGCCATTAATAGGAATTTGAGTATGATCAAGTATTCATTAACCCTAGTTTTGTGGACTAGAAAGTTAAATCCCAGAATCCTTAGTCTGATGTAAACAACTCTCAAACATTACTGATTAAGATACTGCTATAAATTGAAATCATTAATAATTAGTGATTATATTTTTATATATACCTATTTCTCTCAACGTTAAAGATACCGTCAACCAATCCTTGTACTACTGCCTTAACTCCTCTTATTCCTCTTCCTGCTTTGTTTGCGACGTATATCCAATACGTTAAATAGATTGGAAGAGACATGAAGAAAGTTGCCTTTTTGGGTAAAGGATCAAGATCTCTGTGAAAAACTATTTTTGATTTAATTGCATAATACAATCTCATTTCATTATACCTTCTAACCCTCTCCTTTATATCCACGTCATGATAAACCCTTGCAGATCCTAAAGTCACGTTCTTGTAACCCAGTTTCTTTATTTTGTATTGTAAATATCCGTCCTCCCCATTCCAGGGTATTCTCCTCCACGGAATTAAACCGGCTTTCTTTAATGCTTCCTTTCTAAACATGTAACTGTTAGCAAACACATCTACTTCTATCACTTTCCCCTCTAAGCTCCTGCAAGGGAAGCCAGAAGAGAGCGATATAGTTCTCCTCATAAACCTGGAGAGAATTGCTCCAGCATACATTACCGTATCTGGAGAAGAGTAATAACAAGTTACTGGTGCAATCGTGCCTACTTCCTCATGGGATTCTATGAACTCTACTAGTTTCTCTATTGTATTTCTCTCAACTACGTTATCATCATCAATAAAGAAAATGTAATTCCCTTCACTTGCCTCAATAGCGTCGTTTCTGGATTTAGCAACAAGAGTAGGTCTCTCGTGTTTTATGTACTTCACGTATGGATATTCCTCTTTTATCATGCTTTCTGTACCGTCAGTTGACGCATCATCTACCACGATGATCTCAAAGTCCTTAAATGATGAATCTTTAAGAGAGTTTAAAAGCCTTCTGAGTTTTTCTTTTCTATTATATGTAGGGATGGCAACGCTAACTTTTACCATTAGCTTTCGGTTTTCATACATCCATATAAATTTTATGTGGCAAGACAGCGATTACAAATATGAGAAGGGAGATTGTGTAGTTAGATTAAGTACGTAACATCCGCATTTTATAGCTTATCGAATGAGGTAAAGAGAACGAGGTAGGAGTTAATATTGTTAATATATAAAAACTTATGAAAAGAATGAATCTCATTAATTCAAATAATTGCTTATGTGAAACGAGTTCCAAATTTCCTCAATAAGGTTTTTAAATATAAATACTTCTAATAGCGTGTATGGTGAAAGACCCAATAAAGGAATTCTACGAGCAACATTATTCTAAACTTGAGTTTATTCTTCATGTGTCGAAGAAGAATATTAAGACCTTCAAACTTCACTTTTACTAGTAAACTTAATTAGGAATCTTTGAGGATTTAGATTTAATCTTTACTTCCTATTTCTAGGATTAGGCGAATTGGAATTTTTACGGTTTAATTATTTATTAGTGTTAACGTTAAAGGCAATATTACGTTGACTACTTGTGCGTTATATAATCTTATCTTTCTCTATTTAAAGAAAAACTTAAATTGTCCTCAAGCCAATTTTAATAGTTTTTATAATCAATTTATTAACATTATTAAAAAATTTAACTCATTAATCTCAAATTTAATGATTCAGCGTATGTAATACAAAGTCTCAGTTTAATAGCTTTACAATTCTTATGAATATAAATGCAATTTAATTTAATAATATATAATTATATAATTATTACTTGACATACTTAAGACTATATTTCCTTATCGTCTAACCCTATTACTAGAAAGATATACGTCAATGCTAAACATAATTATAAGTATAATCGCATATATTACGTAATTGTGTATGAATAATAAAATTATATCATATAGCGTAACAAATATAACTAGTAGGGGAGAGATAAAGACTATAGTCTTTTCCATTTCTTCATAAGAGTAATAAGGAGGATTTATTAAATCTATAATATAAAAAGTGTAAAGAATAATAGCTGATAAAATAATATTAAAGAAGGATAACAGTAGAGAAGTAATACTTAAGGCAAAAAGAACGATTAAATTTGCTTTCCATGTCACACCCCTTTATTTGGCTTTAATATTTTAAGACTTTAGGCTATCTTATCACCTTGTAATATTAGTTGATATAAAATCGCGTTTATATGAGAAAATCAATAATGAAATAGTGTAAACACTAAGTTATATTTATTATTCTACACATTTATTTAATCACTAAATTATAGCCGATTAATTGAAAGTGTAGTTATAGATTGTTAAATAGAGAAATTCTTTATATAGAGTATACTCTAGCTCAGATTCTCAGAGGTGCTTTTACTTAAAATACAAATTTATATTTAAATGATTATATTTTCATACTAAATATCGTTTATTTTACATATATTATGACAGTATGAGTAATGAGTTATAAATAAGGTAATTCTCTCAATAAAGTATGAATCTAACTGAGATTCTTAATTGTGTTTGAGCAGCGTTTGTAAACGTCTAATATGGGATTTCTCGCCTAGATATAAGGCAAAATCTAATAACTACTTTCAATGCTAACATCCTCCATTTCATAGCTATCGTTTACTATGAGCGAGAAAATACAGTAAGACTTTTTAGGTGTAATTAATTATTTTATTTGTCTTGAATATTGCCATCTCAGCTTATGATAAGAGAAGTTCTGGAATTTCATCGTATACGTTAGAAGTAGCTAAACTCATATCAAAGGATTTTAAGAAAATTTCTCTACTCTCTTTTCAAAATATAGAAATACCAGGAATTGAGGTAATTCCTTTAAACTTAACCTATTATTCTAGACCTCTTCCCATAATTACTTTTATGAAAAATAGGGAAAAAATAAGGGAAATGATAAAGAACTTTGATTTAGTCCACGAAACCCTACCCCCGTGGGGAAGTGTAGCAGACAACTATGTAACAACTAAATGGGGGTATGTATCTTATTTTAAACTTTCTTTAATACGTCTTACAGGTTTGTCATTTCCTGAAAATATCGGCGCTTTTCCAGTAACTTTTCAGCATTATTTAATGGATAAGTGGTCAATAAAAAGAGCTAAATTTATAGTTGACGTTAGTAAAGAGAGTCCCAACTTCATACCTCCACCAGTAGAATTGAGATCCCCTAAGAGCTATGAATGTTCAGAGAAACTCCGTATATTGTTTGTTTCCAGAAATCTCAATATGCCTAGAAAAAATCTAAAAACATTATTAAAAGCTTTAAGAATGGTTAATATTCCTATAGAGCTCCATTTAGTTGGAGAAGGAAAAGTGAAAAATCAAAGTTCTTTCCCCATAATCTATCATGGGTTTCTTCCCCGCGAAGAAGTGATTTTGTTGATGAAAGAAGTTGATGTTCTAATTTTACCGTCTACGTATGAGGAGTTAGGCTTTGTAGGATTAGAAGCTTATTCCGTAGGTTTGCCTGTAATAACAAGTGATATACCTTCATTTAGGGCAGTTTTCAAAGAAAGTCCTAAGTTTCCTCCTAAGGATTTTAGAAGTCTTGCTAAACTAATTATATCTTTAAATTGTGAAAGTTTAGAAAAATTAGGCAGACTTAGCAGAGAATATATAGCTAAAAGTAACGAGATAGCAAGAAGTAAATTTCTATCTATTTATAAGAAATTATTATCATATTAAGTTATGGAGTATTCTTAAAAATGCTCATAAAATTCAAGAATATTTGTATTATTATATAATAATAAATCCTAATTACAATAACCCTTCATTAACTCTGTTTAGGGGTAAGTTTTTATTACTTGAATACGAAGAAGTCTTCATGATGATAAAGCAATAACTTTTTTGAAGGTTCTTAAAAGGTATTTAGGTAAGGTGTTAAGATTAATAATTGTTTAAACTAATCAAAGTTCTAGTAACTTTTGTCTAATAATTTTGTGCTCCTACTAGATTAGACTGCTATTATTATCTTTAGTCAATGTTTTCTGATTAATGAGCTAGAGCACGAAATTTATTGCGATTTTTTACCAACTTTTCATAATCCTAAAATCACAAGTTTAGTCTTAATGAAATTTCTTGCAGAATCTTAGATAGAATCTAAACTAACAGTTATAGAATTTTCCGCTAATTATTACCCTAAAATTAAGGCAATTTGAATATAATAAAATAGTAGCACATCCATTTTCGAACTTCACAATTATTTAAGAACATCTCCTTACCTTTAGCTTCTATTATTTTCATTTTATATGCCCTTTTAAATAATTGACATATCCCTCAAAATTACCTAAATCGTAAACATTATTAACTTTTATAGCTTTGAAATTAACCCCCTTCCTTATTAAATTTTTAATACCGTCAGTTAACTGTAGCTCTTTCTCAAACTTAACTTCTTTCAAAGCTTGAAATATTCTCCTATCAAAGTAGTAATAAGGAACTATTATAAGATTAGATTTTGGAACCTTAGGCTTTTCCTCTACATTAATTACCTTTCCATCCTTATCTGCAATCACGACACCATAAGGTCTAGGATCCTCTACTTCAGTAACGAGAAAAGAATTAGTTACCATAAGTTTAATATTAAGATCGTAAACTATAGTATCAGCAGCAACAACTAAGAATTCATCTCTAACATATGGTTCTGTTCTTAAGACCGCATCTCCAAAACCTTTAGGTTCGTATTGAGTTAGAAACACTATATTACTTTCTTCAATTTTTTTATAAAAATTCTTTAAGCTATTAGCTTGTTTAGTTTTCCCTTCACTTTCTAAATATTCCAAGAAATAATAATCTGGGGTAAAATAATCTTCTATTACTCTCTTACTTTTACTCACCACTATAATAAACTCTCTTACTCCTTGATCGTAAAGTTGTTCAAAAATGACTTGAATTATAGGCTTCAACTCACCATTATTGGGAATGGGCAACATTTCCTTAGGGATCTCCTTACTTATAGGCAACATTCTAGTTCCTAATCCAGCAGCAGTTATTACGGCCTGCATTTCTATCACGTACTTAAGCCTATAGCCCTAAAGTACCTTTTATCCATTAACTCCTTTCTTAAAACTCTCCTGCCATCTACAACATATTTACCCTTTAATAGTTCCTCTATGCCATAAAACTCCTTCCATTCGGTAGCTATTATAACTCCGTCAGCCCTATTTATACACTCCTCCTTTGAACTAACCATTTCCGCTAAATCAGTTTTTGCCCTAGGGTCATATGCTATCACTTTAGCACCCTCCTCTGATAATTGCATAATAATTTTTAACGCAACACTTTCCCTCGTATCATCAGTATTTGGTTTAAACGCAACTCCTAAAACGCATATAACCTTATCTTTAATAGAGCCCATCAATTCCTTTAACATCTTTACAGCTCTCTTAGGTCTTTCGTTATTAACTTCTATTGAAGCCTCCACAGTTCTTAGTCTCTCCCCAAGATCTCTAGCGAAAGATATAAAGGCTTGAGTGTCCTTAGGGAAACAGGAACCACCCCATCCCAAACCTGCGTCTAAGAAGTATGGGGAAATTCTCTTATCCATACCTATAGCGTTAGCAATGGTTTTAACATCACAGTTAGGTAACTTCTCGCAAAGGTTAGCTATTTCGTTTATAAACGATATCTTAAGCGACAAAAAGGAATTAGCAGCGTACTTTATCAACTCTGCCTCTTCTAAAGAAGTCCTCAAAATAGGAGATCCAGTAAACTTCCATAATTCCTCTACAATATCTCCAGCCTCAGCATTTTCGCTCCCTATTATAATTCTATCTGGCTTTATCGTATCCAAAATTGCCGAGCCCTCTTTTAGAAACTCGGGGTTAGCTACAACTTCCCTACCAGAAATCTCCTTAACTCTTCTTGAAGTGCCTGGAACTACAGTACTTTTAATCACAATTATGGAATCCTTAGGTAGTACTTGAAGGGATTTAGCTGCTGAGTATACGTAATCTAAGAAAATTTTTCCGTTTATTGTAGGTGTCGAAACTGTTATGAAAGCCAACTCAACATCTTTTAATTCTTCATATCTGGCAGTAAAATGTAAGCGATCCCTATTCTTAGTCAATAATTCCTCTAACCCTGGTTCATAAATAGGTATCCTACTGCAATTTAGTCCCTTTACTTTATTCTCATCTATGTCAACACCCACTATATAATGTCCTCGATCTGCCAGAACTGCAGCTGTTACCAGTCCGACGTAACCTAAACCTACTATACCTATTTTCACTTTATTACACCCTTAAACCATTCAATTGTCTTTTTTAACCCTTCTTCTAATGATATCTTAGGTTCCCAATTTAATAACCTTTTAGCCTTACTTATATCAGCAGCTCTTCTGGGGGGATCATCGGGTCTAGGTGGTAGATATCTTATTTTTGATTTGCTTCCAGTTAAAGTTATTATCATGTTTGCTAGGTCTATTATTCTAGTTTCCTTATCTGAACCTATATTGATAACCTCACCCTTAAGCCCTTTCGTAAATAACATTTTCAACGTTGCCTCTACCCAGTCTTCTACATACAAGAAAGCTCTGGTCTGTTTTCCGTCTCCGTAAATCGTTATGTCCTCTCCTTTTAGTGCTTGATATATAAACCTAGAGACAACTCTTCCATAACTTCCGTCTTCTCTCAGTCTCGGTCCATATACGTTAAATGGCCTTTGTATTCTTACATCAAGTCCATATTCTCTATAATAAGACATAATTAACGCTTCGGAAAATCTTTTACTTTCATCGTAACAACTTCTTATTCCTATTGGATTAACCTTTCCCCAATACTCTTCTGGAGTTGGTATTATTTCAGCATCACCATAAACTTCCGATGATGAAGTATACATATATATTGCGTCACTTTTCCTAGCTATTTCTAACGTTCTATAAGTTCCCAAGGAATTAGAGAGCATAGTTTCAACTGGATATTTTGTATAATCTTCTGGTGAAGGTCTTGCTGCCAAATGTATTACATAATCAAATTTTTCATTGGTATTAAAATTTTCTATTTTTTCCTTTATTAACTTAATATTACTATACGATTCAAAGTATTTAGCAGTTGAGAAGTCGTCAACTACTACTATTTCATGATCTCTTAGATGCTCTATTAAATGCGAACCTAAAAATCCAGCCCCACCACTTATAAGAAACCTCATAAAATATACTAGACTAGGGTAAGCTAAAAGGCTTTACTAAGAATTAAATGTTAAAATTTACAGTGTGGCGTTCAGTAATAACCTTTCGGTCAAACTTCAAGCATAGTGTCAACTAACATTGTCACGTGGCGATTCCGGTAGACCCAAAATCATATTAGAAAAAATATTTCTGGTAGGATAATATCGAATTTATAAAAGATAAAGAAATTTATAAGAGTATAAAGAATTCAATTGAAGAAAGGGTTTAAG
>Ga0081474_120382_pt1 | contig 14423 bp, 14 predicted proteins | sample OneHunmetagenome_2_FD_70978 | JGI IMG/M metagenome (GOLD analysis project Ga0081474, IMG submission 70978) | Ferrous microbial mat communities from One Hundred Spring Plain, Yellowstone National Park, USA v2 (version 2) | ecosystem: Environmental > Aquatic > Non-marine Saline and Alkaline >... | reverse complement strand
GCAACTTAACGCGTCCCTCAACATCTTCCTCAAGATGTGCGGGTTTCCCCACCTCTTTCTCACTCCCACTGGGAGTAGGTGGGTTTAGGTTACCCCGCTAAGGGGGCGGAGGAGTAAGGGTTTCCCCGTGACCCCGGTGAAGCTCAAGGGCTGAGGATTGGATATAAATTCATGAAAATTCAAAGAAGCCCGAACCCCTTCCCCATCTGGTATGGCCATATTTATCTCTTTTAACAAATAATAAGGCTTTACTGTTTATCTCAAACTGTTGAGTACGGCACTAGATATTCATAGACAACTTTTTAAGAAGGAGAGTCTCTAATTACCTGTCCGAAGAGGACGGGGGATGGCGTCCCCCTGGGCTCATAGCCCAAATCGCCGGAATCATGAGGGCTGATGACGCCTATCTCATGCAGGTGAGATAGGATGACAGGCCTGACGGAATCGTTCCTGGTGATAGTTCCTCTCCTGAGCAATGCTTTCATATGGAGGATAAAGTACGCTAGCTTGGTCTCGTCTACTTTGACCTTAATCCTCTCTATCCTCACCTACCTTGACCTTCCGGTGGTCACGCCCTCACTTTACATAACTAGGTTCACATGGTACTTCCTGGTAATGGTGGCTGGCGTTTATTTCACCTCGACTTTGTATTCAGCCCTGTACGAAACACCCACCAGGGAGAGGGAGAGGAATTATTACTACTTCCTAAACACGTTCTCTGCGTCCATGTTCTTCACACTCATAGTGAACAACCTGGGTCTAATGTGGGTTGGACTGGAGGCGACAACTATCTCCTCCGTGCTATTGGTGACGTTCGAGGGAACCCATGAGGCCCTAGAGGCTGGCTGGAGGTACGTGATCCTAGTCTCAACTGGAGTGACCTTTGCGTTCATCTCAGTTATCCTGTTTTATTACGGCCTTCACACGCTTCAGATATCCTCCATACTGTACCCCCACGTCTCGCTCCTTTTCACCTTGGCCTCGGTAATAGCCCTCATGGGATTCGGCACGAAGGCCGGTCTATTCCCTGTGAACACCTGGCTCCCAGATGCTCACAGTGAGGCACCTCCGGCCGTGAGTGCCCTTTTCTCCGGTGTCCTCCTCCCCGTGGCGGTTTACATACTCCACGTGGTCTACAGCATAGCTCCCCTGGAGCCAATCTACAGTTGGGTCTCCACCGTGTCCGTGCTCATCGCCTCACTAATGATGGCCAGCCAGAGATATTACAAGAGGCTGTTCGCGTACTCTACCATCGAGAACATGAGTCTGGCAGTGCTGGGGGTCGCTGCCAACTCCAATGAGGGCGTGATAATTCTCCTCCTCTCTCATGCCTTCTCTAAGGCTGGGGCGTTCTACGTCTCGGGAGCTATCCTGAAGGCGGTGAACTCCAAGGAGATCTCCGAGTACGGCCTGATTTCGTCACCGGTGATCTCCACAGGCCTGCTCACCTCATCCCTCGCTGTCACCGGGGCCCCACCCTTCGGGAACTTCTTCGGGGAGTTCCTAATCCTCTTGGACGTCCTGAGGAGTCAAATGGTTGCACAGTTCTGGATCTCCCTGTTCTCTCTGGGCATAGCGTTCATCTCGGTGAACTACCACGTCTCGAGGATGATCTTCAAGGGCGGTGGAACTTTTAGGGAGGAAAGGAGGCTGGGGGCGTTGGGGCTCCTTGTGGCACTGGCGTCCTTAGGGATAGGTTTATACCTCGTCATGGGTGGTTTGCCTTGAGGATAATAGGTGACCTGGGACCTCACTGTCTGACCTCCGAGGGGCTAGCGGAGGGCCCGTGTAAGTATTCCCGTCCCACTATCGGTGAAGGGGGTTATGGATCCTTCAACTTCCTCTACGGTCCCTCTGCTGGAGGACTTCTGGAGAGCGTAGCTTTCGATATACTCACATATGGAGAGAGTATAGAGGACGTTAGGGCCCTCAGTTACAAGACGAGACACATCAAAGTTGGAGGGCTCCCTCTCCGGGACGTTCTGTTCAAGGTGGAGAGGATCAATGTTCCCTTCGCTGCCTCTCACACCATAGCCTTCCTCACCGCAGTTGAGAACGCACTGGGGGTGTCACCTCCAGAGGAGGTCGTGGAGTCCAGGATAGCGCAACTGGAGTTGGAGAGGATAAGGAACAACCTCCTGGTAATACAGAGACTCGCCGAGGCGGCCTCGTTCCTCGTCCCTACGTATAGGCTACTCTACTATGTGGAGGAGGTCAACAGGGCCATCTCACGTTCCTGTGGTCACAGGTACTTCCTGGGGGCGAATTACCTGGGCGAGAGCAGGTGTCAGGAACTGCACTTGCCCAGGATCGACGTGGAGGAGTTGAGGGACTTGCTGAGCAACAGGATCTTCATAGACAGGCTTCAGGGGAACGGCGTGGTCAAGGAGGACTGGGCAATAGGTCCGGCGGCGAGGGCAGCTGGGTTCAGTTATGACGCTAGGTTGGAGGTTCCAGAACTCAAGTACAGGGACCACGGCTTCAAGATAGTCACTGAGAGTAAGGGCGACGCTTTCTCCAGGATGTTGGTCAGGTTAGAGGAGATAGAGGTATCCCTCAAGATACTGGAGGGGGTGGAGGTGAAGCCCAGGAGGTTCGAGCTACCCTCGAGGGAAGGGAGAGGGATAGGGAGAGTGGAGAGTCCCTCAGGTGACCTGGCTTACATGGTTCAAGTTGAGCAGGGGAGTATCAAGGAACTGCACCTCCTCCCTCCCTCCAGGATCAACATTCTCCTCTTCCTGAGGTCGATGCCGGAAAACATTTTCACAGACTTCCCCTTCAATTGGGAGAGTTTCGGAATATGGATCTCTGAGGCTGAGGTGTCCATTTCATGAATTGGTTCTTGAGAGGTATCAGGAGGGGGATACTGACGGAAAAGGAGTTCCCCCAGGTCCAGTGGCCCTCAGAGCTTCACCGTAGCAAAGAGGGAGAGGTGAAGTGTCCTACCGACGCTTTGAAGGAGGATAGGTGGGATCCCAACAGGTGCATATTCTGCAGGGCCTGCGAGCCGATCCTGTCACCCACGGGGAGATCCGTGCAGGCTCAGGTGAAGAGGAGTGAGCCATCCTTCAGGAGGTCCTTCTACCTCTACCCCATAGACGTGGGGACCTGCGGGGGCTGCAACTTGGAGTTCAGGCTAATCGCCTCTCCCCAGCACGACATGACCAGGTTCGGGATATTCCTCACCAACACTCCCAGGCACGCGGACGCGTTGGTGGTCATGGGGGTCATGACTCCCAAGATGGAGGAGGTGTTGAGGAGGGCCTACGACGCCATGCCTGAGCCCAAGTTGGTGATACTGCTGGGGGTCTGTGCAGTGAGCGGTGGTATCCTGGGGATGCCCCCGGACATCAGGGGAGACGTGGTGATCCCCGGTTGTCCTCCCACACCGGAGTCGATCCTGAGGGCCCTCGTGGAGGCAAAGAGTGGTGAGTGATATGTACCTGCAGATCGACAAGTTTTACCTTGAGATCGTAACCCTACTCACCATGATCACGGCTCTGGCACTTTCTCTGTGGAGTGCCAGGGCTTCCCACGTGGTCGCTGCGATATCCTCGTCTCTCTTCATACTCTACGGCCTCTACTCAGGCGAGTTCAGGGTCTTTTACGTGGTCTCCGGCCTCGTTTGGTTGTTCTCCTCCACGTTCTCTGCCCTCCACGATAGGGAGAGGTGGTATTCCCTGACCTTCTCAGGAACTTTGTTGGGCATCATGATCACCTTACTCTCCCAGAACTACCTGGAGTTCCTGACAGGTTGGGAACTGATGACCCTCTTCGCCTACGCCTCCATAGGTGTGTACAGGAGGGAGTGGAGGCCAGGGTATACGTTCCTGGCCTTCGGTGAGGTGAGCACGGTCCTGTTGATTGCAGGGTTCATCCTCGCCTACCAAGAGACGGGGACCTTCCTGTTCCACACCCTCACCGATACCTTGCCCCTCTGGTTCACGACGTTCGGTTTCACGGTGAAGATGGGCATATTTCCCTTCCTTATGGTGGAGTGGCTCCCCATAGCTCACGGTAACGCAAAGCCGAGCCTCTCCTCAGTCCTCAGTGCCTCCATGACCTTGGCTGGAGTGTACGGGATATACAAGATGATGTCCCTCTGCCCTCAGACACAGGCACTCGGAGGCGTGTTGATCTTGATAGGCGCGTTCTCAGTGCTCTTCGGTGCCCTCTACTCCTACGTCTCCGACCACATGAAGGGAATGCTCGCCTTCAGTACCATTGAGAATAACGGGGCCATCCTGACAGCCTTAGGCTCCCTGGAGCTCTCAGCTGACCCAGTCCTCAAGGCCTTCGCCCAGTTCTCCCTCATGGTCTACGTCGTAGCTCACTCGCTCGCCAAGACCGGTCTCTTCTTGGTTGCGGGTTACGTTCACGGCGAGTCCATGTCCACCCTCAGTACGCAGAGGAGCTTCTCGCTTGAGATAGGGACTACGTTGCTCACTGCTTCAATGTCAGGCCTCCTCCCCACCGTGGGCGGAGTGGCAGTGTGGTCATTACTGGAGACACTCTTCATGGAGAGTATCTCGGTGGGGGGCATCCTGGGCCTGATTCCCCTCCTGGCTGGCGTCATGGTGGGCATGGGAGAGGGGTTCGCCACGGGAGCCATGGCCAGGTTCACCTCCTTCACCTCCCTGGTCAGGCCTAGGGGTGGAGAGAGGGGGAGGTTGGTCCTCCTCATTGGGGTCCTGATGCCGGTCTTGGCACTCCTGAGCTACCTCCTGTCTCCCGAGATGGCGGGAGCAGCGAGCCTAGGAATGTTCAGCAATTCCTTGATCCCAAGCGGTTACTCTGGAGGTTCCTTCGGAGGGATATCTCCCTTGTACGTGTTAATCATCCTCCCCATCCTCTCCCTGATCACGTACCTGGCCTCGGGGAGGAGGAGGGTTAGGACCGTGGATCCCTGGGATAACGGCTCCGGGAGGAGGTTAACCTACACCTCCTTCGGGATGGCCAACAACATAAGGCTCATGCTGAGATTTGTCTTGAGGACTAGGAAGGGCGCTGTGGAGACCAGTGCAGACGTGTTCTGGAGGGCCATATTGCAACTGGTCAGGGGTTACGTCAGGTTCTCCAGGGCGTTCTCGAGGGCTTACATGAACAGCTCCATATCTTGGTACATGATCTACATGATCCTAGCATTCATCGTGGTTATCCTGGTGGTGTTCCTATGAGCTGGGATGTGATCTCGGAAACCATAACCCAAGTACTTGGGGTGTTACTCCTTTCCCCACTCTACGCCGGAATACTGGATAGGTTGAAGGCCGTGGTCGAGGGCAGGAGGGGGCCCAGCGTCCTGCAACCCTATTACGACCTCGTAAAGCTGTCCAGGAAGGAGACCCTGTTGCCCAGGAACGCTGGCAACATCTTCTTGAACGGGCCGTATCTAGTGTTCTCCATATACTTACTCATATCCTTCGTCATACCTGTGGTCTACCCTAGGCCCGTGATATTCACTCCCACCGTGGACTTCTTGGGAGGGGCCCTCCTTTTCTCCCTGGCTGGATTCATCAAGGTGTATGAGGCCATGGAGAGCTCAAGTAACCTAGTGACCCTGGGCGTGAGTAGGGCCCTCTCGTTCTCTTACCTGGGAGAGGCTACCCTCCTCACGGTGTTCATAGCAGTGGCCCTGATCACGGGGACCAACAACCCTTACGTCACCATGCAGTACGTCCAGTCGTTGGGTCATTACCTCTTCCTCCCCCACGTATCAGCGACTGTGGCATTCTACATGTTGTGGCTCTTCGAGACCGGGAGGTTACCTCTAGAGAGCTCAGGCATGAGCGAGATGGGGATGATAGACGACAGCCTGGTCTACGAGTATAGCGGTAAGGGACTAATGTTACTTAGGTGGGGGAGCTACATCAAGTCCTACCTGTTGGGGTCGGTCTTCCTCAACGTGTTTCTCCTACCCTGGGGTCTCCTCACGGGTCCCCTGGGGGCAATCCTGGACCTAGGAGTCATGTTCCTAAAGTGGATGGTGCTCATCCTCGTGACCCTGGTTGTGGAGACCAGCTTGGCCAAGTTCAGACTGTTCAAGGTTCAGGACTTCCTCGCCGTGGCCTTAGTGCTATCCCTAATATCCTTGATCCTCACGGTGATCGGAAATGGTTGACCAGATTCAGGAGATAGTGGTACTGATCTCCTCTCTCCTACCCCTGACCGCCCTATACATTCAGGGTCAGGCCTTCTTGGTACCTTCGGTCAAGGCAGTGGGGGTACAGTCCTTCGTAGTGGCTATCCTATCCTTCACACTTGCCGTGATCTACAGGCAGGAGGAACTGTTGATCCTGGGCATCATAGTGTTGTTCACCAGGGCCGTCCTGACTCCATTGGTAATACTTAAGGTCTCCAGGTTCAGGAACTGGGAGAGGGAGAGGATAGGTGGAGTAACCTCAATCTTCGCCCTGAACGTGGCCTTCTTCTTCTCGGCAACCCTAGTCTTGATTTTCCTGGTCCTCTCCAGGGTACTCCCCAACCTGGACGTAGAGGAGTTATCCATACCTTTCATCCTCTTCTTCCAGGGCATGTTCCTGATAGCCTCCAGGAGGTCCACTGTGGCCCATATCCTGGGATACGTGGAGCTTGAGAACGGATTGGTAGCCCTGGGGCTGTTCCTGATCCCTCCTCCCCTCCTCATTGACGTGACCGTCTTCTTGGACGTGCTGGCGTTGGTGGTGATCTCGTCGGTGGTGATAGTGGAGAAGAGTGAGCATGAGCCCATGGAGGAGTTGGTGGGATGAACTGTTCCGAAATACTGGGAAGGATGGAGAGGGTCAAGCGGGAGATAGAGGAGATGGAGAGACAACTGGAGGAGGTCACCAAGGATCTCCAGGAGATAGAGAGACTCCAGGAGGAGGCCGATCAATGTACGGGGATGAGTGCAGGGACCTCCTGAGGGAGCTGGCGGAGTTAGAGTCCAAGAAGGCAGGGCTACACCTGAAGCTCTACCTCTTGGAGAGCTCAGCCAGGAATGAGAGCATCAGGCTCATGGGCAAGGTTGGGCTCTGTGAATTACGTGAGCAGATGAGCGGAGGGAAAGGGAAAGCCAGGGAGCTCAGGGAGAAATCGCTTGTGTTCTTCAGGAAGTACGTGAGGAGTTGAGAGCTGTCTTGGTACCCCTTTTGGTAGGTGCCAACCCGGGATCCATCGGTCGATCACTAACGAGGAAGCTCCACTCTCGGAGGTAATTGTTACACCGTCGTCAGATTTCCTCTTGCAGCAGTTATGGGACTTTCCCTTAAATATCGCCCTGTTTTCAAGGGAAATCTAATAACTGCTGCTCTTGATTATAGGGCGACGTCTAAGGGAAGATCTATAACTACTGATTAGGTTTTGGCTCAGTCATAGAGCGGTTCCCAAGGGAAAGTCTCGGTGATGAAGAGAGCGTACTATGAGTCAATGCTCGTCGAGGCTTAACTGGACTTCTTATCCTTCGAGGGAGATTAGACCGAGCTGAAGAGCCTGTTGTGGGACCTACTCAACAGGATCAATCCCCCTTTACAACGAGCTGAAGCGGAGGAGGATTTTGGAGTTCCTCGGGTCTAGGGAACTATTTATGGCCCATCAAACAAAGCTGGCCGACGCCCTTTTGGCGGGGAACAAGTACGACATCCTTGAGAACATTATAGAGCTCTAGGAGAAGCATCCGGAGCGTTTCCTTGAGGAGGCAGGCACTTTGGCCAAGTTTGTTCTGGGACGGGAAGTTAAGGTAACTATCTCCTCTGACCTGACATCAATTGCTCAGGCCATCCTCCAGGTCAATAAGAGATTGTTGAAGAGACATCATGACTTCATTAAAGCTCTACAATCAGCCCCTAACGGCTCACGAATCTTCCCGTTGAAAAGCGGAGACCCTTTATGATACCTCAGGAGGAGCCGCCGAACCAGTCCTGAGGGCTCACGATATTTCCCGTTGAAGGGGCTCTTGGTATACTCAAAATTAAGGTAGTACGCAGAGTAAACGCGATGAGTCAGTACACCCTCTTTATGAACTCCACCGCCTCGAGGACATCCATCTTCGTTGGATTCTCGCTGGAGTTGTTGGCTACTGCTAGGTCCTCTCCTAGCCTTAACGCCTCCTCCAGACTAACGTAGTCCCTCAACCTCCTCCTCACGTTCCACCTCTCCAGGAGGGACTCTATCCTTGAGGGCAGGGAATCTCCCCCCAAGGACCTCAGTTTCTCCCTGGAGAAGGTCATGTTGAACCTGATGGCCTCGGCCAGGGAGATGCATGAGGTGACCCCGTGGGGTATGTTGAACCTGGGGCCGAAGATGTAACCGAAGATGTGGCTCAACCCTCTACCGGCATACATGAACGCCTGTGAGGACAACCAAGTGCCTATCTGGCACTGAAGTAGGTCCTCCAGGTTCCATAAACACTCGTACAGGATAGAGAAGCCCTCCCTGGCCAGGGCGTCAGTGTAGGGAGACGCCCTGACCGAGTAGAGAGCCTCCACGGCGTGATCCAAGGCCCTGACTCCGGTGGTGACCAGTAGGTCTCGTGGAGTGTACCTCAAGGCATCTGGATCAAGGATCACCATGTCCGGGGCCCTCCTGATGATCGACCTCTTAGTTCCCTCCCTGGTGAACCCTGCCACGGTAGTGTGCTCAGCTCCGGAGAGGGTAGTGGGGACCGACACGTGATATCCCTCGTGGGAGATTTTGACTGCATCGATGATAGAACCCCCGCCCAGACTCACCACGACCTCGGCGTCCCTGAGTGCCTCCCTAAGTTGGACCAGTTGATCTTCTGGAGTGTGCTGAGAGGGCCCCATCACTTGTTCCCCTCCCGTGAGCTTTAACATGTCCTTGAGCAAGGAAGTTTCCATTAGGCTCTTAGTAGTGACTACCTTCACTCTCCTCCCCTTAAATTGTGACAGTGTCGAGATGCTTCCCCTTCCGTAAACTACGGTGACCTCTTGAGACCTGAGAGTCCACATATGAGAGACTTGATGGTAGACCTAATAACTTTGTTGCAGGGATGAAGAGCAACGAAGGTGAGAGGTCCAATCAAGTTGAGAGACCTCTTCAACCACCTTGAAGGAAGTTAGAGTCAGTGATTTTGGATAACTGTAACACCTGAAACAGGTAAGTCCATTGAGTTCGATCAACCTTGGTTGAGCCACGTGGCGATCCTCCTGAACATGGTTGCCCCTAGGAGGGTGGTCAGTATGGCCATGAGGACCAGTGCTGAGAACTCTCCCTGGTTTATGGCCCCCAAGGACTCACCTAGGGACGCTACCACCAACCCGGTCTCGCCCCTCGGTGTCATCCCCACGGCTACGGCGATCGACGATCTCCAGTTCTTCAGGCCGAGGTAGGCGAAAGGTAGGACGCCTAGGACCTTGAACAATACGGCCACTGCAGTGAGCTCTAAACTCAACTCGACCACTCCTAAGCTTATCTCTGCTATGTTGACCTGGAGTCCCACGACCACAAAGAAGATGGAACCAAAGATGCTCAGCAGAGTCCCTGAGATCTTCAGCACCTCCTCCCTCTCAGTGCTCTCCGCCAACGCTACTCCAGCTATGAACGCCGAGATGACCGGTGAGAATCCTAGGGCAGTCATTACGACTGTGAGTCCGAAGAGAACGACGAAGGGAAATTCCTCAACGTAGTTTGGCCCTAACCTGTTTGCCAACCTGGGTATTATCAAGACTGAGACGAAGAATATTATCGCCCAAGCCACGAGGTAGAAGGCTACGGTCCTCACGACCATCAGGGTGGACAACCCGGCACTGCCAATCGACGCCAACACCACGGAGAGGAGGATGAGGTCGACCACGTCATCGGAGGAGGAAGCTGCCATGAGGTAGTTGCTCGCCTTCCCCTGGAGGTTCATTTCCCTCAGTATCGAGGCCACAGCAGCGAGGCTCGTAGCTCCCATGGCCGTCCCTATAACTAAGGTGGGGATCAAACCGAGGCTGCTCCAGTAGAGGATCAGGGTCACCAGGAAGGGTAGGAGTGCACCGGTGGTGGCACCTAGGAAGCCCATCACCCCGGCACTCCTGAGGCTGGAGGTCCCATGTTCCAGTCCTGAGGCGAATATGAGGAGGATCATCGAGAACTCGGCAAGGAAGAGCAAGTATGGGTTCAGCGAGAATATGGAGATACCTAAGACCCTGTTGACTTCACCCCCTAGGGTGTAAGGGCTCAACATGACGCCAGTGGCTATCTCCCCTATCAAGAGAGGTATGCCGTACTTTCCCAGGAAGCTCCTCACCGCCTCAGCCAAGAATATGAGGAGAGAGACCTCGAAGAAGGCAAGGGTTACCTCGTCAGTCATATTACAGCCTGTGGTTACCTATTTTAAAAGTTAACCCAAAGGTTCTGGAGATTGGTCGTGGTACTCCTTTGAGCCCAACCGTATGCTGGTCACATCTGCCATCACTCCCTTTTGGGCATAGTCCACATGTGTGAGAGATCATGTTCTCTAACCCAAGACCTAGAATGAACAAATGTAAAACATTTCCTCCATCATAAAAGAGGAATCAGCCCCTCTAACTCCAGGGGTACAAAACCCTGTTGGACGAGATCATGTATAGGAACATTGAGATGGGCATTATAGCCTTGTTACCCTCGATCCTCATCTCGTCTAACGTTAACACGTATCCCTTATCCATCCTCAAGTCCCTGAACTCTCCTCCACCTAACTTCACCTCTACCCCGACGTCATCTATCACGAAGTCCACCTCCCTACCTCCCTTAAAGAAGGTGTAACCCGTGGAGTACTCCCTGGCCAAGTGCTCACCTACTATTCCCTCCACCACGTGCGGAACGTCCTCCTCACTGATCCCCTCACCCGTGGAGTACCTCTTCATTACCCTGTATATGAACGGATCTACAAAGTAAACCTTCTTAAACGACCTGGTATTGACCCTCCCGTTCTCTACCTTCCAAAACGTCCTCAGCACGAATAGCTTCTCAGCTAGGTCGAGGTAGGAGGAGACCGTGTTGTGGGAACCCACGGAAGTCCTCTTCGCTATTGTGTTCTCAGAGATCCTAGAGCCGTAGGATTCTACTATTTTTGCCATTATCTCCTTGAAAGTCCTCTCGTTCCTGCCCAGTCTAGCCAGGTCACTTAACACTGCGTCCTTATAGACCTCATAGAGGACGTTTAGGGGATCACCATCCACGTAGTTCGTGGTGAAGAACCCCCCTCTCTTCACGTATTCCATTAACGCCCTGTTCAGTTGAGGTAAATGCGGCAACAGTTTAGTGGAAGTATTATAGAAACCCTTGATGTCGCTGAGCGGAACTTTAGGCAGGTTGAGCTCCCTGAAGAACACGTTGAATATGACCCTGAAGTTGAGGGGGTAGAGAACTACCTTACTTAGAGGCCTACCCGGGAGAGTCTCCTTCATGAGGGAAACCGAGGAGGAACCGCTCACGTATATCGTGGAGTCACGTAAGTAACCCGAGTTAAAGAGGTGGAGAAGTCCGACGTTCCACTCCCTGACAAAGGTTATTTCATCCAGGAAGATGAAGCCTCCCTCGGAGTTGACGAGGCTCCTGTAATCAGAGAGGAGGGACACGAGATCTCCCTTGTCCTTGAGTGAGTCACAGGAGAAGAACAGTATCTTAGCCGGCTCGACGCCACTCTCCAGGAGTCTCATAATCGCGGTCTTCATGAGGCTCGTCTTGCCCACCTGCCTGGGCCCCAGGACCAACAGGTTTCCCTCTGGATACCGTATCAAGAACCTAGGTTTAGAGGAGAGGACCTTCCTAATGTGCTCGTCCTCGTAAATCTTGCCCTTGTCGGCCCACCAGGGATTTTGAAAGTTCATCTGTGAAATCAGGGACATTTTGTCAATGTATCGACAAGTTTTATTTAAGACTTGTTATTCACTGACAAGTTTGACGTAAAACTTGTCATTTAATTGACAAGTCTTCCGTGAAGCCTTACCAGAGCTCCAGGAAAGGTTCAGCTGTTCCCCAGGGCATAGCTGATCAGGAGTTCCGTTAAGGTACCCAGGGCGAAGCCGAGGCCCATGAGTATCCAACTGCTGACTCCCCTGTCCCTGAAGATCTTCACGAAGGCGTAAAGCACCGACGCGAAGGCAATCGCGTCAAGTACTCCGATCTCCAAACCCCCAGCGTACCCCAGGTAGTAAACCGAAGCCCCGAGGATGGTTGGGAGCCCGGCTACGGCTGAGAGAAGAGCGAGAAATCCCAATCTTCTTTTGCTCATGGGAGCTGAGATAGCCACACCCTCCGTGGCGTTATGAATTGAGAAACCTGAGGTGAAGGCTAGGGCTGAGGAGAGCTGTCCGGCCAGGAGAGCTGAGGCTATTGCGAACCCTTCCCCCACGTTGTGAACTCCCAGTGCCACAGCTATGACACCCGAGTTTGTCAAACTCCTCTCACTTATCCTGAGATGCCTCTCCAATCCAGATATCAGGATCAGGGTCAGGACGAAGGCCGACAGTATCAGTAGCTCGTCAAAGAGCCCCTTCACTGCCTCCTGGGAGTCGGAGGCCGCCTCCAAGGCGATGAAGAGCAATATCCCTGCCCCCAGGGAGTTGACCAACTCCGCTCTACTCCTGGTCAGGCAAGATGCCGAGAACGCTCCCACGAAAACCGTGATCCCTGCGAGTGCGCCTAGAACTAGAGGAGTTATCATGTAGGCCAAAGGGAGGGAGAGTATTTAAGATTTACGACATGTCGTAAAATCCTTAATGGAATAGAAAAAGATAACTTCGCCGGAAATGAGTGTTCCGGGACTCCTACAGGGAGGAAAGTGAAGGCTAACCTAACTCAGCAGTTTTGCCTTGACTTTAAGGTAATACTCAACGAAAAATTCCATGACTGATGCTTGATGGCATATTCCCTTGAATCTGGGTCGAACTTAGAGAGTCGTTAGAGAGTCGATCGCTTAACACCGTGGGTGTGTTCTAGGTCAACTCCCTCTGAGGTGCACTCACACGAGGAGGTCAGCAGCGAGAGTCCCCCTATTCGCTATTGACCCTTTCTCGATTTAAGGAAGGTTTAAATGTTTAAAGAGCTTTAATATCTATAATGGCTATCTTCATCGTCATTTCGTCTCTAACGGATAAGGGGGCCGAGACCATAGCCGATAAGCCTGAGAGAATTAAGTCGGTAAACGAAGAGTTGACTAAGGTGGGAGCAAAGGTGAGGGATCAATACGTGGTCTTCGGGGACATAGATTTCATCAACGTCGTGGAGGTCGACGATCCCGAGAAGTTCCTGAAGGCCATAATAGAGCTGAACAGTAGAGGGACTGTTAGAACTAAGTCATACCTGGCGATACCTGTGGACAGGGCTATCGAGGTCATCAAGTCTACTCCATCCATCGGTCACCCCCACGAAAGGAAATAAACTTTTTTGTCATAATGTGGAAGCATGTTTTCCCTATATGGGGTTCGGGCTTCATAGGATTTCATAATATTTAATATCAATCCTCAGCCCTTGGGCTTCACCGGGGTCACGGGGAAACCCGTTACCTCTCCGTCCCCTTAGCGGAGTAACCTAAACCCACCTACTCCCACTGGGAGTGAGAGAGAGGTGGGGAAACCCGCACATCTTGAGTAAGATATTCAAGCAGCAGTTATGGGACTTTAACGTAACTTAAGATTTTCATCAGCCCAGGTGGTCCGCCTAAAGGGCGCTCTAGAGCCTGAGGAACGCCTCCACGCTCCTCAGGTTCAGCTCCCCCACCAGCTCCCTGACGACGTTATTGATGGTGAAGATCGTGAGATAGCCCTTAAGCTTCTCCCCCCTCCAGAACGAGGAGTCCCCCAGTCCAAGGGCCTTGACGTCCCTTGGAGGTCCTCGATTTCCCACCCGACAGGCCTCCTCGACTTCCTCGCTGAGCGAGGGGTCGGTCGTGTAGAGGTACCTGGCGTGTGTCCCAGAGTCACGTTTACATTCCCGGACTAGCAATTTTACCGTAACCACTCGGCCTCCCAGGGTCAGGTCGGCGTAGTAGACTCCAGGGGTCTCCCACTCGGAGGTGTCCCTCCACCTCCTCGAGGGTCCCCTGGACCGACTCGACCCTGAACTCGGTTGGACTTGAGCTCAGACACCACGTTCTCCTTCACGAGCTTCTCTGACAGTACTGGAGTCGAAGACGACCCTGGCTACCGGAAGCGCCCCTTGAGCACGTCCAACATCTCCCTGGCCAAGTCGATCTTGGTCTTGAACTCGTTGACCATCCCCATATTCAACATCTTCCTCACGGCGTAGGGGAAACCGTGAACGTCCTGCCCGTGGAGAGGTCCACTATGGCGACCGTGAGGAGCTTGGCCCTCTCGAACCTCCCGTGGGTGTAGCAGTAGGTCCAGTAGTTCTCAGGGGCTCACGTCCTTCCCCCTGGAGTATTGTGGTCCACGGTGTCGTCTATGATTACGGCCACCTGACCCTTCACCAGCCCCGACAGGACCTCCAGTCCCTCCACC
>Ga0081474_116643_pt1 | contig 14451 bp, 15 predicted proteins | sample OneHunmetagenome_2_FD_70978 | JGI IMG/M metagenome (GOLD analysis project Ga0081474, IMG submission 70978) | Ferrous microbial mat communities from One Hundred Spring Plain, Yellowstone National Park, USA v2 (version 2) | ecosystem: Environmental > Aquatic > Non-marine Saline and Alkaline >... | reverse complement strand
AGGAGAACCACGTTGTTGAATATTGGCCCCTTGTTAATCCTCAATTCACCACTGGGCGTGTAAATGGCGAAGCCAACTATGTCTGATGGGAGGGTTTCGTTGGTTACCTGAACCCTCCCAAAGCTACCACCAATGGCCCTGGCCAATGCCTTAGCCAGGGTGGTTTTGCCACTCCCCACAGGGCCGAGGAGCAGTATGTGTCCCCCCGCTAGTAATGCCGCAACAACAGTGTGGACGACTGTTGGGTTGCCTATGAAGACCCCATTGACGTACTCCTCAATTTGCCTAGCCACCTCAGCGGCATTAACCACACGGTGCCCTTACCTCCGCCTTTTTAAAAATAGCATTAAGGATAGTAGGACCATGGGTGCCGCCGAGAGGGCGTAGTTGGCTGGGTACTGTGATGCGTAGTGGCGTAGGTATGCTACATACATCCTGAGGGTTAACTGAACCCCACCACCCAGTGATGGAATTAAATACGCGGCTGAGCTATTGCACAACTCCCTGAGCAGCATCATGTTGCCCCCGTAACCCAGTAGTGAGTTCATGAATACCCCTGGGCTTGAAATAATGACCACGTAACCCTTACCAACCCTAGCAGTAACCATTACCGGGAATGGACCTGCCTCACCACCTGCTATGCTGCTTAAGCCGGTTAAGGCGACTACAGCGGCATTCCCTGGGTTAATCACCGTGGCGTTGTCCAGTGTTATGAAGGATGCCGTTATGTTCAATGGACTATAGTTACTCACTGCGGCTATTGGGAAGTACTCGTTTAGGGAGTTGAAGAGTGAGTCCTTGATCACCAGGCCCGTGATTGATACATCAACACCCAGTTCCCTTAGTAGGCGATTAGCTGTGGGTGAGTTGGAGAGCACCACAACCACACCACCCCTTGCCAACACGCCCCTAAGCCCATTAACATACGCCTTAGGTAGGTTGACGAGGGGTATTACGAAGACTACCCTACTGCCGTTCAACTCCCAGGGCGTGTAGACTGGCCTTAGGCAGATTGAGGCTGCCTTTGAGTAGCCGTCCCAGTTTGGGTTGCTTGGACTGTAGGGGGCTGTGTAGGGGTATAGGTAGACCACTGCTAGGGCTAGGAGGATGGATAGGGTAATAGCCAACGCCAGCGTCCTCACCGCCTAATCACCATGGCCAGGTAGCTTGATGCGGCCTCAACATCACTATCGGTGGGTAACCTCGGTGAGTAAAGGGCCTCCTCGGCTAGGGCAATGAGCCCATTGAGCCCCTTAACAACCTCACCATCGGTAAGCCTACCACTCACTAGGGCTAGGTACTCCCTAAGTGTTAACCCGCCGCCAAAGGCTATCCCGGTGGCCGCGCCCACAGCCGTTATTGCCTTGGTGAGGGAGTCTAATATTGCCTTAACCCTTGGGTCGCTTAACCTGGCTGAGGGGATGGGTTGCCTAAGGGACTTGGCAACGGCCTCAACTGTAACGGCCACTGGGGTTTGGGTTACTGGGGCTCTATGCCTAACCTCCCTTGTTAGCCTAACGGCGACTAATGCTGCTGGGGCTAGGGCGGCTAGTATGGCTAGTTGGGCTAGGTTAACCACAAGCACTCTCACGGTTGCGGCTACCCCTTCAATGGGTGGGTTTGGGGTTACGGTTACGTTGAGTGTGGTGAACCCCATGCCTAGGGTTAAGGGTAGCCTAATGGGTATGGTCACTGTGGGTGAATTAACCACCACGGTCCTTCTCAGTGGGCCTAGGTTAACCAGTAGGGTTAGGTTTCCCTTAACCGATGGCTCAATGCTTATGCGTATGGTGCTCGTGAGGCCAGCTAGGAGAACTGTGCCGCTTAGCCTAATGCTTGGCCTAACCCCAACCACCGTGATGTTCAGGGCGCGTTCAGCTGGGGAGTAGGTTAAGTTCGGCTTAACATAGATGAGTAGGGTTATGTTGCCTGGCCTTAGAACTGAGGTTGGTATGGTTAAGTTGAAGCGGCCGTTTATGGAGGTTGCATTGAGGCTTAACCCACCAACCATAACGGTAATTGACCTATTACCCCCAGTCACGTTACCCCAAATCAATAGGTAGTCACCCCACTTAACAACTGTGCCGTTAACGTGAATCACCAGCCTGGTCTCATTGAAGAGTAGCCTAACCGTGGCCTCGGCGGTTGAGCCAGCCAGCCCCTTGTTAACCGGTATGAAGAGTGCCTTAACCGAGGTTTCGTTGACGTAGATGTAGGGTAGCGTTATGTTGACGATGTAGAAGCCCGTGGAGTTGGTTACGGCTGAGGCAATTACTCTACCGTTAACGGTCACCAGGATTAACTGACCCCCCAGCCCCGTGCCGTTGGGTAATGTTAACCTACCGTAGGCCATTATTGTTGAGCCGACCACCGCCGAGCCACTGGTTAGGTTTATGGTTAACGTGGTGTTCATGGCGCTGCCGCTTGATGCAGGTTTACTGATTAATTGGCTTAGGGTTGAGTTACCTAGGGCAGTGGTCGTGTACTGGGCCGCTAGTAGGCCTGTCTCATGGCCCACTAGGCCCTGCACCCCAGTGCCGTTCAATATTAACTCACCTATCATCGACGTGTTGATTAATAACACATTATATGGGATGGCTAAGTGACTTGAGGAAGCTAGGTTGATTAGGGTTCTTAATTCATTAATATTTAGTGGTGGTGCCTGGCCGTTGGAGTAGGCTGCCCCACTGGCGTTTATGAAGCCTATGATGGAGGCCAGCTTAGCCTTAGTTAAGTTACCTAATGTTGAGTTGATTAACATGAGGGTTTCCTTAACATCATTAATGCTTATGACCTGTTGAGCTGTGGCTGGGTTGACCAGGTTAGCCTCCGTGGGTGTCTTAAGCATGGGTTTAACGGCGATTAGGGCAGCTACGAGGATGATTAATACTAGGGTTGAGTAGACTAAACCAAGCCTCATAACGAGACACCTAATATCGCCATTATCCTCAGGGCGGCGAAGTATGTGAAGACTGCCACTAGGGCTATGGAGACTACATTGTGTATTAGCCTAACCCTCCTCGGTATTGGCTCGGCTAGGAGCATGCTGGTTAGGTATATTATGGTGTATAGGGATAGGTAAATGTCCAGTGAACGAACTCCCAGGTAGTAGAGGAAGGAGGTCAACACTCCGGTTAGGGTTAGTTGGGTGATTAAGGCGTCCTTAAGCATTACCCAACACCCTTAACCTAACCAACAATGCACCCCTATCCCTAGCCTCATCCTGAATGGCAATTGGCCTGTTAAGAACCTCGGCGGTTATTGAGGCTACTATGGAAGCCGCCACTGAGCCTAGCACGGCCTTTATGGCTGAGTTTCCGTATAGGTCAATTAACCTAGCCCCCTCAACTCTAACACCAATAACCTCACCCTCGGTTACGGTTACTCCCCTAGCCAGTGAAAGCTCCCTAACCAGGCAGTTTCTCAGGGAGGTCTCGAGGTCGCTTGAAATAACCTCCCTACACGCCGCCACAGCCCTGGATCCTGGGGAGGCTAGGAGTAGCCCCGTTGCCCCCTGCCCGTAGGTGGCTAGGGGCTTACCAATAATCTTAATGCCGCCTAGGCTTGTAACTGGTGTTGATGGGATAAGGACCATTGGCTCACCCCCCACGGCGCTTGAGGGTAGGTAGATGCCGTTGTTGACAACACCGGAGGCTTCCACAAGGGCTGAGACGTTTTCCCAGGCTGCGGAGGCTAGGTTCACGATGGTGTGCTCCATGGCCCCCTCATCCCACTGCACCAGTATGCCTATGATGAAGACGGCCACCCCAAGTATCATTAGCGGCGTTAATCCGGGTTCAAGGTAACCCACCACGGCTAGGGCTGAGCCAAGCACCATTAGCGATGGGCCAGCGTCGCTGCGAGTATTGGGCATTGGTTGAGGTAGCTTGATAGACTTAATAAACTTAATTCAAGTGAAGCAATCCTTAGGTGTTGAGGCGTACCTCGCCTTCCTCAATGCCGCCACGGTGAGCAGTGCAATGGTTAGGGCCGTGTTGCTGATGACAATTGGGATTAGCCTAATCCCCCACGGAGTGTAGTTGAGTATTAAGCCAACCAGCGGCACTACGGCCAGGCTTAGGCCTATTGATAGGGCTAGCCTCTCAAGGGGGGCCAACTCATCGCCCCTTGGGTATAGGGCCTCCACTATTGAGTAACCCGGCATGAAGAGGACGCTTACTGCACCCAGTAGGTACCTGATAGGCATTAGGGGGCCACCCTTAACCAGCATTACAACGGCCAGTGAGGCTAAGGTTATGGCTAGGGTGACCCAGTACCAAACCCCATCAACACTGGCCAGGAACATGACTGCGTTTTCAAGTGGTTCATGCTCAATGTTCAACTCACCCCTCTTCCACATTAGGTAAACCTCATAGGCAACCCAACTCCTAGGTAAACCAGCCTCCCTTGAGACCACCTCCACCAGTTGATTAACCGTCATGCACCTACCCCTCGACACAGCAGCCCTAATCAGGCCGTGTAGGTCTTTATCCACATCAACCACCCGTCGCGTTCACCCAGAGTTGAACGTACTCACCTGTGTAGGTTAGGGTTAGGTTAAGTGGGTTGTACATCCATAGTTCACCAACAAGCCTAAAGTCACCAGTCTCATTAAGCCTAAGGCTTAAAGGCGCTACCCAGGTCTCATTGCTCAGGAGGATCCTTTGGTAGGTTAGCAGTGGGCTACCCGGCAGCGGTGGTGGGGTTGTGTTGTTGGTTACGTATATGTAGACCACGAACCAAATGGGCCTATTCATGTGGTTGTAGACCAGTACGTATAGGTTAATGGTTTGGTTCACGGCCACCGAGGTTGGGTAACCCCCAATCCTGCCCCCAGGCCCCAGTAGACCTATGGCTGAGAACTGAGTCGCCTCAACCCCGGTGAGACTGTGGGCGGCTAGGAACACTGCGAAGACTATGACAAGCCCGGTTAAAACGGCAAGGATCTCACTATCAGTCAAGAAGCCCCTCGCCCTACCGCCACCTAGGGTTACCCTATCCCCACCCCTGAACCTAAGCCAAAGCGAACCCACTAATTCACGGTGCCTCAGGTAGAGGAGGGTTAAGGCACCCACCGCTAAGGCGCCCAAGGCCACGTAGGCCACAGCCTCAATGAGCCTCCTCTGCTCAACCTGCCTAGCCAAGGCTGGGGCCTGGTTAAGTATGCTTAACGCCAACCCCACCGCATTGTCGTATTGGCCGGCCTCGGTTAGGTTTATGGCCTCGTTGAGTGTTGCCACCAGCCCAGTTACGTTCCCGCCCTCAGCCCCTATGGCCGATACGTTGCCGTAGGCCAGTAGTAGGCTCCTTGGGGGCTGCTGTGCCTCAACGGCCACTGTGACTAGGCTTAATGCCGCAAGCACCAGCACTGCTAAACCCATTAACCTGGCCACATGGGGCACTGGTGGGTGTGTTAAAATGCGTTATTCCGATTATTGGCTAAGGTATTTCAACCTAGGCGTGTTGACTGGTAGTGGGTAGTGGGGTTAGATTTGAGGATTACGCCGCTGAGTTGCTTAGTAGGCTTGGGTTTAGGGTAATTGACAGGAGGGTTAAGGTTATGAGTAATGGGGTTGAGGTTGGTGAGGTTGACTTAATAGCCGAGGATGAGTGCGGCAATAGGTACTCCGTTGAGGTTAAGGCCGGTAAGATTGACGTGAGTGGGGTTAGGCAGGCATACACCAACGCCAAGTTAATCAACGCAAGGCCCCTTGTGTTGGCCAGGGGGTTCAGTAATGACTCAAGTAGGGCCCTTGCGGAGGAGCTTGGGGTTAGGGTTATTGAACTTGAGGAGGCTGTTGTTCTTAAGCCAGATGAGTTGAGGGCTGCGGTGGAGTCAGCCATATACGACCTGATTGATGAACTAGCCAACGCCCTAGTAGCCCTAATGAGCATGAGGAATGCCGACGACGCCCTGGAGGCAATAGCCCAATGCGGTGACTGGGGGTGCGTGTGCGGTAGGCTTGGTTTGAGTGGGGATGAGTGCGGTAGGTGGATTAGTGGGCTTAGGGGTGAACTTGGGCTTAAGGCATCCTCACTGAGGACGCTTAGGGCAATAGTGAAACTCTACATGCTGATTAAAGGCCTACACGGGGCTAACGCTTAATTACCAGTAACCGCAATAGTTAACGTAAATGCTAACATCGGGTGAGTTAATCTCAGTGGCGGCTGGTGCAGCCCTAGCAGTGGTAATAGGCCTCAGGAGGCCACCGCCACTAATATCGGCGCTGCTCCTGATAGCCATAGCCCTACTCGGCCTTGGGCTGGCCTACGCCCTGGGTGCATTGGCGGCTGTTGGGGTTTACGTACTCATAATGGACATTGGCTACGTGGCTGGATTAACAGCTTCACTGGTGAGGGAGCTAATAGGGGGCAGTCAAAGGCGGGCCGTGGCCGAGGTTGGTGGGCTATTGACCGGTGAGGCTAGAATTAGGAAGATTAGTGGTAGTAATGGCGGTGTGGTGGAGGTTACCGTGTTTGAGGGCAGGATTGCCCCAATCTACATGGATAGGGGGCCCATTGAGGAGGTTGCGGCGGCATTGTCAACACTGGCCAGCGTAGCCATAGGCCTAATGAAGAATGGGCAGGTCATTAGGGTTAAGCTTGGGAGGGAGAGCGAGGAGTCACCCGTCAAGGTGGTTTCAAACTTAGGCGAACTAAGCGAGCTAGCGCAGCTGCTTGTCAATAGGAGTAAGGTTAAGGGCCCCGGTGAAATCAGCAGCGTTAAGCTGGGTGGTAGGGCAATACTGGTTTATAGGAATGGTAAACTGGCCTACATAATACCCATCAACCAGTAACACTAGGGTAATATCAACCTTGAGGTAAGGCTAATTTAAGCATAGCCATATGCATTATTGTATTATTAGTGTAATTAAAAATAATGCTTTATGTATCGCATGAGTAAAGCTTAGGGTAATACTTAAAAATATAGCGGTTAAAATAGCCTTGATCAACATGGCCCAGAGGAGAGGTATATCTAACGTAGTGGCTACAATAATACTAATAGCCGTAGCCATAGCACTGGCAGTGGCAGTGGCAATATGGGTCTTCGGAATCTTCAAGGGAAGTGCCCACGCCACAACACTGAATGCAATAAGCGAGGACCTGTACATCAGTAATAACGTCCCCTACCTAATACTCTACGTCAGTAACCCAGGTGGTACAACCCAGAACATTGTCAGTGTAACACTGAATGGAGTATCATGCAACTTCCAGGGTGCATCCTCATCAAGCCCATCAAACCCATCAAGTGTAACGACTACAGCGACTGGTGTTACATCAGAAACCAATGGTGAGGTTGTCATTGCAGGGGGCACAATAGTCTACCTAGTTTACACATGCACTGGCGGCTCCTTCACACCTGGTATACAGTACAATGGCGTAATCTACCTATCCACTGGTACAAACATACCATTCACGGTGACGGCTCAAGTCCCATCAAGCTAAGCCTTGGTTAAAATTAGTTAAAACACCTAAAATTAAAAATCAAAAGGATTTTCCCTTTACTTCCCTTTGTCTTAACTATTGGTTAGGTAGGTTATGTGTTGGTTTAGTTGTGTGGACGTAATGCTTATATAGTCTAGGGTGTTGGGTGTTTGGGGATTGTTATTGAAGGGTGGGTTAGGGACTCCCGGGATGGATTGTTAAAGGTGCTTAGGGGGGAGGGTTTAGACTTCAGTGAGGTTGAGTTTAGGCCCGGTAACTGGCCCATGCCCCCAAGGCTCCTCTTCGACGGCATCAACGTTGAACCTGATACGCCCAGTGAACTTTACATAACAGACACGACGTTTAGGGATGGGCAGCAGGCGTTTTATGCATATGGTGTTGAGGATGTTGAATCATTGTTTAGGCTGCTCTCCGAGCTTGATAACGGTAGTGGTAGGGTGGTTAGGAGTGAGTTCTTCCTCTACACTGAGAGGGATAGGAGGATTGTTAGGGCTGTTCGTGGACTTGGGTTTAAGTACCCTAAGGTTATTGGTTGGGGTAGGGCTAGGGTTGAGGATGTTAGGCTTGTTAGGGATAATGGGCTTGATGAAATGGTAATGCTCATGTCAGTGTCGGACATACACATTAAGGCTAAGTTCAACACCACTAGGCGTAGGGCGGCTGAGAAGTACCTTGAGGCCGCTGAGGAGGCTTTAAGGAGAGGCGTGGCCCTTAGGTGTAGCCTCGAGGACGTGACTAGGGCTGACGTCGTGGGCTTTGTGCTGCCGCTGGTTGATAGGCTAGTTAGGCTTAGTGAGAGGTACGGCGTGCCAATGGTCATAAAGCTCCCGGACACCACTGGTGTTGGCGTACCCTACCCCACGGCAGCCCTGCCGTACAGCATACCGAAGCTGGTCTGGCTCATGAGGCATGCCCTCAAGTTGCCTAGTAATGCGGTGGAGTTTCATGGACATGGGGATTACCATATGGCGGTGGCCAACGCCGTGGCTGCCTGGGTTTACGGGGCTGGGGTTAACAATGGGACGCTGCTGGGTATTGGGGAGAGGGCTGGTAATGTCCCCATTGAGGCTTTGGTGGTTTGGTACGGTAGGCTTAGGGGCTCCTTTGATGGAATGGAGCCTAGGATTATTGCTAAGGTGGTTGAGTACTTCAGGAGGATTGGTTACAATGTGCCTAGGCACCAGCCCATAGTGGGTGGCAACGCCTACGCCACGGCGGCCGGCATCCACATTGATGCCCAGTTGAAGGACCCCGAGACGTACCTATCCATGGACCCGTCCATGGTGGGTATGAGGCAGGTGGTTCTCATAGGCCCATATGCAGGTAAGGCTGGGGTGGCCCACGCCTTAAGGAGGGTTGGGTTAAACGTGGGTAAGGGTGATGGGGAGGTTGAGAGGGTTTACAGGGAGTTGGTTAGGCTTTACGATGAGGGTGTCCTTAGGGAGCCCATTAGCGAGGAGGAGTTCCTAAGGATCCTAGGTAGTTTAAACGGGGATGACTCTAAGTAAACTCGGTAACACCTTAGTTAAAACCTCCCCGTGGGGCTTAGCGGCGTATTCCTCTTCACCAATTGCCTATATACCTTAACCACAGCGCTTAATAGGCCGTGGTTTAGGGGTGTGGTGGTGCGTAAGGTACCGAGGACCATGTGCACCCAGCACCCGGACTACGCCTCAATGCCCCAGTGGGTTAGTGGCGACTTCATTAAGGGTGATGATGAGGTTTACGAGGCCTACGTTAACTACAGCGTCTACGGTTGCCAGGAGACTATGTGGGACTTTGAGGGTAAGGACGTTGACATATACGTCGTTAGGAAGCTCCTGGAGAGTTACGGGGGCTTCTTCATAAACAACGTCCTCGGTGAGGACATTTTCCTAACCTACAGGTTACCTAACCCCAACGTGGAGGTTTCGGATAGGAAGGTTTACGCTGAGGCCCTTGAAACAATACCAATGGCCTATGACTTGGCTAGGGTGTTTTACGGTAGGCCGGTTAGGGCTATCTTCGAGGTTATTTTCCCATTAACCTCAAGCCACATGGACCTGATCCTCACCCTAAAGTACTATGAGAAGGTTGTGGCTGGGAAGTGCAGTGTGGAGCTTTACAATGGGGTTAAGGTGGCTGACCTGATAGGTGAGGTTGAACCCAAGAGCATTGAGGTCATACCACTGGTGGAGGACATGGAGTCCCTACTCAGGGTGGACAGCATAATTGAGGGTTACGTTAAGGTGGCTAGGCCAAGCTACATGAGGGTCTTCATAGCCAGGTCAGACCCAGCCATGAACTACGGCCTGGTGCCAGCGGTGCTACTGGCTAAGATAGCGCTCTCAAGGGCCCATGAGGCTGGCGGTAGGCTTGGCGTTGAGGTTTACCCAATAATAGGCGTTGGCCCAACACCCTTCAGGGGTAACTTCAACCCACGCACTGTGGATAGGACGCTGAACGAGTATCGCGGCGTGTACACTTTCACTGTTCAATCGGCCTTTAGGTATGATTACGGTGTTGACAGTGTTAAGGCAGCCATAGACTCCATCAACAACGCCAAGCCCACCGAGCCAGTCATAATGAGTAAGGGTGAGGAGGAGGCTGCCCTAGCCTTGATTAGGCAGTACGTTGAGAGGTATCAGGCCGAGGTTGAGGGTTTGGCTAGGGCTATTAACTACATGGCTCAGCTCCTACCCCCAAGGAGGACTAGGAGGCTTCACGTGGGGCTCTTCGGGTATGGGAGGGGGTTTAGGGGGGTTACCCTACCAAGGGCCATAGCCTTCGTTGGGGCGCTTTACTCAATGGGCATACCACCCGAGTTGCTTGGCCTATCAACACTGCTTAAGCTTAACGAGGAGCAGTGGAGGGTCCTGGAAAGCCACTACGTTAACCTGTGGCGTGACCTGGGTGAGGCGGCCCAGTACGTTTGCGTTGAGTGCATTGAGCAGCTGCCTAACATAAAGGTTAATGAGCTTAGGGTCAGCAGGGAGGTTACCTCAATGGTCCTTGAGGACATTAAGGCCCTGGATCAACTTGGGGTTAAGACGCCACTGCAGGGTTTTGAGCACAGGAAGCATTCACTACTGGTTAGGCTATTCCTAGAAAGCATAAGCAACGGCTATATAAACGAGGCCAAGGGATACCTAGTGGAGATGGCTAAGGCAAGGAGGGCAATAGGCTAATTCAGCCGCATCATCCTATCCCTCAGTATTTTAAATAATACCATGAGCCGGTAATGAGACTGGTGGTCTGGGGTTGCGTGGCTGCAGTTATCTACCGGTAAAATGGTGCCTAAGAAATGTGTAGTATTCATTTGCCGTGGGTGGTTGTTTCTTGTTTTACTAGTGTTTGGTATATTTTTCCTAGTAGGTCGTATAGTGTGTCGATTCTCTTATTCGTCTCGTCAATCCTCCTGTTTATGCTTTCCCTCATCTCGCTCATACCCTTACCCAACTCATCAATCCTCTTATTAATCTCATTAATTCTATTGCTCAGTGTTGTGTTAAGCGTTTCAATTCTATTGTTCATTGCGTCGTTTAGTGAATCAATCCTCTTATTAGTCTCCTCTATCCTCCTGCTTAACGTGTCGTTTATTGCATTAATCCTATTGTTAATCTCATCAATTCTCTTATTAGTCTCTTCTATTTTCCTGCTTAGTGCGTCGTTTATTGCGTTGATTCTATTGTTTAACGCCTCATAATTCTTACCCACTAAATCATAGAGTGCATCAATCCTCTTGCTTAACGAGTCATTTATTATATCAATTCTCTTATTAGTCTCATCAATCTTCCTACTTAATGCCTCGTAATTCTTACCCATTAATTCGTAGAGGGCGTCGATCCTCTTATTCGTCTCGGTTACATCCTTCCTAATCTCCTGAAACAAACCAAGCATCAACACAACCAAATCCTCCGTGGTTAGCTTCTTACCCTCACCAACCTTCCTCAAGACAGCCTCCAAGGCACCACCAATAGCAGAAGCAGCAACATCAAAACCAGACACAACAAAACAAAGAAACACAAACTAATAAAGATTTAGGTACTTGTTAGCTTAAGTGTGGGTTAAATTCCCTTAAAGGTTCACTGAGTGGGTTCTTAACGCTTAAATGTGTATTGATCTAATCATTTAGTCGCCCCTTTTATACGTGTTTTCAGTATGTAAATGCAGGTAACGGAAAGTATCGTTAAAGGACGCTGACTATGTTGAGTTTCCCCACTGGATCATTCGCATCGCCAGTGGTTCCTGGGCTCAGTAGATGGATGCGCCATGGTTCCCTTCCACCTGTCTGCTTAACTGATGGATGCTACTTGTGATTCGTACTACGGTGGGTCAACTTGCCCGTGGGTAACTACGTTTAATCATTGAAACCGAACTCTCCTCAGTAGTGGTGTCAGGTTAATTTGCCTGAGGAGTGGGTCGGTTACTGTGTATTCACCTTTACCCCTCTTCTCAACGAAGTTGTAGTTCACCAGTGCATTAAGGGCATTTGTGAACTCCCTATCACTCACCTCCTCACCTAGCATTGCAGATACGGCTGCCTTTAAGTCACCCCACCTGTTGGCTACCCTTAGGGCTTGGATTATGGCTACGTAAAGCGCCTTGTTCGCCTTATCCTCCAGGAAGTGCTTAAGCTCGTTAACCATTATCCTACCCCCCTCCTCAACGGTGGCCCTTAGGGCATCCTCAAAGCTTAACCCCCTAATCGCGTGGTAGTTGCCGAATAACGTGAGCCAGCCGACGACACCATCTACCTTATCTATGACCTCATCGTACCTGCTGAAGGACATGCCCACCTCCTCAAAACCCCTCCTGAGGAACTCCCTGGACTCATCACTATTGAATGGCCTCAGCTTAACCTCAACGGGTGGCCTACCGTAGAGTGGTGAATCTGGCCCGGGGTTAAGTAGGACTTTGGTTAACCCTATGTAGGAGCCGGTGAACATGAAGGTTACCCTTGGGTTGCTTGAGAAAACGTTGCCAAGTATCTTGAGGAATTGGCCGCTGACCCTTGATAATTCCTGAACCTCGTCAAGCCCAATAATGGTCCTATCGCCTATTGAGAGCAGGAGCTCCAGTAGGCTACTGGCAACCCTACGCCCACCCCTCACGGTTAAGCCAAGGGAGCCTATCATGAAGTTTAGTGATACCCTTAGGCTTAGGTTAACCCTGGACCTACTTAACTCATTGACTAGCATTGACAATAGGCCTTTAAGCGAGTTAACACCCCTAAGGTTTATGTAAATAACCTTGAAGCCGTCACCCTCCAGCTCCCTTAGGGCAACCTTAATGAGACTGGTCTTACCTATACCACGCTGCCCACTGATGACAACCCAGTTACCGGCTGTAACCTGCCTCCTAATGAAGTCTAGTTCAGAATCCCTACCAAACAACTCGCTCCTGGTTTCCTTGGGGTGTAGGTCGAAGAGCACTGCAGACCCAGCAGTAACTGCAGACCCACCAGTTAATAAACCCACCGCATGGATCAGTGGAATTGAATGGTGCCCATGAATTGGGAAAGGTTTTTAAATTGCGTGTCCAAAAATTGGTAACAGTATGAATGACTGGAAGCCCCCGCCCACCAGCCTGCATGCCCTAGTTAGGTTGTTGACTGTTATTGAGGAGTTTACTAGGTTGCATGGGCGTGGCCCTTACACTAGGGAGTTGCTTAGTCAACTCCGTTCCTGGGGTTATGGCGAAGGGTTGCTCTCCCTGGCTTGGGGTTTGGGACTTGTTGAGAGATATGATGATTATTGTAATGGGCGTGGTGGGAGGGTTTGTAGGTTTAATAGGCTTAGTGAACGCGGCCGTGAGTTCCTGAGGAGTTACGGTGAATTACTGAGGTTGCTTAGCCGGCAGTAAAGCATGCATTCATTAAGGTGCATTGTCCTGGGTGGATACGGTGACCTAAGCCTAGGCTCCAGGGAGCTACTGAATATAGCCAAGAGGGTCTCTAGGGGTGAAATCCCCTGGTCTCTCCCTGAGGCTAACTAGACCCACCCTCTCGGCTACCTTACTCATCCTCCTCACAGCCCTCATCGCCTCATCAACCTTAACCACCCTGTCGTCAAGCGTTATTGCATTACCTGGATCAGCTATTAAGATGTAGAGGTCCATACGCAGGTTACGTTTAACCAAGGTGGTCTTGCCGGTCTTCCTCCTACCGTATATAAGGGTCCAGTTTCCTATGGCCCTTACCGCATCCTCCTCCCTCCTCTTAATATATAGTCTCACTGGACTAGTCCTATAGGACTAGTTTAATAAAGACTACTTATGGAGATGAGGGACCGTAAAGTTAATAACCGAGTTCACGATAATCAGTTGAATGTCTGTTGATTTGAGGGGTTTGTTGTTGAGGTTGCTTCGTGAGGATGAGGAGTTTAGGTTGGCTGTTATGGGTTTGCTTGGTTATGCCGACCTCAAGTCTTCTGTTGATAGGCTTGTTGAGGCTGTTAACGAGTTAACGAGGGTTATTAAGTCACATGATGAGAGGTTGGCTAGGCTTGAGACTGCAGTAGAGGAGTTAACAAAGGCAGTTAGGGCTCATGAGGAGAGGCTAACGAAGGTGGAGGATAGATTATCGAGGATTGAGGCAGCCATCGAGGAATTGACAAGGGCTGTTAAGGCACATGATGAGAGACTAACGAAACTGGAGAGTGCAGTTGAGGAATTGACGAAGGCGGTCAAGGCACATGAGGAAAGACTAACAAAGGTAGAGGACAGGTTGACTAGGCTCGAGAACGCAGTCGAAGAACTAACAAAAGCAGTTAGATCACACGAAGACAGGTTAACCAAAGTAGAAGATAGACTAACCAGACTGGAAAACGCAGTAGAGGAGCTGACGAAAGCAGTTAGGTCGCACGAAGAAAGACTAGCGAAGGTGGAGGAAAGATTAACGAAGGTGGAGAATAGGCTGACTAGGCTAGAGAGGGCAGTGGAGGAATTAACGAAAGCAGTTAGATCACATGAGGAGAGGTTAACGAGGATAGAGAGGAAGATGGTTAACGTGGAGAGGAGACTTAG
>Ga0081474_112337_pt1 | contig 14455 bp, 11 predicted proteins | sample OneHunmetagenome_2_FD_70978 | JGI IMG/M metagenome (GOLD analysis project Ga0081474, IMG submission 70978) | Ferrous microbial mat communities from One Hundred Spring Plain, Yellowstone National Park, USA v2 (version 2) | ecosystem: Environmental > Aquatic > Non-marine Saline and Alkaline >... | reverse complement strand
ATATATATGAATATAAGATCCAACCTGATATAAAAGGTGACAATAATATAAAAAGTTCTATTATTGAAATAATTATTGATGCTATCATGCTTAAACCGGCCATTTTTTATAATACATTATTAATTCATATAAAAATATATTTTGAGGATTATTAGAGTGATATTATTGTTGTAATTGAAATATTTATATTTCGAAAAAATTTTATCAAAAATAATTTAGTGAGAATAATATTATTTATTTATATTAATTGAATAAAATTGGTTATGAAAAATATTTATGTTCTTATAATTAACGATAAAATTTATTTTCCAGAAAGTATATCTATTAATTCTTTAAATTATTCCAATTCTTCTTTAGAAATTCCATATAATTCAGCAACTGCTAAGTCAATTTCATATTCAATTTTTTAAGTTCTTCTTTTGCATTAATATTTTTACAATAGTTTAGTTCTAAGATTGATTTTTTGTATTGCATAGTAGATTTCCATTTCATATTTAGTAATTTCATCCATACTATAAATAGAGAAAAGTTTATTTAGAAATTTGGCTCTATGACCTCTAGTATTAGTTAATTTATGAATTACTTCATGAACTATAATATATGTAAGACATCCTTCACTAACATTTTCGAGAATATCTTCATTTATTACAATAATATCTTTTTCCAAATCATAATATGCTATCGCTTTAATTTTTTTAGTTAATATTTTAATTGAATCAACTTTTGTTAAATCCTTTACTCTAGATTTTATCTTTTCAATATCTATTTTGACTGTCATTTTCATATAACCATCTAATTATCTGATCCTTTATTTTCTCAACCAATTCACTCTTAATATATCTGTCTTCTATTTTTATATTTTTACAGTTCTTTAGAATATCAATCTTTAATCGCTTTTCTAGTTCGCTTTCTTTGCTATCTATAATATATTTTGCATCTTTTAAAGATTTATTTTTTATCATATCTTTTATATCCTTTAAAAATTTTGATAGACTATCGAAATTTATTTCTTTACAAGATTCCCCATATTCCTCAGTTAATGCTAATCTTATAGAATAGAGTATTTTGTCTATATCATTCATTTTATTTCTATCTTCAGAATATTTCGTTATTTGCTCATAAATTGATTTCAATTGACGTAATATCTCTTTATTATCTTGTTTTCTAGCAATCCAGTCTTCTTCTAATTTATTTAACATTTCTGCTACTTTTTTATAAAAAGGATCAGTATCTACATCTTCTTCTATTTTCTTACTTATTACTAGAAAATAAGAATATGTTTTATTTTTAATCTCCCTTTCAGATATTTCAGTCATTTTTTCTAAAACCTTATCATTAATAATTGCACTTTCATCTTCTTTAAATCGTTCAATTTCTGTTTTATCATAGATTAAATCCAGTATTTCGTTAAGTAATTTATTTAAACTTTTTATTTTTTTATTTTGTTGACCATTTATTAATCTTAATAAAATTTTAATTGTATCTATATCATCTTTATATATTATTTTAGTTGAAGAAGCATTATATGGAGATAGAGAATTATAAAATTTTACAACTTTAATTAAATCATTTAGTGTAGACTTCAATCTATTAATTTGTTCTAATAAATTTTCATCATCTATATAATCTAGGTTGTTGAAATAATAATAAAATCTTATTTTTCTTATTTTATCTTCATATTTTTTTATCCAATTTTCTGTCGATTTTATATCTCTTTTAAGTTCATCTAAATCTATACTTAAATTTTCTCCATTAACATATAACGATTTTAGATCATTTTTAACTTTATCAAAGCATTTCTTAAAATTCTCTTCTTCAGTATTCTCATCTTTTAGAGTAGTTTCTAATTCTTCTTCTATATTTTTTATATCTTTTTGTTGTGATAGCAATCTATTATATTTAATTAGTGTCTTCTTTAAATTTGGTAAAAGACCTATAGAATCTACAACCAATCCTGTTTCCTTTCCAGGGAAGGGTCTATTTACTCTTCCAATAGCCTGAAGTAATTTGTGACTATAAATTGGTTTATCTAAATACATAACTCTTAATTTAGGATAATCAAAACCTGTAATAAGCATATCTGTTACTATTAAAATCCTTGGATCTGGCGAATTCTTGAAGTTATCTATAATATTTGAATTAATTTCATCAAAATCTTTAATTCCATATTTATTTCTTAATTCTTCCATATATTGTCTAATATCGGGATCTGTTTCATTATAATTATATGTCATTACTATTTCAGACCAATTTTTAGCTTGTTCTCCAAATGTTTCAATTAGATGTTTATCAAGAGATTTTTTCATTAATACACATGCTTTTCTATTAGCCATTACTATCATAGCTTTAAATCTAAATTCTGGTATTTTAGTATTAAAATCTTTTGATTTATCATTTATATCTATTGTTTGTGTATCTTCTAAAATATGTTCTGTAATATATTTGGCTAATGCATCAATTCTTTTTTCATTTTGTAGAATTGTTTTTATTTCATTTATTATATTTGTTAACTGCTTATCAGATATATTAATATTATCTTGTTCAAAATATTCACTAATATCTTTTCCTTCTCTTTCATTTTTCAGATATTCTTCTATATATTTTTCGATTTCATTTTCATCTAGTTGGAATCTTATACTATTTTCTCCTTCCTTTATAGATTTATATATTATTGGCAATGTAGCTCCATCTTTAATTGAATCATTTATAGAATAGGCATCTAAATAAAATTCATTCAGATCTGGATAGGAAAATTCTCTTAAAGTATTTTTATCTTCGTTAAGTATTGGTGTTGCGGTAAAACCTATAGTTATAGCATTGGGAAATGCTAATCTTCTAACAGAAGCTAGTCTACCATATTGACTTCTATGTGCTTCATCAATTAAGAATAATATTTCTTTTTTATTGGGGGCTCCTAATTCAAAACATTCCTCAATTTTATTCTTATCATCAAGTTCTGAAAGATCACTCATTATCTTTTCGTATTCTGAAGGTTTTGATGTTTTAAGATAATTCAAATATTCATCTTTCAATTCACAAAGAAGATTAATTATTCCTTTTCTTTCTTCATTTTCTAAATCTCCTTTTTGAAATTTTTGTATAGTTACTATATAAATTCCACGTGGAGCAGTTTTACCAGTGGAAAATTCAGATTCTTTAATTTGTTTTATTAATTGATGAAGTTCAGATATACTATTAATCTTAGTAATATTTTTATAATTAGTTAAAAGTTTATCATGTATTTTAGAAAATATATCTGAATGTTGTTTTTCTAGGTCTTGTCTATCTACAACTATAAAAATTATGGGACTATTATCTGAGTAATTAAGTAAGAACTTGTAAGCTATAAAAAACATTGTATAAGTTTTTCCACTCCCAATCCAATGCCAAATTAAACCTCTATTTTTAATATTTTTAGATTTTTTATCTAGATATTCTTTTATTCTATTAAAAGATTTTTCTGCAGCTCTATATTGATAATATCTGGCAGCTGTTCTATAATAATTATTGTCAGATTTTATTAAAAAGACATAATATTTTAAAAAATTTAATAAAGTAGTAGGATTTAAAAGATCATATATTTCATCTTTTATATTATTACTTTTTTTATCTATTTTCCAGATTTGTAGATTTTTTTCTCTAGGTTTATTATCATAATTTGGAAAAATAGGTACATAACCTTTTTCCTTACCAATTGCAAATCCTATATGAGCCATTTTAGCAAGCTCTGGAGCTTTTATTTCATATATAGAAAGTTGATTTAATGCTTCGTATTCGGTATCTGGAAGTTCTTTTTTTATTTCTACTAAAGCTAATGGAATACCATTTATAAATAATGTAAAATCAGGTTCAATAATATCTATACCCTTAAATTTTAATTCATGAGCATAAATAAATGAATTTTTTGATATATTATTATAATCAATAAGTTTTAAATTAAGGCTAGTAGAAGGGTCTTCAGGATTATCAATGGTTATACCATGTTTTATATAATCAGAAAATTCTGATAAAGTAGAGTTTTGAATTTTTCTTTTTATTTCATTCAATATTTTATTTATACTATTGTTAGATAACTTATCAAATATATCTACGTTTATCTCTTTTATTTTTTTATCTAGTTCTTCCTCTATGATATATGATGGAGAGATGTTATGTTCTTTAAGGTCTGGATAAGAATTGATAATATTTTTCCATCCTAGTTTTTCGATATTCTCTATAAAGTGATTATGATCTACTGAAATCTCTAGCCTCATTTTAGGTCACCTATTGAGATCGAATTTACCCTTATCTTGCCTGTCATTAATGCAGCTAATAATTTTTCTTTCAATTTCTTCATATAATCTAAATATTTTTTTTCAGTTTCAATTTTGATATCAATTATTGAAAGTATTTCTGCTATTTTCTTCTGTTCTTCTAATGGAGGGATGGGAATTGCGCTATTTAAAACTATTTCAAGTGTAAGGTGTGGTACAGCATCTTTTTTAATAAATTTACTCCAATAAGGTTTGAAGTATAGGTACCAATAATATAGGAATTCTATATCTACTATATTTTTATTTGGAATTATACCTATAATCTGCTGATTTGTCGCTACTGGTATTTTATTAATTGCAACAAATCCTATAGATCCATAAATTGTTAATAGTAAAGAATTCTCTGGAACTATACAAGCATTAGAATTTTCTAATCCTTTTTCAGTAATAAATTCCTCAGTATTATATAGATACTTATCAGATTTAGTTATATCTTGTGCCTTTGCAAATGGAATGTTTCCGTTCCAATATTCAGGAATATTTCTTCTAGGTGTTCCTCCAGATTTTGCTTTTATTATAACATCTTTTAATCTCTTTATTTCCCAATTCTTTGGTATCTTTCCAATCTCTGTATCTTCAAATTCTTTATGCCATATCTTTCCAGTAATTAGTAAATTTAATGTTTTTTCTTTTATTACTCTTAATTTTTCAATTAAATTTGTTGTATCTGTAATTATAAAATCTACAGTATTGAGAATTTCTACGATCTTCTTTTGTTCCTCTAGGGGAGGTATAGGAACTAATAAATCTTTAGCCCAAGAATCTACGTTAAGTCCCCATACCCCAGTTCCAGTATGATATTTTCTTGCTAATGGTTGGACAAAGCTCAAGTAATAGAATAAGAAATTAACATCTAAATTACTGACCTTAAGGAGTAACTTAGATATATGATGTGAAAATACTGCTTTATCCTTCTTATACCATTCAGGGAAGTGGACAATTGCAGGAGCCCCTAATATATGACCTCTTTGCATTCCTATATCAGTGTTTGCTATTACTATATCTCCTTCCCTTACGAAATGCCTCTCCTTTAACCTATCGCTTTTAATCCACGTCCATCCATCTTCCTTTAACCCTCCGCCTTCCTTGACGCTATTCAAAGTAAGGAAAAGATAACCGTCTGGAATTTCATCCTTTGACTTCTCACTACCACTATAACTTAAACCCCTCTGTAGTTCAGCAATCTCGCTTAATCTCTTTACTTCCCACTCCTTAGGAAATTCACCAATATCAGTCTTTACAAATTCTTTATGCCATATTGATCCAGTAATAAGTAGATGCAATGTCTTTTCTTTTATTACTCTTAATTTTTTAATTAAATTTGTTGTAACTGTAATTATGAAATCTACAGTATTGAGAATTTCTACGATCTTCTTTTGCTCTTCTAAGGGAGGTAAAGGAATTTGTAGATTCTCAAAAGTGTCTTTATTTATATGTGGTATACCGGTTCCTTTAGTTCTTTTTTTAAGGATATCTACTCTTTCTAAGAGATAATAATACAGATATTTACAATTAATAATATTTCTATTACATTTGATACGTACAAATGTAGACGCAACTGCTCCTCTAAATCCCGTAAATAGGTCGCCTGCTGCTGAGCCATCCCATATCATAAGTATATCTTCTGGTTCAGCAACGAGTAACCTCTTTTCGTTCATATCAACATACCTAGGCTCTGATTGACCTCGTAAATATTCGGCAGTTAAATACGGAACATAATTATCGTCTATTCTTTTAATATAAAGTTGCTTAGGCTTAACTCCTTTCTTATATGTAATAATATCCTTAAGTTTCTTTACTTCCCAATCCTTAGGAAATTCACTAAACTCAGTCTCATATTCAGTCAATTTTACTCACCATAATTCTAATTACTTCTTCTAACTCTCTTTCCTTTTCTTCTCTTTCTTTTCTAATTTCCTCTATACTGTTCCATAATTCTTCTAGTTCTCTTATACTTACAGAATTATTACTTAGAGTTTTTGTAACATAATTATGTACGTTTAAATTATAATCATTTTTAATTACCTCTTCTATATTCACCACGCGTGAAAAGTTAGGTACAGTCTTGAATTCTCTATATACCTCCACAATCTTCTGAACATGTTCATATGTTAGCTTATTTAGTTTCCTAACTTCAGGGTGTTTAACATACAGATCTGTAGCATCTATGAAAAGGATCTTTCCTTTTCTTTCACTGTTTTTCTCTTTATTGAATATGATTATTATCCCCGACGCCTGAGTGTTATAAAATAGTTTTTCTGGAAGTAGAATTATTGCCTCTATTAAATCATCACTAACGACTCTCTCCCTAATAGTCTTCTCTTTTCCTTCTCTAAATAGAGCGCCTTGATCTAATATGATACCTACTTTTTCCTTAGCATAATATAACATTAATTGCACCCATGCCCAATCAGCAGTGTTATTAGGCGGAAATCCGTACTTATATATTTTACGTAAACTAATATCACTTCCTAACACCTCTTCTCCGTAGCCATCCTGATTCCATGGTGGATTTGCTATAACGTAATCTACTTTAAATTCAGATTTTTCAGCAAATTTAAGTTTTCTTAAACTATCACCTATTTGTATTTCTACTAAGTCCTTAGGAATTCCATGTAATATGAAGTTCAGCTTAGCTATTGCTCCCATATCTGGATTATATTCCTGGCCGTAAAGCTTAACACTTCCTCCTTTTTCACTCACATATTTATAGGACTCTATTAACATAGCCCCAGATCCCATTGCAGGGTCTAATACATCCTTACCAGGCTCTGGATCGATTAGTCTTACCAAGAGTTTTATAACTTCTTGTGGTGTGTATACCTCTCCTTCCTTTCCTTTAGTTGGGGCAAATTGTGCTAGAATATACGTATAAGCATCTCCTATAATATCGAAATTTATATGAGAAAAATCTAGGTTATCAAAAAGTCTTTTTATCTGATCAAGTTTTGATTTAAGTTCATTAGGTAAAGTTGTAATACCTAGCTTATTTAATAGGGCGTTCATTAACTCCTTATTTATTATATCTGGGTTTAAAGTAGCAAATTTCACTAGTGCATTTTGAAATTCAGTTAAATAATCGCTTTTTTTAGTAACCTCATTCCAAGTTAATAGTTCTCCCGAATCTTCGTCATACATTTTAAACTCACTATTTGCCATAATATAGGCAACTTCTTTTGGAACATTTCTATCTTTAACTATTTGATTGACTTTATCTTCATATTTATCACTTATTGCCTTATAAAATAGAAATACTAATAATGATCTATAATCTAAGCCGAGTCTGATTAGATCGGCAGCTCTTTTCAATGTTGTAAACAAATCACCCTTAGATATTTCCGATTCTACTATTTGATATTTTACATATTTTTCGTCTAGTGCATTTTGAATTACTTTAATACATCCTTCCTTTTTTAAAATAGATAAAAATTCTTTAATAGCCCCTATATGCTCTAATTTCTTTTCGGAAAGTAACTTAGAGAAAAGGCTCTCCATGTCTTTTACAGTAAATGGTTTGTCTCCAAAGTATTCAGTTAAATAGTTGTATCTTATTAAAACCCATCTGGGTAAGTTCTTTATGCAATTTGAGCTACTCATGATATAATGTTAGTCTAAACAAATATTTAAATGTACTGGTTCATACGTTTAATTTAATAGACTAATATAGCAATAAGAAAGACAAGCTTGCCCTTCAAGGAAGTCAAATATTAGAAGCAGAAAAGCACCTGGATTGCTTTTTCTTCCAACTTCTTTCTTTTCCACTCACGATAGTAAATAAAATGAAAAAGTAGAATGCCTTAAAACTCATCATAGTTCTCTTTAGCATAGATCGCTATAGATATCATTAAACCTAAAGTGATCCCCAGCAGTATGTTAATTGGATTCGGCGGGAATATAGCGAATATTATTATTGCGGCTATTATGCTTACTACTAGTGTTGCTATAGCTATTCCTATTCCCATTTCTACCCAAGTTTTCTGTTGCAGTCAAATAAGAAAAATATAACAACTGGCGTCTTATTAATAAACCTGAAGATAATTTCCTTTCTGGAAATTTTAAGAAAGATATAGCTCCATGTGAGCATAATCCTTAGAATTACTCCAGATCGTCTAGAAAATCATCTTCATCCTTTACTGCTATTTCATACAGTTTGTCATCCACCTCTTTGAGTATTTCTACTGTTTTCTTCAGCTTTTCGGCTATCTCCTTCCCGTCCTCAGTCAGAAATATCTTCTCTTCGTGTTCTTCAACATCTATATCCTCTTTTATAAGTTCGTACTCCTTCAAAAAGTCCATCGCCTTATAAAAAGATGCACTACCTAACATTTTCTTATATTTCTTTTCCGTCAGCCCTTCTTTTTCATATATTAAAAGCAATAACTTAGCCCAGGGGTTAAGCTTACACACGCAATCCATAAATTAACTACGCATTATCGGATTAACCGCATGGGAGCTCCACCTTCAGCCCTGGGCCTGGGCGGGCTCGCTTTCTTTTTCCCTTCACCGCTCCCCCAAATTTTGTTTAAGGAGTTAGGATAAGTTGCTTAGTCAGTAGATCCATAAGGACTTGGTAAACAGTTTAGTAGGTCCTAAGCAGCTATAGGACCCTGTAAAGCAGTTTTTCTAAAAACATAGTTAGTAGAAAACTCCGGAGCTAGTAGGGATTAGCAGTTTTAGGTTTTGGGTTATAGGGCGTTAGCCCTTATACTGTGATAAATTCTATTTGAAGAGAAGGGAATTGAGGTTTAGAGAATAGGGAAGAATAAGGATTAGCGTAGTTGTATTTAGAAAAGAGGAGTTTAGAATTATTTATGTAGAGAAAGGTGAGGGAATAAAATAAGGAAAATATGACCCTGGAAAAAATGTAAGTTAAAGAAAGAAAGGCCATGTAAAATTATAGACATATGTTAGAAAGAAGAAAGGACCCTGAAACTGTTATAAAAAAGCGAGAAGAGTTGAGCTTAGTTAGGTTGTGAGTTAAGGGAGCTTAGTAGGAGCTGTTAGAGCATTAGTAGGTAAAGCAGTTAAGTGTTAGTTAGGGTAAGCAAAGGCTTAGATTAGAAAGTGAAGTTAGCAGCAGAATTAGAAAAGAGTTAGACAGACAGAAGTAAGCAAAAAGCAGAGTTGAATTAGAATAGAGGAGTAAAAGCAGCAAAGTATAGCTGCTGGTAGCAGATTAGAGAAGCAGAGTTAGAAAGAGATGGATAAGCAAAACAGAACAGAAACTGAGTATATAAGCAAAGCTGCAAAGAATAAGCAGAATTAGAAAGAAGCAAAGAAAGAGGAGGAGAAGAGAGTAGTAAAAAAAGAGTTTGTAGTTAAAGCAGTAAAAGAGAGTTAGAAAAGGGGCCGGGCGCAAAAGCCCGAAATTGGGTATAGAATTTTGTTTAGATTATAAGTAAAAATTAGAGAATGGGGGGTATAGAGATGAAATGCGGTGCACGAAGTTGCATAGCCGAAGCACAAAGTAAAATATCCACAGCATAAAGTCATATAATAACTGCATTAATTCTAATGTTGAATAATTCTTTCTACTGAGGTATAAAATTTGCATAGTTAGGATATGAGGGGTTTTTAAATATTTACTATTATTAGGATGAGGAAAGATGGGAGAAGAAGTAAATAATCAGTCAGTTCAAAACCAATCTCAGTTAAATCAAAATAATTTAAACAAGGGAGATAATATTTCTTCTAATGAAGAGAATGTAAATGAAAAGAAGAAAGAAGAACAGAAAAGTAAGAAGCAAAAAGTAGAGAAGAAGAAAAGTGATGATTACTTATTATTAGTATATCCAGAAAAAGCAAAGTCTTTCAGAGCCAAAGTACAAAATTGTATTATCGAAATATTAAAGAAAAACGAGTTAATGAACGAGAAGGACTTAGTTTTACAGTTAATATTCGAATGTGAAGCTGCTAAAGAGTACTATAAAGTAACACATGAAACGCAGTACTTAAGAAGGATTATATGGAAGATGGCGAAAGACAGGATAATTCTTAGAGCTAAAATAGTGGGAGATGAGAGGTATACGTGGTATCTATTACCAGAGAACTTAGAAAAAGTAAAGGATAAGTTATTGCGTAGGACCTAATAAGATAGTTTTCTTAGTCCCAGCTGCTTGGATTAAGATCTTATTTTCTTTTAATTTTACGTCATCTAGGATCTCTGGGTCTTTAGCTGCTGCTTTAAGCATTTCTAAGTCTGTCTTAAGTATCCTGTACTGCTTATCTCCTATCTTTATTATTGCATAATCGGTATCCTCTTTGAGGACCTCTATCGTTACTTCTTTCAGCGTTAAACTCCCCAGTTTACTGTTAGCATTATTGGCAACAGCTCCTTGGGCTGCAGTTATTACTTTATTCTCTGCTTTACTTTCGGTAACTTGGATCTGCCGATCATTAGTAAACTCCCCAGTTTCCTCAACTTTCTTCTGTCCTTCTTTAGGCTTTTGTTCTATTTCTTTCTTCTTAATTTTAACAGAGAATATCTTAACTTTGGCTTTGTATTCTTGAGGAATAGAATTATCGTTAATGAAGCTATCGTAGATTTGTTTTAGTTTATTAAATTTTTCCTCAGAAGTCCACAGATGAATTTCTTTGAACAGATCCTTTATTACGATATACTTTTGCATGTTTCTCTTTACTTGCTCAGGGTGGACTTCTATCTCGTTGGGGCTTTCGATTTCGATGGCGATCGCTTCGTTATAATGCGGCCTAAATGTACTTTTATCAATTGCAAAAGCAACTAGGTCCGGTCTGATGTCTCCTTCCTGCTTCCCTCTCGTTACAGTGTATCCCTGGGATATGTATCTTACCATGACCTTCATTGCTATCTTCTTCCCCAATTCGTTATCAACTATGCCCTTCAGCCTGAATAGTCCACGATTGTATTGCAACTTTAACTTGTTCCCTATTTTCTCTGTAGTTATATACCCGTCCTGCTGCAACCGTGCTATAATTGACTTGAGCCTGTCTCTGTCTATTCCCAAATCTTTTAGTAGATCTGCTTGGAACGCCGTGTGACCATCAGATTTCCATATATTATATAGGATATACTGCTCCAGCGGCTTTGGCACCTCGCAATAGCGAAGCACGGGATTGAGCATCGCCTTCGTATCTTTCTTCTCAGACTCCCTGGGGGCGAATCTCTCCGCAGTCTTTGATGCTAATTGTTTGGCAGTATCCTCGTTACCGACCTCACTGACCTTATCGACTAATACTTTGACTGGAGCTGTCTTCTCTCCTGGGCGGGCCCTCATGAAGACCACGGCCTCACCGACCGACAAATTAGGAACTACTTCCTGGAGCTCATCAGAGAACGCTTTATCTAGTTTTGTCGCCAGCTCTTGTCCCCTGGGGCTCGATTGAGCCATGATGAACTTCACATTAGTATTACTGAGTACATGTTCTAAGACCCCAGCCTCCTCTAGCTGGGCTAGGTTTTGGTTCGCCATGACCAAATGTAGTCCGTATTTTCTAGCCTCAGCGAGGATCTCTTTGATGTAAGGCAAGTGAGCAACGTTTTGGAACTCGTCAATGTAAGTAATTACCGGCATTCTATCTGTCGATTTTAGGGATCTTTGAAGAACCCAATAGAACAAGGACGTAATAACGGAGGCTTGAACTAAATATGAGGGGATTTCTCCTAATTTTCCTTTATTTACATCGAATAAGATAAGAGCATTATCTTTAAGAATCTCATCCCAATTGATAGTAGAAGAACTTGTTACTGCATTCAACACTCTGTTCTCTACGAAGGGTTTAAGTCTAGATAAAAGCGAGATAAATGACTGGGCGGGCATTTGTTGTAACGCTTCGACTTCCTTTTCGAATACCTCGTCGTTTATGTCTAAATCTAACTCATCGTTCCTTAGGGCAAGAACTAGTTCATATATGTCCGATAAGGTGGGGCTATCCGTCTTTTCGTATAATTTACTTAGCAATACTTGAAATATGTATTTCACGTTGACCGCGGTTTCTACTAATCCTAGTAGCTTTTCTAAAATTGCTAATGAAATTGAAACTCCTAAACTAATGTTATCTTCTCTATTTTCAAAGACTCTGGGCAATTGGAGCGGGTTTATAGCGAAGTTAGGGATTGAAGCGTCAAAGTAATAGTCTGCATAGATTGAAAGATCACGTGCTAAATCATGGTTGGGGTCAATAACGACTTGCGCCTTATGCTTATTCTTCAAATTTTTCAGCTCTACTACCAGCTTCGTGATCGTCGTGGACTTCCCGCTCCCCGTGGCACCCACAATGTATACGTGCCTGTGGAAGTCCTCCAGGTCTAGCTTGAACGGCGTCCCGTCCTCCAATCGACCAACGGTAATGTCGTGCCTCTCCACAGTAATCGTGGGTAGTTGGGCACTCCTCGTGAATCGAATTTTGACGATCGACGGATCGGGCACGATGATTAGGTGCGATATGTTCGACTTGGGCAAATGGATCCACTTCTTCTCGTTCAATCGGGCTTGAATGAGGCCCAATTTCGGCGGGGAATTTAGGATCTTCAAGATAGTTTTGGGGGATTGTTTGAAAAATGGGATCTCAAATCTGAGACTCAGCGAGCTGTAGGCTTGCAACGTTTTTGCGGTCGATTTCAACCTGCTCCGGTCTTTATCAAACAAGAACAGTTTGATGAAGTACAAGGGCTCCTTCAGCTTGTCCCTTAATTGCTGAACCATTTGCTTGTGCTTCTCGCTACCTTGGGCCGCCCACTTCTGTACTTTGTCCAGCCTCCAATAGTGTATTTCGTTTAGGGCGTGCTCTAGTTTCACCCATACGAAGAGGGCTTGTCCCGCCTCCAAGGAGGAAAGGAAGCTGTGCAGTCCATTGAACTCGTGAACCTCATAGAATTCCTTCTCTTTCTTCAGTCTGGCCTCGGCGTAGAATCTGAAGATGTGAGGGAGGCTCGCTTCCTTAACCTCGAAATACTGTCTGAGGACTGGAGCGGCGACTGGGGTTTTGACGAAAAAACGAAGCGACTTCTCATCCCGGAAGTACATTAAAGCGAAAGTATTCCCGAAGATCTTCGTTACGTCATCATACTTAATATCAATTTTTGGATACAACTCATAACTCTTGAAGTTCAGATTATCCTTCCCAAACATCTCATCACCTTAAGGATAATTTTCAATTTTTTATCTTCTACATTTTCAATTAAATAGAATGGATAATCTGTCAGCGGATCAGCATCAATATCCCTGCTACCAGAAGCCCTATCCCTATCGTCGTTATTGCCCCTCTTAATATTATTTCTCTTCTGCTCATTTTTCATCATCCCACCTTGGCTAGGATTAACATTAGTATGATGAATATCCAGCCTGCAGCTATAGCGTATCCCAGAATTTTCTTGAAAGCGCTTGCAAATACTAAAATTACATATATTGCAGTTAATGGAATTAGAATACCTATTAGTTGAGCGTATTCTTTTGCAAGCTGCGGATCAGCTTTGAATATACTCTGTTGCAGCGCCTGCGTTATTAACTGTACTAGAAAATTGTATGCATAGAACAAGTAGTTTACAAGAGTACTCGGGTCTATTTCTTATCACCATTAAAGACGTGCGAAAATTTAAATACTCAAAAGGAGGATAGAAAAAATTTAGTTGACTTGATTTAAATCACTCCAGTTAAGATGGTCCAACCAAAGGTTAGCAGGAACGCTGCAGCTATTGCGCCACCTAGCGCTTTCTTCACTCCAGGGCTCAATATGCCCTCTCTAGCTTCAAATGCCGCATAGATTATGAGTCCGAAGACGAATATCCACGCGGCGTACATTGCGTAGTCCAAGAATTGTACCAAAGCACTGCTTCCAGCGAATGGTTGTGGCGTTACGGTTATGTTAGGTGCACTTCCTGCATATACTATTAAATCCCTTACTGCCATCGTTAAAAGAATAGGAAAATTTAAAAGCGGGCTAAGCAATCGGCTTAAAAACCTTTCTCTTGGTCTCCCTGAGTATCTTCTTATATTGCAACCTCTTTTGATCTAACATATACTTGAATTCTCTATACCTAATACCTACCCTGTACTTCAGAATCAAATATACTATGTAACTTAAGGACACGAAGTTTACATTTATCTTATTTTTCCTCAGGAAGTATATTGCCCTCTCCAGGACGTAGTCTGGAACGTATATAT
>Ga0081474_119950_pt1 | contig 14456 bp, 28 predicted proteins | sample OneHunmetagenome_2_FD_70978 | JGI IMG/M metagenome (GOLD analysis project Ga0081474, IMG submission 70978) | Ferrous microbial mat communities from One Hundred Spring Plain, Yellowstone National Park, USA v2 (version 2) | ecosystem: Environmental > Aquatic > Non-marine Saline and Alkaline >... | reverse complement strand
ACTAATAAACGAAGCTTTTCCTTACTACTTAGATGCACACTTCAGCGTTCTACTTATTTTTATTTTTTTGGTAACTATAAAAGCGTTTCTATAAAAAAAATTAAATATGGTAATGGCCGCAGTTGCTACAATATAAAAAGCTAGCTAGTTTATTTCCTTGCGTATCAAAACTAGTATACTGGACAAATGGACAATTTTCTTCTTTGCAAGTTTCTCCTTCAGATACTTTGCAATTGCTACACATTCTTTAGGTCTTTTGAGCTTGAGCGCTTTTTTCCTTCTCTTCCTTAATTGATGAGGAAAAACCTAGTGCCAATCCGAAGATGCCAAGTAATACAGGCATAATACTAAAAATACTTTGGAATTGTGCTAATGAAGAATAGTTTGGGTTTGCTGCGAAAAATAGGCTTATTATTAGTCCTAGAAAGAAGAAAGTTAGCATGTTTATTACTCCATCTTCTATACCCTTTAGATAGTTTACCATAATATAACACTATTTTTTATACTATAAAAAATTAATGTCAAGATATCATTACACTAACGCTTGACATTATCTGTGTGCCAGGAGTGTATTTTACCAGAATGAGCATGTATTCACCAGGTGTTATATATATTCCTCCCATCATTCTTGCTAAATGAATTTGACCTGATTTTACGCAGCTAGTAGCAACAAACGGATTGGGAACTATCCATGTGCTTAAGTCTTTTGTCGCTAAAACAACATTATATTGTGCCCCGATCTGAAGGTTCTTTGCTGTCCAGCTTAATGTTTCTCCTATACTGTAAGAAGCTTTATCCGTTGTTAGCTTCTCTGAATTAGGAACATAAGGTCCGCAACCTGTAGAAGGTGGCTGATATACTTGGGCTTGAGCCTTTTCAGCTCTATACATTAGATATCCTACTGATCCTGCAACTGCTATACTTACACCAGCTAAGACTGCTTTCTTACTAACCATAACAGAATAATGAACTTCATTACATAAAAGTTTGTGTGCGTGTGTGTGCAAAAAATGAAAACTATTTTTTAAAAAATTTCCCGAATGAATATACAATTATATAGAGAATTGTCATTCATATTATAATAACATATACATATACATATACATAAAATACTAGTAATATAGTAAGATACTAGTATTTTTTGTTCGTAAATACTAGTATCTTACTAGTAAAAAAGTATTTATGCTTCTTAATATAATATGTTATTATGCCAAACCTTCCTAAAGGAAAGAAGGGTCTCTATGTATACATCGATGAAGAATTGTATAAGAAGCTCATTGAACATATAAAATCCTTCTATCCTGGGAAAAGCACCTACGGTTTGATTAGCATTGAAGTCCAGCAAGCAATAGTCCATTGGTTAAATGAAAAACAAGCCAGCACACACACACACAAACAAATCAATCCAGGGATCCCTAAAGCTCAGCGAAATTTAGATTTAATTTTTCAATGGTTAAAAGCTAGAGGCTATATTAACCAATTCTCTTTGTCTGATTGGAATTTGGCATGTGCTAATACTATTGGCTCTGATCCTAGGACCATTAACAAATATCTCAATTTAGCATTGAAAATAGGAAGAGCAAAGCATATTATTGGGAATGTTTACGAAATAGTTTAAATATTAAGAATTTATTATTTTTTTATGGGACATTTTCTAGATGAATTAAAGGAATTTATTTATTATGTCGAGGATCTGCAGCAAAAATACAGATGGGCAAAATTTCATATTCTAAAAAATATTCTTAGCTTCGATGATAGGGATATTGAATGCATGAGGCTTGATGGAGTCTTTAATCAAGACGAATTAAAAGAAAGAATTCTTGCATTGCTTAAAGAGGGCCGTATTGACAAGCAGAGAGCTTCCAAAATTTTAGAAATTCCAGAGGAAAAATTAGAAAAAGAGCTAGCGTGAATTTTTATACTTTTTAAATTATTATTACTGTATGTCTGAAAAAACGAACAAAGTATGTTCACACTGCGGACATGAAATATACGACGGTGCTATTTTTGTAATAGGCGATTTCTTAGATAATACAGCTACAGCGTTTACCGATTACCGATTCTATCATCCTATTTGTTTTATGTTAATGATATACGGGGTGAGAGGAGATTGTTAGCAAAAAAGCAGTTGCAATAGGTTTAGGAGCCATTTTATTAGGATTCTTTTTATATGAGATTTTTAAGCCTAAAGCTCAGGCCCCTAGCGGTGTTGAAGTAAGTTATGTTGTAGTAAGTCAAGGGCCGCCTTACATAATTGAATAGCCTCGGGTGGGATTCGAACCCACGACCTTCCGCTTACAAGACGGCCGCTATACCGCTTAGCTACCGAGGCTGTTATACTCAATTTTATTAGTATTGTTTTTTTAATAAAATTATGCATAGGCCTCTTACTGCAGCTATAATAGGGCTAGGAGTTGCTGGACTGCTTATTTATTCTGAATTGAAGCAAAGCCAATTAAAAGTTTCTCTAGATTATTATCAGCAAGGCTACTATGCTCCAGTAACAATTGCTCTTACAGTAAGCATTTCAGGTGGTCAAGCTCCCTATACTGTTACAGTAAATTTTGGAGATGGAACAAGCTCAACCCAAACAACAAGCTCAACTTCTGTGGTAGTGACGCATACATACTCTAACCCTGGTAGCTATACACCAAGCGTAAGTGTTAAAGACAACGTTGGACAAACAGCTACTGCAAGTGCTCCTACATTAAACGTAATATCTCCTACAGTAATACCTAAATTAAGCATTACAGCAACGTATTCAGTATCAAGTCAAGGATCCTCATATATTATAGGAAGTCCAATATCCCCAACACCTATATAAAATGCTGTCAAGCATAGTCTCCAGTCTCGTTATTATAGTAGAAATCATTTTTGGAATATTAGCAATCTTTACTCAAAAAGCTTCTCTTAACAGCAAGAATGACTACTCTATTATTGTTCACGGTATAGCTTGGGCTGTTGAAACTCTTGTAATTGTTTCTTCATTCTTTATACTTGCACTCTTCTCAACAGAAGCATTTGCGATAGCTTCCTTTGTGATAGGTATAATATTGCTAATTATCGGATTCTTTGCTATTTATACCCATGTTAAATTATAAGCATGAAAACAGGACCTACTAGATCTGCGGCTGCTAATGAAATAATAAAAGGCCTAGAAGCAATTCTAAAAACAAAAATTCAGTATGAAGTAACTGAGATGGATAATTATACTATAATCTCAATAATGCTCCCACGCGGTTATGAGTATAAATTGAGTGCTGCAGGAAGAACATTTGCTGTAGAAATAAGATCAATAACGCATGATATTCTTGGCAAATTTAGTGTTACCATTCCTTTCAAAAGTGTAAGATTCCTTATCGCATTTAACAATCTTTCAGCAGAAGTATTTAAATGGACTATTGATACAGAAAATCAAGATGCTTATATTATTGTCGATGAGGAACTAGGTGAAACCTACATTTTGCTTTCTGATGCCCCTCATTCAAGACTTTAAGGATCCTTTGGTATAAGTGCAGTCAAATAACTCTTAACAATCATACCATTAATTCTCCCTGTTGCTATTAAAGCTCTTTTCATTTTGAAATGTGTTTTTAAAGTTTCTATATATTTTGATTTGTATTTAGGTGCTGTTCTTAAAGCGAATTCTTTAGCTTCATGTTCATATGACCTTTGACAATGGGGTTTATCCAGCTCTTCTTTAGGGAAATGTTTCATACCGTATTTCTTTAGCTGGATATGGTGATAGAATTCATGCAGAAGATTCTCAACACTGTCTAATTCATTATAAGGAATAAAGATAGCTTCATCTTCAGCACTGTAAAAGCCTTTAACTATAAGAGCTCGAGCCCCAAGCATGTCAAATAATTCGTCAATAGTAATTAATTTAATCTCGGGCAATGGAATGGTAGAAAACCCTTCTTTCATCTTCACTTCTTCAAGGAAGTTCAAAAGAGATTTTTTCAGCTTTGCATCAAATCTTGGTCTAATATTTTCAATAGGCTCATCAATAACATAAGATTCTTTAATTATCTCAATAACCATTTATTCGATTATAATGCCTTTTTCGTAAGCTTCCTTCTCGATCTCTTTGAGAACAGGCTCTTTTGGTGTGCATCCAACAAGCTCCATAGCTCTTCTCACATGCATTAAGGCTATTTCTGTTGACGGTGCTTTGTAGAGATTCAACAGCAAAACCCTTTCAGCTTCTTCTAACGCTTTGCAAATATCTTCCTTAGCCATATATTTTTAAATTCTTTGAGAAAGATAAATAATTTATGGCCGCAAGAGAAAAAATCGAGAAGATGATTGAAGGCTATCTTTATCTTATGAACAAAGGCATGATTCCTCAAAATATCGCAATGAAAATGGTAGGCATATTAAATGAAGCACTTGAAAAATATCCAGATGAGGATCTTGATAAAGCATTAAATAGCATGAAAGAGAAGATTAAGCAATTCTTTGAGCTTTATGCAAAGAAAACTATAAGTTGGAGGGATAAGCTTGATTTGTATAGAATATTCTTTAGCGACTACATGAAATATTTTGGTGATGAAGTTTATAAAGAATGGCTTGGTGCAATTGAATATCTTAAGGCGACAAAGACTGAGGAAGAAATTGCAAAAGGTTTTGAAGTATTGAGATTTTTCTTCATGCAGTTCTTTCTTCTTCTTGAGTATAAGCCTTTTTGCAAATGTGGAAAACCAGCATACTATCCAGTAATCACTTACGAAGATGAAATACCAGTAAAGGCAGAATTTTTCTGCGAAGATTGTGCAAGCTCATTAAGTCAGTCTTAGGTTAGTTTTTTTTCTTTGTATAGTAAGTATACTATACTATACAATAGGTATAGTATAGTATAGGTATAGTATAGTTTTTGTATAGTATACAATTTGTATAGTATAGGTATAGTATAGCTTTTGTATACTATACAATAGGTATAGTATAGTTTTTGTATAGTATACTTATATACTTTGTCGTGTAATATGATATATAAAATGTCACGAAAATCGATTAAATCTTCTCCAGAAGAATTAATTTCTCAAGGTTGGTTACCTTTTAAATATACACAAAGGAGAGGTAGTAATGTTTATGAATACCTTGTTCTTGAAAAGGATGGGAATAGGCACTACTTTAGGTGGAAACCAGAATATGAAAAATACCTTAATAAAGGACCTATTTCTCAACCAAGAATCCCCATGGAGAACCAAGATCCTCCAGAAGATGAAAAAGAAAAAAAGGAAGCTGCTGCATTAGCAACTGATTACAGAGTTTGGTGGGAAAGAATAACTCAGCAAAGACCTCTAATAGAAGGAATAGTCAAAAAAGTTGCATGGCTTCAGGATGCAATCTGGGATATCGGATTTGCAGCTTTCATGACGTTAAGCCAATTTTCTAAAGTCCCTCCTAATGAGTGGTTTGATAAATTGGCGCAATATCAAAACAAAGATGTGTTTGTTCAAGATCAGCTTCGATTCATGGCTGCATTGCTTCAAGCAAGCACAAAAGCTTCAATAGTTGCTCAGCTTGAAAAAGAGGTTAAGGCGTTGGATATTGAATGTGAGTTATGCATCGAAGCATACAATAAACTTAAAGAAAAATATCGAAACGATATAGAAAAGCTATTAAAAAGAATGTCTTTAATGGTCGCAAGTATGTGCGACCAAGACAGAGAAAGATACATGCAGGCTGAAATATTAATACAGATGGGTGAGCTAGGCATAAAAGGAGAGAAAAAAGAAATAAATAACGAGAAAGTTATACAAAAATCATGAGTGACACTTCTTTTGAAGAGACTCTTGTTAAGTTAATTGCAAAAAAGAGAAATTTAGGGGAAGATGAGGCAAAAGCTTTTGTTGCAGCATTAAAAGAAAGTCCTAGACAAAATCAAATAGAGGAATTTGTTGGTTTGATAGCAAATAGTGCTGAAGCAATAAGCAAATTGCCTCCTCAAGTTCAAGAATCAATTACTGGTTTCATGGGCAATTTACTGCTTAAAAGCACTTCATCTTCGGATTGGAAGGAAAAAGTTACGGCTGTTGGGAGCATATTGGCAGGTAGCGAGATTGAAGCTCTTAAGAAAGAAATTCAAGAACTAAAAGAAGGCAAGGAAAATGAGAAATACAATGCGTTGATGCAAAAAATAGATGAGCTCAGTAAGAAATATGATGAAATTCTAAACAGCAAATTAAACACTACTACAACTCAAGAGCAGACAACTACACAAACACAGTATACCATTCATGATATGGTAAAGCAGTGGCTTAATGAAATAAGGGAAGGAAGAGCATTAATAAAAGAAATGTATAAAGAAATTGAAGAGACAGCAAAACCTCCAGCCAAAGAAGAATTTGACATTGAAAAAGCAAAAGAAGTGCTAGCAAAATTAGGCTATAAAATAGAAGGTCCTATTACACCTCAGGAATATGAACAAAGACTGCTGAAGATTCAGCAAGATTGGGAAAAAAGATGGCAAGAAGAAAGGAAGAAAATAGAAGAAGAGACAGAGAAGAAAATAAAGGCTGAAATGAAAAGACAAGAAATGCTGATGCAGTTTGGAATGGCTATTGCAGATAATTTATTTGGATGGATGCTACCTCAAGGCACAGGTCTGAATCTTATAAAGAAAGCTTTGCAAAAATCTGAGTAATGGAAGGCGAAAAAGTAGTTGAGCAAAAAGAGGAGCAGCCTCGTCCAGAAGAAATAAGACTTGCAGTCCAGCTGGCAAACTTTATAAATAGGATAACTGAGTTTGCATTACAGCAATTACCGTATTTAGTCGTAGATGAAAATGGTCAAGTTCTGTGGAAAGAAGCCTTTGATTATTTAAAGGAGATAAGTGAGAAAAAAGACATTACAGAGTTTGATGTTCTTGATGCGATTGAGAAAAATTTGCAAGATGGTAGCGAAGTCAAGTTTATAAAGGACTTGGATAACTGGATAATGACGAAAGCTTCTCTAGCTGTTAGAGGATTGATTGCAACAGCTCTTGCAACAGCTCAAACGATTCTAAGAATGAATCCTAATGTAGTCGAAGAATTAAAAGAAAAAAGAGAGGAACTGCTTTTAGCTTTCCTTGAAAAAAGTCCAAATAAACTCACCTATGAAATACTAAAAAGCAGGCCGAAAATAATGAAGCTCATAACTACTTATGTTTTGAGCAAGCTTAAAGTAATCTAATCTTTTAATTTTTCCTTCAACTTCTTTAAAGGATCTTCCTGTTTATTTTTGATCATTTCATCCAAATCTATGCCAGTAAGCAGTCTAATGTATCTTTTTATTTTTCTTTCAAAATACCAGCTGGTAAAGTAAATACCTCCAACTATACTTGCGAATGTTATCGCTGCTTGTATAAGCTGGTCTTCTAACACTACTTTTCCTCAAGCTTTTCAGCAATTCTCCTTCCTATTCTGCTTATTCCTTTTGCTGTTGCTTTAGCACTAGCTTTTGCTATCCTTCTTCCTAGAGCTGTTGTTGCCAGAGCTGTAACAAAAACACCTATAAAGAAGCCTGCAATAAACCCACTTACATCATTTGAGAGAGTATATTCACAACCGCAGTTTTTACAATAAGCAGTATTACCATGACTTTTTATTAAGGATCCACAACATTGGCAAAGCAATACATTTGTTTCTTCTGTCTGTTTATAGCCACAGTTCATGCATTCTTCTAAAGGAGACAAGAATCCACATCTAGGACATGTATAGAGTTTAGCATAATAACCTTCTTTTATTTTATTCCAAAGTTGCTCAAAAACTCCAGCACTTATTTCATGCTCTTTTCTTGATGCTCCAACTCCTTTTTTTATTAATAAGTAATGCCAGAATTCATGAGCAACAGTTTCCTTAAGCATCTTTATATCCTTAATTCTTGGCGAAATCTTTATTATTGAACCATCTTGGCTAGTTATTCCTAAAACCCCAGGTGGCAATTCTTCAATTACTACCCTTGGTGGTGGAACATTAAAGGTAGTAGCTAGCTCATAAATTGTTTGGTCAATAATATCTTGCATGATATTAACTTCTTTTCTAAAAAATTTAAATTTAAAATACTAAGCCAGGTGCATAATACTTTTCAAAATAATCAAGGGCTAAGTTGAGAATTTCTTCTGAGCTGAGGTCATACTTCCTTCTAATTTGCTTCCATCTTTTTTTAGTAGCTTCACTTACTCTAATGGCTATAAATTCACTTCTTCGATGTGGAATCTTAGTTCTGGTTGTAGATTGTTTCACATGTTATACACATACTTATATACCGTATATTATATAAAAAAATTATGAGCGTCTTATCAGCCCCGAAGAATGTCCAACTAGTAGAATACTTCAAAGAGGACTTAGCAAAAGATATAGGAATATTTCTAGGAGGCAAGCCAGATACAACCTACGCACCACTAACGCCTGAGGATAAATTTGCATTCGATACAGCATGGAAACAATTGATCAGAAATCTGCAAAAAGTAGCACCTCAGTTAGTTCCAGATATAGCAAGACAGTATGATACATTCCTTAAATGGGCTCAGATTGCAAAAGCAGTAGTCCCCAGCACAAGTAGCATATTGCCTTTATCATACCCTGCTAGAAACGGAGCAATTGGAGTATATCCTATATTCCCTCAAGCAATTAACTATCCAGCAGGTGCAACAGGCTATAACAGTCCTGTAACAGGCTACGCAAATGATTCATGGGAAGTTGCATTAACAGCACCTACTGCAGCTGGAACTGGAGTAGGAACATATATCTTAGGATCTTCAACAGCTTTCTATCAAACTTCAAACCAACCTGGGAGAAAGCAAATTACAGTAATTGCTCAAGACGGTATTGTAGAAGTAGGAACAACGCCTGAAATAATTCAATTCCAAGTTCAAGGACAATCTGAGCCAAATAAATACAGCTTCTTTGCAACCTCTCCGTTGCAAGATATTTCAAGTGATCCTAGAAGACCAGTATACGTCTATGAAACACCATTCCAGCTACCTATTTGGTATGATTTCGGAGTAAAGTTGTTAGCTGTGAGTAAAGCAAGCTACACAGCAAGTCTAAGACTTATAGGCATGACATTCTTTGAATACGGATTATTCCCATCAACAACTTGGGTATAATGTCTTTGACTAACGCTACTATGGAAGATCCAGTTATTCTTTTTGCAGGTCAGTATAAAGTAGCAATATTAACATTTGCAGGTCCAGCTTCCTATACAACAGGCGGCTTTACAATAACAATTAATCAGCTAAGATACATAGCATTTGCAGGAGCAATAAGTGCCTTAGGGAATGGCTGGGTATTTGCAGTAAAATCATGGTCTGGTAATACAGTCACTATTCAAGCCTTTGGTTTGCCTTCAACCTTAGCAGCAGGACCTTTAGCAGAAGCTGCAGCAGGAACAAACCTTTCTGGTGCTAACTTTACTTTAATCGTCATAGGGAATTAAAAAGATTTAAATATTTTTTTCTTCATTATTTTTTTATTATGAATATTACTAGAAAGTATATAATAAAACAGATTATAAATGATTTTGACATCAAAATTCCAATAATTCACGATTCTTTCAGAGTCATGCGTATGATGAAGCGGAAAGGCTCGGATGTTTCAAAATATGAACAAATAATAGCTGCAGTGTATATAGTCCTTAAGAGCAAAGGCAATCCAGTTTCTTTTCTGGAGCTTATAAAATATGCACAAAAGAAAGGCTGGAAAGTTAGACGCAGGGCAGTATATTTTATGATAAAAAATCTAATCATGAAAACTGGAGCAAAAGTTCCTACGACTGATCCAGCTCTTTTTATCGAGTCATATGCTAAGAAGCTAGGATTCTCTGAGGAAGAAATTGAAGAAGCAAAAAATATTGCTAAAGACTTTGCTAAGCTGAGAGGAAAGATTCCTAGAATTATCGCTTTAGCTTCGCTATACATTGTTGCAATAAGGCATGGAAGAGAAATAACTCAAGAGTATTTAGCACGCATGTTTAAAACAACTGAGGTCTCAATAAGGAAATATGTTAGATTGTGGAGAGAAATTAAAGCAGCACAGCAAAAACCTTTAACAGTTTCTTAAAATGAGTAAAACTGAAGCTCAGCTCTTCATAACATATACTTGTGAGTTTTGCGGTAAAGCTATTCCTATTACTGAAATTATGTTCAGAATGTTCTTACATTTTGAGCCAACTGAGTCTAAGGAACGCAGTCTTGGTCTTATCTATCTTGTTTGTAAAGATTGCGAAAATGAGATTATACTCATGCTAGAAAAAATGAGAAAGGAAAAGCTAAATATTAAATAATGTGTTTCTACTGCGAAACTGGTTGTAGCTGTAAGTGCGGCTGTAATTGTTATCCTTTGTATTTTTTAGAAGAATATACATTACCAGATGGCAGGATCTTTAGAGTATTTATATGCGATACATGTCGTCATTATGTTTATACAGTCAAAACACGTCCTTATCCAGTATATTAACACTTTCGGTCATCTACTAAATTTTTATAACCGATAAATTTAAATACTCAGACATTCATTATTCGATTATGGAGCGAGGTTTTACAGGTAAGGAAGAAGGAGCAGAACTAAGAAAAGTAGATGCAGACTTGATCCTTGAAAAAATAGGCACAATAAGAACAAAGAACAGAATGCTTTCTTTAATGCTAGACAAAGCTGAAGGAATCGAGATTATTCGTTTAAAAGATAAGTATCTTGTGTATGTTTACTTTCCTACATGGCAAGTAGAAATTGAGCTAGATGTAAATCTACAAATTATATCATACAGAACAAGCACAGTTCATTTCTCAGTCTCTACATATGTCGAGGATACAGTTTATACAGTTGTTTCTGAAAAATGAATATAGAAAAACAGCTAACAGATTTGGTAAAGCGAATAGCAGAGAATAGCCACTTTGTTGTTAAAGTATTAAAGAAGAACGGTGTAAAAGAAGAACAAGCTTACCACTTCGTTATGTTATCTATTGCCTCTCTGGACGATGATATGTATACTCAAACATTAGATGCAATAAAAGCCTTAAGGATCGCAATTAGAATGTTTAAGGAAGATGAACATTAGAAGAAGCTGAATAAAGCATGACTTTTGATGTAGAATATTATAAATTGCTTTTTTCTAAATTTGGCTTTGATCTAGCTTATACGACATTTTATCCTAATGGTTTCACGATAAGGGCTGAGAAAGAAAACTATAAAGTCTTCATTTCTGTTAGGGATGATAAACTTGTGGTGTTTGAAGCAGTATATGCAAATCCTGCAGAATTAAGCTTTGCAAGCATAAGGAAAGAGCCTAATGTATTAAACTTAAGCTTAAGCAAAGATGCTTTTCAAACTGAAGCAGTATATCAAGAATCATATGAGCTCAAGCCTGAAGAAATCGAAGAATTTCTTAAAAGTCCAGTTGAATGTGTTCTGAGTCTTTTGTATAAGTTAACTAAATAATTTTTTTTCACTTTCGGTCATCCCCTTGATTTTTTCAACAATAAGATTTAAATATTCGAACATTCATTGTTTGATTAACATGACCGTAGGAAGGGAAATAAGAGAATTAGAACAAGAATTAAAAGACTTGATTACAACATTTAAAAATGCTTATATTGGCAAAGAATCAGAACAAGAATTAAAAAGAAAAGTCGAAGATGCAATTAGCGATATCATAACAGTATACAGCAATCTAATTGCTATAAACAATGATCCTGAAGATCCACAATTCAAGCTACATATAAAATTGCATGCTATAAAGCTTTAATTTTTTTCTTTTATTTTTTCACTTTCGGTCATCTACTAGAAAATTATTTCCGTTAAATTTAAATACCCAGACATTCATTGTTTGGTTATGAACGAAGAGCAAATAATACAAATGATTGAAACGCTAAAACAAATAGGTTTTGATGAAGTTCAAGCAACCATTTTAACACAATTAACAGCCTTAAACAAATCATGGTTAAGAGACTTCCATGTTGGAGCTGTAATAAAAATAAAGAATGGAATAAGGTTAAAAATTCTTCTAGGTAAATACATTATTACGATTGATATCGTTTATAATGTAGGACTTGATTTGTATGATATTACGATATATATAGGGGAACAAGAAGTAAGAAGGCTAGAAAGAGTATATTGGGATCAGCTTATAGAAAAGATTTCTCAAACTCTAGAAGAAATATGACATTGATAGATATTCAAGTGAACGTATTTAAATACAAGAAAGCAAAAATGACGTTCTTACAAAAATTGAAGAATCTAGAAAAAGAAGGACAGCTTTACAATAAACATGTTTTTAAAGCATATGATACTAATTTGCTTTGCTTTGTTGAAACATGCAGCGAAAAAGCAACATATTTCATTATGTGGTATAATAAACAAAGCATAGGAACTTTATATACACTAGCTTTGTGTGAAGAGCATTTCAATACTTATAATTCAATCTAATTTTTTTTACTTTCGGCCATCTACTAGAAAATTATAACCATAAGATTTAAATATTCAGACATTCATTGTTTGATTATGGAAAGCGAAATAAATTGGGAGGAAATTAAAGAAATAACTTTAGGTGGTGAAACATTAATGACTAAAATTCTAGGTAGGCAATTAAAAGAAAAAGGAGCAGAATTACTTCAAGAACTTGAAAAAGAATTAGAAAGGAAGAGATTTACATTAAAACATTTATCTTCAGCGTCTGGAATGTTTTACAATTGGGTGGAATGTCAATGTTGTAATGAACCTACAGTAGAGATAATAGGACAATATAAAACTGTAAGATACGGTATTAATTACGAATATAATATACACTATCCAAAAAGTGTTATAAAAATTGGCAAAATAAAACATGACGGACGTGAATACACTATACACCTCACCCAAGATTTGAGAGTTATTGCAATTTACAATAATTATTTAAGAGAAATAGGATGGACGACTGTAATATCCCAAATTATTGATCAGGCAAATAGCTGGGATAGTGCTGTTTACGGTATAAAAGCACTTTTAAGCGAATTCAGAGGCCAGCTACGCGATTATAAAACTAAAAAATTATTAATTTTGTCAGATAATGCGAAAGAATTGCTTGAACAAATAATTAAATATTTGGAAGAAAAAGAACAGGAAATCGAAAGAGAGAGGAAAACAGAATATCTTAACTTGTTTGATTAAATAAATAATTTTTTTTTCCTGGTCATTCGTAATTTTTTATTTTTTTTTTCTGTTTAGAAAAAAAATAAGGAAAAAATCCTGCTTTATTTTTTCTTTTTTTTATTTTTTAAAAAAAAGGCTATGAAGTTGCTTCATGAAATAAAGCAACTTCATAACTCTTTTAGCTAAAAAAAAATAAAAAAAAAATTAAATTGGTTTTATTGCAAAATTGCAGCGTTGATCTTTTCAGCTAATTCTAGCAGTTCCTTTCGTTTTTCTTCCTCGTTTTGTAGTTGTCCAGCAGCATATTTAAGAAATTCTGGTAGTCGTAATAACATAGCTTTTATTCCTTCTATATCAAGTTCTCTTCTTGCTTTATATAGCCAAATATAATCTACATGAACAATACCGTCTTCATAGTTAGTTACCTTTTTTATTTCAATTGTTCTTTCGTTAAAGCACAGATAATATTCTATTAGATCGTTATCAATTTTTTCGCTGTAGAATGGTGTCTGATCAGCGATATATATAGCAACGTCTACAGCTGGAATAAACTTGTGTGGTTTTACTAACAGTATATCCTGGACTTCAGGATTAAACAAGAACTCGTCGTGATTAATGGTTTTATTTATCCATTGCTTTGCTTTCTCGTTGTTTGTATCCATTACATAGTTTGTATATAGGTCCTTAAGTTGAAAGCATATTCTACAGTGATATTCTGTATCGAATACACGTTGTAATCGCCACAATTCTTTTTCAAGCTTTTCGCTTATCCTTCTTATATTTTTGCTTCGTTCTTGAATGTATTCAAGTGTTTTCTCAATAGGTTCTTCGGTTGCCATGTGTAAATAATGAATGTCTGGGTATTTAAATTTATCGGTTATAATTTTCTAGTAGATGACCGAAAGTGAATACTGTATATAAAATAAACGGACCAGAAAAACGATAAAAAGAAAAAAATAAATTAATTTAAGTTTAGCAATCCTTTGGTGGTATATACTTTATAAATAGCTTTCCGTTCCGTTCAAAGATTTTAAATGTTTCTGGATATAGTTTACCTATTATACTTTCATTTTCACTTAACTGTAATGGTTCGAACATATCAGAAGAATATGTTTTCTGGTAAATTATACCATACGTTTTTTTCTTAACACCATTTGCTAATAAATAACTTGTATCCGCTGAGAAATCTAAATCGATATAAATAATTTTCTCAAGGTATTCACCACGATCAACCCAAATTATATCCTTAACGAACAGTAAATCTGGGCCAATACCTCCAGCAACAATATACCATCTATCTGGCTTGAATCTCACATATCTTGTTTCAAAGTCAATAGTTGGAAT
>Ga0081474_119518_pt1 | contig 14470 bp, 18 predicted proteins | sample OneHunmetagenome_2_FD_70978 | JGI IMG/M metagenome (GOLD analysis project Ga0081474, IMG submission 70978) | Ferrous microbial mat communities from One Hundred Spring Plain, Yellowstone National Park, USA v2 (version 2) | ecosystem: Environmental > Aquatic > Non-marine Saline and Alkaline >... | reverse complement strand
TAGTGCTTAATGACGCCAGGCTTGAGCTTGGTAGGGCTAGGGTTGTCGACAGTATAATTGGGCCAAGGTCAACGATAAGGCTGGAGAGGGGTAAGCACATTCTCATTATTGGTGAAGGCAATGTGATAACCAGTACTGATTGGTCATGACAAAGGTAATAAACTCTATACAGTTCATTAATATTTATTGAGTATATCTGGATCCTTTGATAATAACTGTTTATACCACTTAACTGTAAACCATCTATCCTCTGGTTTAAGGTGCCCCACTAGTAATTCATGGTATAACTGTTTGACACCATCATTTACATTATAAATAGCATTGAAGTTTAACGTTTCCTTAATCTTCCTGAAGCTGACCCTATAACTTCTCCTGTCAACCATACCTCTAAACCTGATTTCACCACCAACAACGCTCTGCACAGCATGAGCCATATCAATTACCTTGTAGTTCTGCTCATCAGAACCTACATTGAATACCTGACCATTAATTTTATCACTGGGCGCCTCAAGGACTATACTTATTGCCCTAGCCACATCCATAACATGCACAAGTGGCCTCTCCTGCATTCCATCTCCTTCGACATAAATGATACCCTCATTAAATGCGGATAGTGTCATTGCGTTTATAACTAAGTCGAACCTCATTCTAACCGAGGGCCCATATACTGTGGCGAACCTGAGCGCAGTAACCGTAAACCTATCACTGGCAAGTGGAAGCGCATCCCTCTCAGCAAGTAAATTAGCCTTAGCATACGTGGTTAGCGGATTTGGTTCAGTGTTCTCATCTGCGGTAGTTGCCTGCCTACCATAGACACTACAGCTTGATGCTAAAATGTACCTTGAAACGCCTAGTTCACTAGCCAACTTAGCCAAATTAGCCCTAGCCCTATAGTTAATGTTCATGGTCCACTCAGGATTCAACTCACCGGCAGGATCATTAGACAGCGCTGCAAGGTCAACTATTGCGTCAACTCCCTTGACATCACTAACAGTTATTGCCCTTGTATCCTTCTCTATAAGTTTAAATCTCGGATCGTCAATAAAGTGGTTTATTAAATCCTTCCCAAAGAAGAGCCTATCGATACACTTAACCTCATAGCCTCTCCTAAGTAGGTGAGGCACCAGTATTGTACCTATGTATCCACCGCACCCAGTAACAAGAACCTTAACCATTTGTATTCATCAAATTGCCATATTTTAAAGCTTTACCATATATAATCAATGGCTAATCTACCTTAACTTAACGGTCACCAATACTTATAAGCGGAGAAATGGTTAGAGAGTAATGATACTAGTAACTGGGGTTAGTTCACTGCCTGGTTACAAAACGGCGCTTAGGCTAGTGGAGACTAAGGGCAGTGTTGTTGGCGTTTATAATCAGCATCCAGTTAGTGGCGTGCCTGCTGTTAAGTGGGACTTGGTTAGTGACGCCGCCGGCTTAGTTGCGCAGTATAAGCCTAGTGTGATTATTCACATTGCCGGTATGGGTGATGTAGACGGGTGTGAGGTTAACCCTGAATTGTGCCATAGGGTTAACACTGTGGCCACTAGGGAGTTGGCTAAGGCCGCCTATAAGGTTGGGGCCAGGTTGATATACCTCTCCACTGATTACGTCTTCGACGGCTCAAGAGGCATGTATAAGGAATCCGACGCGCCCAGGCCCGTTAACTACTATGGCTTAAGTAAACTCCTCGGCGAGGAGGCCGTTCTAGCCGTTGGTGGGGCTGTGGTTAGGGTTGCGTGGATATACGGCCTTGGCCCTGGTAGGGTTAACTTCGGTAGAAGTGTGGTTGAGAAGCTTAGTAGGGGGGAGGAGGTTAAGGCCATTGTCGACCAGTGGGGTTCACCAACCCTAAACACGCTGATAGGTGAGGTCATGGCCAGGTTGGTTGATAGGGAGTTTGAGGGCGTCTTGCATGCGGCTGGGCCTAGGTTGAGTAGGTTCGAGTTCGCCATGGCCATAGCCAAGTTCTTCGGCTTCCAGACAAGCCTAGTCAAGTCGATTTCAGTAAGGGATTTGAACTACAGGGCCCAGAGGCCCAGGGACTCAAGCTTGGACAGCTCAATGGCTGTTAAAATGCTTGAGGTGCCCATTAACGACCTTAGTTATGCATTATCTATTTTTAAGGGTGAGTGGGAGGGGTTGAGGCATGCCGGTGGTGTCGGTTAGGAGACTTGAGATACCTGACGTAATGCTCTTCGAGTTTAGGGTCTTTGAGGATAATAGGGGCTTTTTCACCGAGCTTTGGAAGAGGGGGGAGTACCTGGCCCTCGGCCTACCCTACGACTTCGTGCAGGTTAATTTAAGCTACTCACACCCAAACGTAGTTAGGGGTCTCCACTACCAGCTTAAGCCCTCTGAGCAGGGTAAACTCGTCTACGTGGTTAAGGGTAGGGTGTTTGACGTGGCCGTCGACGTGAGGAGGGGTTCACCGTGGTTTGGTAGGTGGGTTGGGGTTGATTTGAGGCCCGGTCAGGCGCTTTGGGTACCACCTGGCTTTGCACATGGGTTCCAGGCCATTGAGGAATCCTGGTTCCTATACCTAGTGACCAAGGAGTATGATCAAGCCAGGGAGAGGTGCATAAACTGGAGCGACCCAGTAATAGGCGTTAAGTGGCCAAACCCAACTGGGGCAATACTAAGCAATAGGGATAAGGCATGCCCACCGTTAAGCCAAGCAGAGTACAACTTCGAGTACACAGTTTCTCAGTAGATGGTTCCCAGCCCTACGGATCTCGAAAACCCAGGGGTACGGTTAAGGGGTGTTGTGGTCAGGTTTTAAAGTTAACTAGGGATTTAGACATCAAATGAAAATAAACATCACAAATATTGAGAAGACAGAAACTACCCTAACCATACACAAAACCATACCATTAACGCTCTGAGATGAGGAAGACTCTGTACATTAAACATCAAGTAGCCTCAGATAGATTAAGGTTATGGGTTGGATCCTTAACAATCTTCGTTAACTCACCCTCACCGTCACTAACCTCCTTAACTCCCAGGTCAGCACTCCAAAATGCTTTAAATTTAGAAATCTAATACATGAGTGGGACGTATCCGTAATCAATTATTCACCCTGGTGCTGCTTCAGTAACTTCTCAATTAAATCCACGTACTCCCTAGCCTTATCCATTAATGGCCTATGCTCCACCTCCTCGTAGGTTAACCCGTGGAAGCACCCTCCATGCAACCTATCCCTCACGTCAATGTAGTACGAAGCCCACCTAGAGGCCTCATCCTCATTAAGCCCAGCCTTAACAAGAGCCTCCTTAACAAACACCCTCCAGGAGACACCCTTTGGTGGAGTGGCCTCACTTAGAAAGGCCATGGTTAGTGCTATTGTTGCGTGCTTCACGGCAGCCCACGCCTCCTCAGCGGCATCATACGGGTCCCCACGCTCCAGTAGCTTACGTGCCTCCTCCAGGTAGTACCTGGCACTCTTCAAGTGCTCACCATAACCCATAGGAATCATCTAATTAATTCACCTTAAAACCCTACTGCTGTAGGAGTTTCCTCAACTTCCCAACAAACTCCTTAACATCCTCTATGGCGTACCTCACATCACCCGGCGGCATCCAGTTTTCGTAAAAATTCTGGTGAAGAACATTAGCAGTTCGCCACAGGCGCCTTAACTCAACATCATTCAACCTCCCAGCCACCTCATCAATGAACCTCCAAAGCTCCGCATAACCCCTAAGCTCCCTACCCTCCCTAGCCGCCAGTGCCTTAACAATCTGCACTGCGGCTCTCCAGGCCTTTTCTGAGGCTTGCACATAATTGCCCCTAGCCAATAACTCCTCAGACTCATGGAGATACTTCTCACAAAGTCTAAGGTGAAACTCCACCCTATCCCCTGGATCTAGCAGTACATTGAGCGTCCTTGAAAGTGCATCGGTAATAAACTCCTCGACGGAGACACCCATCTTATCAGTCTCAGTCTCCAACTTCTTGTACAGCTTTTCACCGAGCATTATTTCCACGACACCCTCCTCGCCTTTAGGGGTGGGGTTTTCAATGCAGGGGTCTTGATAGTTATCCCTTCTATGGTTAATGGCTTCCTTAACCGACATCACCCAGTCATTACTTGTTGAACCACTCACCACTCAGTGAATAGACGAGACGCCTCCTAATAAGCTCTCCACCATAAACCTCACACAGTAGGGGTAATCTTTGAGGTAATATCGTACTATTGCATCTACAAAGCATTGCTTGAGGGAATTACTGATTACGCCATAGACACAACGCCCCACTAAGGGCATCACGCAAACCGTCATGGAAAGGTTTAAATTTTCAATGAGGCTTATGGTCATAAGTGGTCTTGTTGGAGCTTGTGCTTATCCTGCCTAGGAGGATCGAGGAAAAGCTGAAGGAGGAGGCTGAGAGGACAGGCGCCAGTATTGAGGAGGTTGCCTTGGATGCACTATATAGAGGAATGAGTGAGGAGGTTGACCCAGCCGAGAAGACGGAACTATACGCAAGACTCTCCGAGAGGTATCTTAGGGATGCTGAGGAGTTCCTGACTAAGGGGGATTACGCCCAGGCATCTGAGAAGCTTTGGGGAGCGGCCTCACTCATGGTTAAGGCCGTTGCAGCCAGTAGAGGCGTCTCAATTTCATCCCACGGCGAGTTATTCAGCTACGTTAGGAGGCTAGGCGAGGAAACAGGTAACCCAGAGCTCAGGAGGCTCTTCTCCGTGGCTAGCACGTTGCATCAGAATTTCTACGAGAATTGGTTGAGTGGGGACGTGGTTAAGGAGTACGCGGAGGACGTGAAGCAGTTAATAGGTGAACTCAGGAAGCTAATGCACCAATAGCCTGAAAACCCTTGGGTTTGCATGCCGCCTCATGATGAATGAGGCTTCTAGGAACACTTAGATAGGTTTATGCATTGGAAGCTTTATAAAGGATGGAGTAGCTTTTCATAACCATGGATACCTTAGTTTCATTGGAGTTACTTCTACCTAGGAAGATTGTAGAGAGGCTGAGGGAGGAGGCTGAGAGAACCGGGGCCTCAGAGGAGGAACTACTGGTCAATGTCCTGTCGGAGAGGTTTGGCGAGAAACTCGACCCGGATACGGAGGTTGAAATGCATTTACGGTTATCGGAGAAGGAGTTGATGGAGGCAGAGGAGTTTTTGAGGAGGGGGGACCTTGTCCAAGCATCGGAGAAGGCCTGGGGTGCAGCGGCGCAGATCGTGAAGGCTGCGGCGGCAAGGGAAGGTAGGGAGCTTAGGAGCCATGGGGAACTTCACAGGGAAGTCGTCAAGATTGCTGCGGAGACTGGGGATGAGGAGGTGAGGATGCTTTGGCAGTCCGCCGGGATGCTCCACCAGAACTTTTACGAGAACTGGCTTCCACGGGAAATGGTCGAGGGGAATATTAAGGACGTAAAAAGATTCGTGGAGAAGCTAAGGAAAATACTGGAAAAGACAACCACACACTAGCATCCTCAACAATTTTCCTAAAGATCAGCTGTCTGCGGGCAAGATCCATGTGAAGCCTAGTAAAGCGATACCGCCACATTGCATTCATTTATGCTAAAGGTTAAGTAAAGAAAGTAGGAATTTCAAAGTTTTAAATTCTTAGGCAACGCGCACCTTGTGGGGTGAGTTAAGGGTGGGGTACGTCTGGGTTGAGGCAGTGATTAGGAACCCCAATACGGGTAAGCACGCAACCGTAAAGGCCCTTGTTGATACTGGAGCCACCCTTACGGTTATCCCACGCAGAGTCTTTGAAGAGCTTCAACTACCCCTAAGAGGTAGGAGGAGCGTGAGGACGGCTAAGGGTTACGTAGAGCTGGATGAGTGCTTCGGGGCCATTGAGGTTATGGGTAAGTCAACGGAGACGAGAATGCTGGTATCCGATGACCTGGAATTCACATTAATAGGTGTTACAACCCTTGAGCTTTTGGGGCTTGAAGTCGACCCAGTTACAGGCAGGCTCAGGGAAAGCGCAACTTTACTACTTTAATATAAGCGTTGATGAATAAGTAAAGCCTTATATTTTAGATTAATGATTTATGCGGCATGGGGTGACCCTTAGATGAGTAAGGATGCTGCATCGCACGTGAAATTGGCTGAGGGGTTCCTTGCCAAGGGCAGGGATTTGATATAATAAGGATCCCATACGGGCCAGTGAGAAGCTCTACAAGGCTGCCGAGGAATCCGTGAAGGCCATTACAATAGCCCTTAACTTACCTATGTTGAGGAAACCAAGAAGATTGATAGATGGAGCACGGAGCTGCTGCTTAAAACCGTTAATGCCTTAGTTAAGAGTTTCGGTGAGGATATTCGCAACTGGTGGCACACAGCATGGGTCCTACACGTGGAGGGGTTTCATGAGGCAAGACTTGGAAGCGACCATATAGCCTCCACCTACAAACACATCGAAGCCCTCATGACCCTCTCCCCACCTTGAAGGGTGGGCTTCACCATGGGGGTCTTGGTTTTTACCCCGCCTACTACGGGGTTACTAAAATATCCTAATAGAACTAGGGCCAACCTAGCGAAAAAGGTTACTCAGATGCAGGGTAACACTGGCGATGGCTGAGGAGGTGATGCTAGGCATGTTAACAGGCAGCAATTGCCATGCTTAAGATAGTAAGATTTAAAGGAAGCAGAATATATTAACTAAGGTGAATTAAGAGTGGGCCACGTTTGAGTTGGGGCTTCGTTTACAGATAGAAGCATACCTGTTAAGGCCCTTGTCAATACAGGAGCCATCGACACCGTAATCCCCAGGAGGATTGCCGAGGAGCTTCAACCACCCATAACTGGTAGAAGTACCGTGCCGACTACTAAGGGCCCTGTGGAGCCTTATGAATACACCGGGGTTATTGGGATTACGAGCAGGAGAAGGGCTGCACCCATGCTGGTATCGAAGGACGTGGGCTTTCCGCTTATAGGCGTTGCAATACTTAAGCCACTTAGCCTGGAAGTAAACCCAGCCACAGGTAGGCTCAGGGGAAGTGTAGCATTTCTGCATCTAAGGCGAATACGGGTGATGCGCCTTGGGGCACATTTACGTTGATGCATTTTTCCACAACCCCATCGATTACACGGAGTTCACCCAAGGAAGGCGTGAGTTAGAGGGTGTTAGGAGGGTTAACCTTAAGGCATTAGTAGACACCGGAGCGGCCTTCCCCACCCTGCCAGAGGATGTTGTTGAGGGGCTTGGTCTACCCATCCATGGTGAGGTTGAAGCCGAGACAGTCACTGGTAGGGAGAGGGTGAAGCTGGCATTGGCGGTTATCCAGGTGGAGGATAGGACAGCGGCGAGTTACGTCATAGTGAGGCCCAGGGGTACAACGCCCTTGATTGGTGTTGTGGCGTTAGAGCAGATGGGCTTCAGGGTAGATCCAGTGACGGGGAGGCTGGTTAAGGGACTACCATTGATGCTTTAGGGGGTTTCAACTTTTACCTTCACCACTTAGCGGGTTGATGATTCACCGTGCCTTTGCTCCATTTTCCTCAAGATTTCGTCAATGAGGTTTATGTACTCCCTAGCCTCCTCCATGAGTGGCTTGTGTTCCTCTTCCTCATACGTTAACCCGTAGAAGCAGTCCCCATGAAGCCTACTCCTAACATCCATGAAGTATGCAGCCCACTTGGACGCCTCCCCCTCACTAAGGCCAGCCTTCATGAAAGTCTCCTTAATAAACGACCTCCATGAAACCCCCTTCGGAGGTACTGCCTCCCCTAAAACCCTCATGGTTAAGGCTATCGTGGCATGCCTAACGGCGGCCCAAACCTTCTCAGCAGCATCAAAGGGATCCCCATGCTCAAGAAGCTTAAATGCTTCGTCAAGGTACTGCCTAGCCATATTCAAGTGGTCCGTGGTGTCATTCATTACCTACACCCTACACAGAAGATTAATGCATTGCGGCGTATTTTAAGATTTCTTAGTTTATTATTGGGGTTTAGTTATATTGGAATCCGGAATACAATGAATATTAATGATGCTATCAATACTGTTTAGAGCACATTAGACTCATGCAATTACAATGTTTAGAAACGTAAAACAAGTTCGCTTAACCCCAATAACGGTCAAGCCCCATTCTTTAGGGTAAGGAGGGGCATTACTTTTATTGCCGTATTTCTTCGGAGTCTTGGGGTGGTGCGGTTATAACCTCGATTCCCAATGCATTCTTTATGCTCTCCGCTTTACCTATAATGGCTTTATCTAATGTTGCAAAGTACTTAATGCGTTCAGGAACTTGCCTGGCGTAGATTATGTGTAGGAGGTCCAGTGATGGTAGCTGCAGTTCAGGGGCAAGTCTCAGCGCTTCAGCGAATTTGTGAAAGATCCTCACATTTGGTAGATTATTTATAATTAAATTTATCAAGCCCTCGGTATCGGAAATAAACACTGATGTTGTTAAACTCGAAAGGCTTGAAAGACAGTATTCAGCAATTACACGCACTCTCTGTTCCTTAGTCCTAATGAGTTCCCTAAGTTCTTCAGGAATATTGAGAATATCAGCATTCCTAGATACGTATGAGTAGAGCTCCACAAGGGTGAGAGGAGAGTGGTAGAGCTCCTTAACACCCAACTCCTGTAACTTTGTTATAAGGCTCTTGGCGTTTCGGTGGTTATTATCCCGCGGAAAGCAGTAAGCAATGATGACGTTTGTATCGAGATAAGCCATTATCCCCTACCCCGTTCCTGACTAAGCTCCCCCACAACGTCCAAGGCTCTTTTAGCTACTGGTTCAATCCCTGAGGTAATCATTATCTTAACCACATAGTTAATAAGCTCATCTTCCGAAACATTGTTTTCCCCAGTCCACCTAACACCTAAAACAATGCCATACCTCCTATATGGAAACTTCTCCACAAGCCTTAACCATAGTTCCAAGGCCTCCTTAGCGCTCAAATCAACAATAAGCCTCATCACAAGTCCATAATTAGGGTCACTGTAAATCATGGCATTGCGTACCACATCCCTCCCAACAATATTAGCCACAGTAGTACGTACTATAAGATATAGGCCTTCCCACGATCTTTGCGGAGATATTTCCTGAGACGCTGGCGAATAGAAAGTTAAGGAGGTGGTATTGGTTCCAAGAGATCTTAACATGGTGGGTTCTGAATACCCTTGTTCGATACCGCTAAGTAATGTGTTTAAGAATGTTATGTGGCTTGGCATGAGATACTCGTAGCCATAGGTTAGAACCTCAGCGCTCATGGCTACACCCTCTCAAGCAGTCTCTTAAGTATGTCGCCCGCATTTTCTATAAATTTTAATATTTTTTCCTTTTCATCCCTATACACCACCTCAATCCTATAGAGGTTTTCCCTTTCACCTGGCCTATATGAACTATATACAGGTGTTATCCTTACGTGAAACCATTTACTAGGTGATGTGGGATCGCCATTCTCAAGTGCAAAACTTGCTTCAACTATTCTAAGGTTAAACCCCAGTAGATCCGATACCTCAACGTTATTACTAAATTTAGGACTTAGGGATGCTGATGCCACCATTATTACTTCGTACGGAACCAGAGCCCTATCAACATCGATACTAAGATTTTTAAGAGCCTGCCACAGATCTTGGAGTGTTGAGGTAACTTCTCGAGCGTATAAACCCTCCACGCCAAGGCTCTTCCTACCGAAATCGTAATCCACCTTAACATTACCTTTCATTGCAATAATGTTTGGTGGCATAATAGGAGTTATAGAGGTACCACCAAGACCAAGTCTTGTAGGGGCAGTAACATACCCCATCTTAGATAAGTACGATAATAGCAGGACAACATCAGGATCAAGCATAAATGTAGTTACCACACGGATCTGTAGAATACTGACCTCAGCCATAATTCATCACACCCTTTGTTGCTTCTGTGTGGCGTCTCCCTTATTAATATTTCGTATTTTACCCAGTAGGTCGTAGAGAATTCTCTTATTTACGTTGCCTCGGAAAGCTATTCCCTTCCTAACCTCAGCTACTTCATCACCCATCTCTCGGAATAACCCAAGCATAACACGCCAAGGCCCTCTATGGATAACTTCTTACCTTCACTAACCTTTCTTAAGGCAATCTCTAAAGCCTTATCAACAACTAAAGCAACAACTGTAAGGAGATTAAGGAATTGCTAAAGATGGAGAGGTGGCGTGAGTTAGGATTAGTTCCTACTCTTGTTAATTACCTTAATCACGTCGTCGGAGTCTACGTTGACGCTACCCCTCTCAATCATGGCTCTTAAAGCCCAATAGTAGGCTGGGATTTGATAGGCAAACCGACCACCAACCCACGGCTCCCTGGGCAACTCAGATAGGTACCTGCAGCCTGGCATCCCCAGGTAAATCATTATGTTCTCCTCAAGGAGGTTAAAGTAACCCTCAACAGCGTCCGGCTGACCCACAAACTCACCAAGGCCATAGGCATCGGCCGCACTCTTACCCTTCCTAATTAACCTGGCTAAAACCTCGCTAATGCTCTTAATTTCCCTCACCCTCCCATACCCCTCAAGCGCCGCCGTAACCCTCATAATTACCCCCTGAAGCCATGCCTTTACATCCCAGTTATAGTTGCCTGCGAGGATTCCAAGCTCCCTCATGTTTCCACCCATCAGGTTCCACAGTAGCTCAGTATCCACATTACCCACGTTCATTATCCCCGCAGCCTCATTAACAACATCCTCAAATGCGCCCCTAGGCAGGTTCCAAAGCAGGTACACACGCCCCTTACTACCCAGTCTCCCAGCAGCTGCCACAGCGGCCTGGTCACTTACCGTGAAAACTGCATTCACCGGTGCATCATGCTCCGTTATCACATCCGCCGTTGCGTTTGCTATCGCCTCAAGTACATCATAACCCCCATACCTCCTCAGGAACTTATCCACATCATCATAGACAACTACCACATTATCCCTACCCCTAAGCTCCGCTCGGCTTCTAATCGCCCTACTGAGCAGTATGATGGGCTTTACGAGTGCACCAGCAAGGCCAAAGGGGCTTAGATTTAGGCTAACGCCGTTTGCCGCGTCCTCAAGGGCATTGATAACCTCACGCACACTACCCTCATTAACACCGGGAATGCTTACGTGCGCCTCCTCAATCATAACCTCCGCGAAGGAGTAACGCACGAAGAGCGTATCCTCAAAACCACCCACCTCCCTAATCCCCTCACCCATCAACCTCATGAGCGTCGACTTACCTGCACCACGTGGCCCATAAAGCGTCACAACCCCACGAAGCCTCCTCACATCAGCATAAAACCTCTCAACCTCACCCTCCCTATCCCTAAAGTGAACCATAACTGACTTAACCCCCTCAAGGGGCACCAACCTCCCATGCATCACATCAATAAGCCTCCCAATTACTTCACCCATTATACCAGTAAGCAAATTAAAACGCAAGCAGGATTTAAAACTACCGCCAAGCCCATAGGCACGGCAACAATGCAGCGTTAGGTTTTTAATTATTTAATGTTGTTTTGCTTGTGGATGTTGAGGTTTTTAAGAGGGTTTTAAGGGAGGTTGCTAGTAGTGACCCAGCTTTCATTAGGGATGTTTTTATCGATGCGTTGAGGGGTGATGGTAAGGCTGTTGAGGCTATTGTCGACTTAATAGCGAAAAACCCTGAGGCCAGGTTAAGGCTAGCCGAGGCAATAGCCAGCGCAATAACCGTGCCTTTAAACGTAGTGACAAGGCAAGACCTAGAGGAGGCAGTGAAGAGATTAAGGGAGGAAATGGTAACTAAGGAGGAGTTTAGGAAGGAAATTGAAGACCTCAGAAGGGAGATTGAGGATATTAGGAATCGTATGGCCACTAAGGAGCAGTTTGAAAGATTAACACTGGATATTGAGGAGTCAGCCCGCGACTGGGTTTCATACCTACTTGGGCAAAGGGGCTACAGGTGCGTAGCCGAGCATCTATGGGTTGACAACTCCTACGAGCTCGACATATACTGCAACGCCGGTTCAATAACAGTAGCCGGTGAAGCCAAGGTTAGGGCCGGCGCAGGCATAGTGGAGGACGTACTCCACAGAGCCCAGGAGCTACAGCACAGGCGGCCTGACAAGGTATCGGGTAGGTTAGTGCCAGTCCTCTACACGATGTTAGCAGACCCATCAGCAAGGCAAAGGGCCAGGGAATTAAAGGTGTGGCTCATTGAAAACAACAGGGAATTAGTGGCACTGGAGGAGGTCCTGCAATAGGCACCACCTCAAGGATCATCATTAACACTGGCTTAAGACACGGTTCAACACCCCATAAGCTCATGTGGGCTTAGGCAAATCCTTTTAAGCCTACAAAGCCACTTAAGGCGTGGAGTTTATTGAGAGGCCGCTACCTAAACCAACTGATGAGTCCTACGTGGAGGCTAGGCTTCTTGAGGCCTTGGTTGAGTCGAGGCTAGCCCTAGAGTTCCTCAGTAAGGGTCTCGTTAGGAATGCCGCTGGCAAGGCGTTTCAAGCATGGAGAGCCCTAATGGCTGCATTACTCAGGCTTGAACTAGATAAATTAAGGGCAATGGTTAAGGCGGATGAGGAGAGGAGGTGGCTTGAATCCACGGCAGTGCCGAGGGTGCCGACAACTAGGATGATGCAGCTATCGCTAATGCTAAGCGACATTGGATATACGGGCATATCAGCGTGGACTGATAGGGCCCTGAACCTACACGACTACCAGTACAATGGCCCAGACCCAGACCTGGCGCTCTCAAAATTCAGGAGTAGGGAGGAGGCCGCAAGGGCTACGATGGAGCTCATAGCCGAGATAGTGAAGCAGGTGGAGTCGTTAAGGGGGAGAACCAGGTGGAGTGAGCAATTGGAGAAGGAGCTTGAGGAATTGAAGGGGAGCATGAAAACTTAAGCCAATACCCAAAGCACTACTGCACATTAACGTTACCAACCATTGGTAACGCAACTTATAAAGCCTTCTACTCATCAACCTTTAGTCATTACCTAACGCTATGTGCATGCGGCTGGTAAGCTTTTAAGGGGTGTTGCTGTTTCGTTGTTTAATGAGGAGGTGGGAAGGGGTTATATACCTCGTTTTAGCGCTCATTGGCGGCGAGTATATTGCGCTGAGGGGCTTGTTGACCGTGCCCAAGTCCCTTACCAGTTGGGCCCTAACCAACGTATTCTCCACATCAAATGCCCCAGTGCCTCAGCAGGTGTTTCAATACGCCCTCCACGCAGTTCAACCACTGTGTAGGCCCGGTTACGTGGGTTGTGAATGGGATACCTACGTGGCGGCCCACGCAATGGCGTCGGCGGTATGGGGGATTATCATAACCATGGTTATGCTGGCTATGACCTACATAGCAGCCATACTACTCACGGCATCCTACAGGAGGAGGCTTGGTGTGGGTAGGTTAAGCTTCATAGCGCTCGACGTCCTGGCGCCACTAGCCCTCCTACTGGTGGGTTACTTAACCTGCCTATACGCACTTCAGCCAGGTAACTTCATCCTAACCCTAACCATTGAGACGTGGCGTGGGAACGCGAGCGGCATCATGGGCATCCCGATGCTCCTAGGCGTAATAGCAATTGCCATAGTAATAGCAACCTTAACGTAACCGTCAAGAATCTGCGCAGCAGAGGCTTAGGGTCATTTACAAAATTATCACTAGGTAAAGCTTCAGCACTTCAATTAACGGTTAAGCAACTGGCCCGTTAAATATTCGGTTTCGTTTTCTCCTCTAAATCCTCCATCAGCCACACACCCTGCCTCCCAGCCTCCTCAACAGTGCCCGGTAGTGCCCTTAGGCAGTACAGGACTATTATCACCCTGCCCTTAAACCTCTCCGGCCACTTCCCCATAACCCTCCTAACCTTATTAACCAGCCTCTGCACAGTCCTCGGGCTAGCCCTAGACTTAACCTCACCAATAACCGTAACATCACCATCACCACCGTATATATCGAACTCATATTTAGAGTCAAAGAATATGCCACTAGTCTTAACAACAATACCCCTTTGCTTAAGCAGATACTGAACCATGTAATTAGCCTCATCCTCAAGACTAATGGTGATGTTATCAAGAGTCCTCTCAATCCTACTAAGTCTCCTCTCCACGTTAACCATCTTCCTCTCTATCCTCGTTAACCTCTCCTCATGTGATCTAACTGCTTTCGTTAATTCCTCCACTGCATTTTCGAGTCTGGTTAACCTATCATCATGCGATTTAACCGCCTTCGTTAACTCCTCTACTGCGTTTTCTAGTCTGGTTAGTCTATCTTCTACCTTGGTTAACCTCTCCTCATGTGATCTAATCGCCTTTGTTAGTTCTTCGACTGCGTTTTCAAGTCTCGCCAACCTGTCCTCTACTTTGGTTAACCTATCTTCATGTGCCTTAACTGCTTTTGTCAATTCCTCAACTGCATTCTCAAGCCTAGTTAACCTATCCTCCACCTTCGTTAGCCTTTCCTCATGAGCCCTAACTGCCTTCGTTAACTCGTTAACAGTCTCAACAAGCCTATCAACAGAAGACTTAACATCACTATAACCAAGCAAACCCAT
>Ga0081474_122802_pt1 | contig 14480 bp, 15 predicted proteins | sample OneHunmetagenome_2_FD_70978 | JGI IMG/M metagenome (GOLD analysis project Ga0081474, IMG submission 70978) | Ferrous microbial mat communities from One Hundred Spring Plain, Yellowstone National Park, USA v2 (version 2) | ecosystem: Environmental > Aquatic > Non-marine Saline and Alkaline >... | reverse complement strand
TTAAAGCTACACCACCAGCCAAAGCAACCTTATCTTCTCCAGTGTGATCCTTAGCCCATTTAGCTAAATGCAATACTAACTCTTCCGTTACTTTCTGAACAGCCCATGCTAAATTAACAGCATCTGTGTGTAAATCGCCACGAGGATTCCATGGAACTTTGGATTGAGAATAAAGAGAGTTTGCGATTTTGTTATAAAGTTCATTGAAATGAATTTTACTCTTTGAAGCTTTTGGTTTGGAACCATCAAGTGTGAAATAATAGGGGTAGTCATCAACATCTTGGATTTTTACAAAAGATCTTAATTTTTCATAATTCGAACTAATTTTGCCATAAGGTGCTAAACCCATTACTTTACCTGGACCTTCTAGAGAGTCATATCCAATTTTTCTACTTATAAACTCATATAAAAGACCTATAGATCCAATATTAGCTGGTATAGAAATTATTTTCTCAAATTCGCCTTTTTTAACTTTCCATACTACTGTAGACTCGAATTCACCGAAACCGTCCACCGTTATTAATGTCGCTGAATTATATCCAGAAAAATAGTATGCTGAAGCAGCATGAGTTAAGTGATGGTAGACTGGGACTATTTTGATATTAGAAGGCACTTCTTCATTTAAACTACGAATTACATGTCTTACAAGTGAGTGGGCAAAAACTAGATAATCCCCCATAAAAATATGTAATGGAATCTTAACTTTAGGACGTATATATAATGATATATCACGTGACCATAACCTTCGGACCAAATCTTGAGTGATTCCAAATCTTGTTTTCCAAGGCATATATTTAGGATCCCAATTTACAGCAAAAGCGTCGATATCCTTAGGTTTAATTCCTAATCTATTCTTTAAATAGAGAAATGCTTGCCTGAGTGCATTAATTGGCGGTTCATACACAGAGTGTTTGTGTCTCGTGTATCGCTCTTCTTCTGAAGCAAAAATTAATTTCCCATCTACAATAACTGCTACCGCATTATCATGTTCAATAAGCCAATTAAATCCAATTACTGTAGTCATATATTAGCTAAGTTATATATCCTTATAAACTTTTATCTGTCTAATACGATCAGCATTTATCGAAAAATCCCTTGAGTTTGAAGAGAGCATAGAAACTTTTAGAGTTTAACGGGTCGAAATTTGAGCACATCCATAGCTTCATCATTTAGGTATAAATGCTTGTGTATTGAGTATTATTTATGGGTAGGAAGCCTGTTATTGGGCAAGACCTCTCTTATCCTTTTTACGGTAGTCACTGCGTAGTAATGAATTGAAAATATTGCCTATAAATAGAAAATCGACCTTATTATCTGTCAATATTGCTTTAATCTTTTTCAGTGTTTCAATGTTATGCGAATCTCCTTGAATCAAACAGATTTTCTGCTTTCCTTTTTAATATGTCTGAATAAAATTCTTTTCTCGATAGTTTGATAAAGATCGACTGAAATTAATGTAGCTTCCTCATGCGCAATATTCAAAAAACAAGAATAATGTACCACCTCCCGCTGTTCCAATTTCTAAAATTACTTTAGGTTTAACTTTATCGAGAATTAAATAATAAGTCAAGCTTATCCCAAAAACAATTCCTTTTTCAGGAGGAAATATTGTAAAAGCAAAAAGTTAATTAAAAACAACTCAAATTTTTAAGTGGTGTTGAGAAATTGAACTTAAAAAATTAATTTAAGTTTTTTAACTTTTAATTTTAATTACAAGTTAAAATTAAATAACTTATTTATTTTGAAAATAATGGTTAGAATATACAAAGGAATAACGTTAGAAAAGAAGGTAATTGCAACAGGTCTAAATTTGGCAACTAAATATATTAAAAATGGAAAACGAAATAATTGATTAATTATGATTTTAGATTCTAACTTTTTAAATCTGAGGAGAAATCTAACATAATTAACATGATTATCTTTTTTACTATCTTAAAAGCATGATTGTGAAGAAATCCTACATCATATACCTCGAAATCTTTAGCTAACTATCGAATAATAAATCAAGCCTATCCCACCAACCTTTCCTTGTTCCCCAAAAACTTACGTAGAACAATCTTCTCATGATTAAAATTTTTATATGTTTAATAAGTTTTTTGTAAAGTATAATTAGCTATATCTCTATATCCAAAAAGCTTTCTTTTTTTAATCAATTCGAAACCATATTTTTTCATCTTCTTTAAGAAAGCATTATGGTTTTTTCCATGTATTTCTACAATAATAGTTTGTATATGTTTGGTCAACTCTTGGTCTAAACAATTTAAGAATTGCCATTCGCAACCTTCACAATTTAGTTTAAGAACATCTATTTTTCCTTCTTTTCTTATTATTTTTTTTAATTCTTCATTAAAGCTTTTTAGCAGAACTTTTTCACCACTTTGAGCACGTTCGTTAACAGAAAATCCTATTCCGAATCCTGTAAGGGATGCATATTTCTCAGAACTGCCCAAACCGAAATTATGCAATATTATATTGTTATATTTGGAACAATTCTCCATCGCAATCTCATACAATTCTTTACTTGGTTCATAAGCATAAACAATTCTAGCTCCACGCGAAGCAAAGAATAGAGCTGACTCTCCGATATACGCGCCTACATCAACAACAACTTTATCCCAAACATCAACATCCCAATACCAAGTTTTGTAATATTTTTTAGATAACATAACGCTTATTGCGGGCGCTAATAAACTTAAAGGAGCTTTCAAAGTTAAATCTAGATTTTTTATGTTCACCATAATATTATTTTCTTCTATCAATATAATAGAAATTTTGCCTTTGCGTAAAATTTCGAAAAAATCTATGATCATGTTTAAAATATCAGGACTTATTGGTATTTCAAAAATATGATTATAATATTTCAAATTTACTCGATCTGGAAATATTTTATTAATATTTACATTATATCTTTCTACTTTTAATAATAAATATAATACATATAAGTTATATCTATTTAAGATAACGTTATTAAATTTGTTTTTCTTAGATTTGAAAATTACTTCAGTATTACTATTAAAAATCAAAGAAAGAATAGCCTTTCTAATTGGTCTTATTGAGATAATAATAGTATAAATAAAAATTATTAAAATCTTAATATTCTTTATTATCATTTTTCATTAAGATTATATCACAAAAGCTATTATTATATTTTTCTAATAATAGTTTTAAGTTATTGATATAGTTAATACAATTATTTTTATTATCTATCTCAAATATTTTAAATCCTAGATTGGATATAAACTTGAGGAATTCTAATGGGTCATCTCCACATCTTCTAATTGCTTTAGGCTCGAACTCACAAAATATTACTAAGTTTTTCTTTTTAATCAAATTGATTATACCTTTAATCACCTTATAATCTGCACCCTGAGCATCTATTTTTACTATATCTGGTAAAACTGATTGTTTTTCAAAATACTTATCCAATGATGTTGTATTAATTAAAACATATTTATTACCATTTTCTGCATACGCTATCCTGTTATCTTGAACATTTTCTTCACTTAAAATAAGTTTTAGGTAACCTTCATGATCTGATACAGCTTTATTCTCAGTTAAAACATTTTTGAGATTAAATAAATCGCAATGAAACCCTAAAATATTAAACAAATAAGGAACAGGCTCGAAGGCATAAACTTTGCCTTTGCTTCCTACTAATTCTGAGAACATATAAGTATATCCTCCAATAAATGCTCCAACATCAACTACTATATGTCCTTTTTTAACAGTCCTCTTGAAAATTTCTTTCAACATTCTATACGGAAAAGAAGTGAAAATTGAAAAATAGTAAATATCCACTTTCAATATTAAGTTTGCAGAAGGAGAAATTTTGAAACTTATTAATGCAGTATTATCTTCATTTAATTTTTCAATTCTTAATAATCCATTATCCTGAAGAAAAGCATAATAACATAAATTAAATAAAAGGAGTCTATTAGTTAATAATAGCTTTATTAATCTAGGTGATATTCTCATGATTTTTATTATATTAACAAAAATAAAGAAAAAGTATAAAATATAAAAAGACATATTATCTTGTAGCATGCTTTTAATTATTAATTTGTATAATTTAGCATTTAATCTATTAGCGACTTTCATGTTCAGCAAAAATACGATAATTATCACATATTAAAGATACTTTGTAACCTAGATCTTTCAATATCCTTAATATCTTATTTCCAATTTCTTGACTGTGTATTTCAATTATCAGTTTTGGTTTAAACCATTTTAGAGTATTCATTGAACCAAGAATTACCTCGCATTCTGAACCATTAACATGTATTTTTATCCAATCAACTTTATTTAAATTAATATTTTTTATTAAATCGTCTGGCTTTATTGTTTTTATTTCATATTTCTTTATTAAGTTCAATTTCTTTTCCTGTATTAAGTTTTTAAACAAATCGACTTTTGAAAATACAGAAGTATAATATCCTTTTGTTCCATATAATTCTAATGTTGTTTCACTTGACCATAAAGCTAATTTAAATGGCATTATGTTATTTAAACGGTTTAACCTTATATTTTTCATTAAGCAATTAGAGGCTTCATCCATAGGTTCTAAAGCTATTACTAAACCATCCTTGCCTACCTTCCTAGAAGCATAAATTGTAAAGTATCCAATGTTAGCTCCAACATCTATTACTACATCATTAGGTTGTGGTATGAAAAAAGAAAAAACTTCAGATTCATAATTATTAAGAAGTGTTGCAGCACTGCTTGGATCTATGAAATGCATATATGCTTTTAATTTTTCATTATAATAAGTGCATTTAGTAAGATCAAATACAATATTTATCCAAGAATATCTATTGTTAATTAAATTATAGAGATATAAAGATATTTTGGATGGCATAAGAGATGATATAAAAATGATAACATTATATGTTAGATTATTAATAAATGTCTTGAGTTGTGATAGTAGTGTGATTGTTTTAGGTTTAAATAAAGTTCTCAGATACTTCGTGACTTTATTCATAATGTCATCGTTTGTAATAAAATAGTGCGCCTTTTACCTTACGATCTAAATTAAGTCACAAGCCATATTACAAGCTCCACACCATAATGTTGGTAGCCGAATGGCTAAGCCATAACTTTATTTTTTGATTTTTTTCATCTATTTTTATTTTAAGGGATGATAAAATAATAAACTACGTACTCCTTTTAGTTTGTCCATTAAGATTGCAAGTTTGATTGTTAGCCTTCTATGTAAAGGCATATCTGATATTTTAGGTATTAAAGTTGTTCTTCTACCCAATATTATTGAATATAGAGCTATATTTGATAAATCTATCAATGTATTTGATATTTTCTTAGCCTTTAAGAAGATCCCAGGAGTTTCATGATCCTTAACTAACTTAATGATTTCAAAATCGCTAAAAATTTTCTTCATATCCTCAATCTCATACCTCCAAAAATCATAAGGATATGCATGATATGGGAAACCGTATGAGCGAGTTGTGATATATATATCCACCGCTCTTTAAAACGCTTTTCATGTTATTTATTACCAATCTCCAGTTTTGAACATGTTCCAACATTCTGTACTAATTACAACATCAAAAGATTCTGGACCAAAATATTCAACTAACTTTTCAGCAGGCAAGATCACATCAACAAACTTCCCAGCCTCAATATCAACACCTACATACTCCTTAGGCGAGCAAAAACGCTCAATCAACGGTCTCACACTACCATTAACATACTTACTCCCAACCTCAAGCACTCTTTTTCCATTAAATTCTGCAGGCTTAATATTATCTATGAAAAACTCAATAACAGATATGTGACACATATAAAACACCTAACTTTGTGAACTTATTACAAACCATCCAAGTATGTAAGCGCATGCATTAGTTCTATGTACACCAATAATAAAGCATGATAATTGGTTAAATTATACCTTATAATATATGAGAATTAAATATTTTTGCTACAATTCATTGTTATTTCTCTGCATATATTGTTCCATGGTCTGATAAATGATAAATTGCCCAATTGTGTTTGTATATTCTAAATTTTGCTGAAACCTTTGCTTTTCAATTTGTTTATTATGTAGTCTACTTTTGGTCTATTGAAACCTGTGTATTCAATTTTCACTTTTTCAAAGTTTGAAATAGCATCATCTTCTATAATGTAATATTCGCAACCTTTGCAATCAGCTTTCAACAAGTATGGATTGTTTAAATTGTTTTCTTCTAAAATCTTTCTAAGACTTACACTTTTAACCTTTAATGCTTTTCCTTTAGCTTGACTATATATGCTAAAGCCTCCGTTTATGTTTCCTCCTATTGATATTTCAATTTCTTCATCTTTACCTGCTGCCTCATTAAAAATTTTTATTCTATCTTTTAAATGTGGATTTAATTCGATGTTTTTCTTAAGCCAATAAAAATTGATCGGATGAGGCTCATAAGCATAAACAACTGCTCCTAATGGATAGAATATGAAGAATTGCCAAATTATATAGCTTCAGCGACGTTATGTTCATTTCCGTTGATTCCAAAAACTAGACAAAATTGTGCTGTGCTTCACGCGAAGATAAAAGAATATTTAAGCATGTGTAAACCTTAGTTTGCGTAATATAACGCTGTATCTCCAACAAAAGCTCCAATGTCAACAATTATCTTATCTTTTAAATCAAATCCTATGAAATGAATATCATGAATAAAAGTTTCAGAGAAAATCAATGGATCCACTGAATATAAGTAAAAGCGCAATCCGTTTGGTAAAATTAAAATTTTATTCTCCCAATCAACACGCCAACAATATTCACAAGTATCCTTTGCATCTCTTAAAGGAACACCTTTATAAAGCTCATATAAAACATAAGCTAACCATTTTGTTTCTCTATTAGCATCCATCATTAAACCGCTCCTAAATTTCAATTTTACTTTATCTTTAATACCTGCAAAATATAAAATTGCATCGCCAAAATTCTCGAATGTTCTAGCTATGTTTTCAATTTCTAAAATAAAATTAATCCTTCCTTTCAAAGAATAATATAAAGTGAGAAGATTTTTAAATTTTATCATATGCCATATCAATTAACTTTTTATTTAGTTTTAAATAAGTATTTTTCAAATCTAATTCAGATGGTATTTTTGCTTTAAAAACTAATTTATTTTCTCTTATTAAATTAATTAAATTTTTTATCTTGTTAGAGATGTCTTCTTCGTTATTAATATCGAATAAGAAATTTTCGTCTTTTATATATTCTCTTACATTAGGCAAATTAACAGCCAATATAGGCATTCCGCTCATCAAATATTCAGAAAACCTTATTGGAGTATTAAAACATGATCCTAGATTTTTTAAGCTTAAAAAGAGAACTATATCCGAAGCCCTTAAGTAATGGTTCAGCATTTCCTTAGAATATGGTCCTAAATACTTTACTTTTAAGCCCACTTTACTTGTTTTAGGCTTTTCAGAATAAAGCATTTTTCATTATTCTATTGTTAATTATACTATTAAAGATTATGAAATATTTTGGCTGACATAAGAGATACTATATAATAATGATAATTCTATATGTTAGTCTATTGATGAATGTCTTAAGTTGTGATAGCAGGTAGTCGCTTTAGGTTTGAAAATTAAAGCCTTTAGCTGATCCACAATATTTGATAACTTTATTCTTTTCATTTACATTTTAAAAAATTGATAAAATCATTTAAGATGTTGCGAAATGCTTGGGAGGACAATAATTCATACGCAATTTCCTTCGATTTCTCACTCATCCTTTTTAAGTCCGCATTTAACATAAATATCAATTTTTGCTTAAGATTATTTATGTCATCAGGGTTGTAAAAAACTCCATTATCTTTGACTATTTCTTTAATTCCATATAAAGAAGGAGCAATTACGGGAAGCCCGGCTGATAAGTATTCAGACAATTTAACTCCCCCAATAAAATGCATGAATATCTCATTTACACCACTCATAAATCCTATATCTGATACTTTATACAAGGCTATTAATGATTGGCTGACAGGAGGCAAAAAACCTGTATAGATTACATCAAGTGATAACGTTTTGCCAAGCCTCATTAAATATGGAAGTTGCTCACCACTCCCTACAATTATTATTTGTATTTTTTCTTTGAATGGTATTTCGTTTACAGCTCTAAATAACATAACTAAAGATTTTAAATGTCTTGGGTGAAGTCTACCTACCCATAAAATTTTGAATTTCTTTAAATTTATATTAAATTCTGAAATGATACGATTTTTAATTTCGTCTGCTACATCATTATAGGTTTCAGAATTTACTAATTCTCTTATTATGAAGATTCTCTTGGTTATATCATTGAAGTATTTCTTTCCAAATTGGTTCATTACTATTAATCCTTTTACATTTCTCGGAACTATTTTCTCGTTAATTAATATACCTAATTTATATGATAACCCTTTATTATTGGGATAAGATACTAATCTTACGATTAAATCCTGATAATCTGCAAATGTTTTAATTTTAAATATCTTTGAAAATATCGTAAACCAAAAGCTAAAGCCAACAGGTTCATCTTGAATAATTACCACATCAGGTTTTACTTTTAGACACAAAATTAGAAACATTAAAACTTCAAAAAAGCCAGCGATAAACAACCTATCCATTAATACATCAATCATTGAAGCCCATCTAGGTTCAATAATATTAATAGCCCCATTAGCTTGTTCAAAATATCCGAATATTTTTTGCTTTTTATTATTCCATTTTCTTTTTAGACCTATGACATGAACTTCATGCCCTGCTTTCCTTAACTCTGAAATAATAATATCAAACCGTTGATATTCTTTTCTATATCCGGTTGCCCCCAACCGTAATATATATAGATTATTTTCATAAGTTTATTCTATTTTTACAAATATTGATAATAAGTAATGTAGTAGATAACTTTACGTAGTATTTATGTTAGGATTCATTATATCTATGTTATTAGTTTTCTTTAATAATCCTAGCAGGAACCCCATAAGCTACGCTATTACTAGGAATATCCTTAGTTACTACTGAGCCAGCTCCAATTAAAGAGTTTTCACCAATCGTTATTCCTGGTAAAATAGTAGCGTTGATGCCAATCCTTGCTCCTTTCTTGATTATTGGTCCTTTTATCCTTTCTAAAGAAAAAACTCCTGTTGGATATTTTTCATTAGCTATCATAACTCCTGGCGCTATGAAGACATCATCTTCTATTATTGTGAGCTGAGCAATATAACAATTGCAATGAATCTTTACATTATTACCTATTTTGCAAGCATAATCTACTACAGTATTGCCCCAGATTTTTACATTATTTCCAATAACGTTTTCCTCTCTTATTATAACATTATGCCCAGTTTCGAAATTTTCTCCTATCTTCGAACCTAAATAAATAATAGATCCTGCTCTAATTACTGCATTTTCTCCAATTTCTAATGTTAGATCATTGATCTTTCTGCTAGGCATATAGCCAACTATTGCAGTATCATCGATTTTACAGTTTCTTCCTAACTTTACGAATTCCTTATTCAATATCATAATTTTTTATTTCAACCTTTTTACCTTTCTCTATAGATTCTTCAACTGCTTCTAAAATTGAAATGACTCTAATAGCTTGGGAAGCATTAGTTAAAGGCTCTTTGTTGAATCTAACGCAGTTAATGAAATGCTCAACCTGTTTCATTAAAGGCTCCTCTTTTTCTATCCTTGGCATATATAATTTCCCTTTATAAATCTCGCTTTGCTTTTTTATTAAATCTTCTTGCTTAATTTTCTCAATATTGCTTTGCTTTCTTTAGCGATTTTTGCTAGTTCAAATGCTTCTCTAACATTCGTTGTCAAAGGTTTCTCAACGAGCAAGTGCTTACCTTGCTCCAAAAATAACTTGGCTATTTTGTAATGAGTTGAAGCAGGTGTTGCTAAGAAAGCTGCTTTAATATTCTCATCTTTAGCTATTTCCTCGTAGTCTAAAGTAGTCTTAACATTACTTGGAACACACTTAAGCGCTTCAGGATTGCTATCGCAAACGTAACTTAATTTAATTCCTTCAATGTTCTGTAAAACTCTCAAATAATTCCTTCCCCAATAACCTAAACCTATTAGAGCTAAATTTATCATATATTTAAATACTCTTTATTAATTGCAATAATATTCAACGATTCTTTGTCATTAATCTTATTATATAATTTGTTTCCAGTATAAATATCAAAGTTTTCATCTATATAAATAAGCTTAAAATTATTTGATATCAGTCTTTCTATGAAAGAAAAAGGTTCGAAACCTGCAGCTTTCAAACCAAAAGGCCAAAACTCAAAAATAAGAACTTTCACTTTTTTGATCAGATTTTTCATTCCATCAAGCACTAATGGTTCTGAACCTTGAACATCCATTTTAATTAAAGCAATGTCTCCTTTAAAATTTTGAAAATAATCATCTAGATTTACCATATCGATTTCCAAGCATGTAATAGGAGAAGCACTAGCATCTTTATAAATTGTTGACATACCCATAAACTTATCTAGATAAAATTTTACCTTCGATTTTTTATTACCAACAGCACATCTTTCAATAATGACATTTTTTAATTTTCTTGTTCTATGTTTTAAGATTAAAAAGTTTCTAGGATCCGGTTCAAAAGCATATACTTTTCCCTTTTGACTAACTAATTTGCTTAGAAATATTGTATATTGGCCTTGATTAGCTCCAATATCTACTACTATATCTCCCTCTTTTATTAGAGTAGCCATTATTATTGGTAAAGGATATTCGTAAATCATGTTCTTTAATTTAAAGAAGAAAATATATTTTGGATTTATATAACTTATACAATTTGCAAAAAATCGATTATTTGTTATATATTTAGGCAGATACTTATATAACTTGATTTTCTTAAGTATATATAATATCTTATCAAAGCTTAAGAATAAAAATGTTATTAACATAATTATTGAGTTAACGCATTTATTATTGTTCTTGCTCTAGCCTCAGGACTGTGATATTTTAAGACATATTCTCTAGCTTTTTTACCCATTTCTATCAATTCATCTTTATTTTTCAGTATTTCCTGCAAGATTTTCTCTAATTCCCTGTAATCTTTATAGAAAAAGGCATGTACCCCATTAATAAAATCGTTTGGAATGATTATTGGTAATTTCTTTGATATTAATACAGTTCCCAGATAAGGAATTTCCCATCTTCTTACAGTATCAAAGCTCGAACTTATAACACTAACCGAAGCGTATGATCTTCTGATTACATCATAATATCTTATTAAAGGTAGACCGCCTCCAACATTGGCGTAATTTAACTTTACGTAGGAGTTAGATATTTTTTTACAGATTTTTGCCGTTTTAATTCTCTCCTTCCAAATTTCATATCTGAAAAACTTACCAAATAAATTGCCTGTTGCAGGATGCAAATTAGCAATGAGGCTTACTGAATAACATTTATCGGTTATGTTTAGAAGGCTGTTATCATTCTCCAAGACATGATACGTTAAAGGTAGAGGAATTAGTTTGTTAGAGTCCAATAATTTCTTAATTTGGAACAGATTTATTGAATTTTTTACCGAGAAATAGGATAAAATATATCTCTTTATCAATATAGACATTAGGTATTTCCCTTTTAATATAACATTTTATGTTTTCTGAATAAGCAATTTTATCGATTATAATATCGTCGAATGTGTCAATTATTGCGAATATTTTTTCTTTATACTTTTTAATAATATTCTCAATTATTTTTCTTGAATAAAATTCATTTAAAAAATCTTTACCGATTAGAATATAATCGAATTGATCAATAATATTAGCATTAATAATATTTATGAGCTTGACATTATTTTCTCCGAGTATTTTTTTAATCCAAAATAATATTTATACTCGCAGGGTCCTGTTAGGGTAAATCTATTCGGGTCAACCAGTCCAGTAATATAAAGAATTTTTATCATTTAATTTTTAATTTAGTCTTAATCAATTTTTATTAATTCGATATAAATAAGCTAATAAGTCATGGAATTTCATTATTCTTCATATTTTTAACTTTATTTAATGCAAAATTCTCATAGATGGTAGCTATGTTGTTCCAATCATACTTTAATGCTCTCTCATATGCTTTTCGTGCTAAATTCCTTCTTAGCTCAGAATCTTCTAGAAGGTTTCGTATAGCATTTGCTAATCCAGAAATATCACTCACACTTACAAGAATTCCTGCATCGTTAACTAATTCTTTAAGACTATCTATTCTAGAAGCTACTATAGGTTTCTCTAAGGCCATAGCCTCTAAAACTGCAATTCCAAAACTTTCATATAAAGATGGATGTATATAAATATCAGCTTCTTGAACTATGTTTTTAACCAGTTCTTTTTTTAAAGAACCTAGTAATAATACGCGATTATCAAGATTGTACTGCTTTAAAAGTTTTTTAACTAAAATCAAATCTTTTCTTGGACCTCCCCCTATAACAATAAAAATCCAATTTAAATCTCTGATATGTTTAAGTGCTTTAATGGCTTCATATATTCCTTTTATACTCGAATATCCTCCAACATTAATAAGAATATAATCTGCATTAAATTTAGAATGAAGATTTAGAGTTGATTCTTGTTTATTTTTAAACTCAGAAATATCTATACCATTAGGTATTAATAAAATTTTTTCTTTCGATAAATTATAATAATCAATAAGTTCTTTTTTTACACGCGTACTAACAGCTATTATTCTATTTAATTTACTAAATGTATATTTTTCGATAGTAGAAGTAAATTGTATTAAACCTACAGGGATTCTACCATACATACCTATTGTTCTACCTATTTCAGTACCGTGGCAAGTTAACACTAAGTTGTTTTTTTCTTTTATTATATGAGCTAAAGGTGAAATATGAACATGCTGGACATCTATTAAATCTGGTTTAATTTTATACTTTATTTCCTCGAATTTCTTATATGCTAGTAAATTGAAGATTGAAACTTGTGGTAAGGGAACAGGAGGAACTTTAAAAATATGTTTAGGAATTTGAACATAATAAGCATTGACTTCATTGCTTACATATTCTCCTTGCTTAGTTATTACATGTACTTCATGACTCTTTTTCGCAAGTTCACGTGATAAATAATAAACTCTATTTCCTACACCTGAATGCTGATTTGAGACATAAGATATGAAAAGAATTTTAGACATTATTTTTTAAAAAGTGCATTATGATCTAAGAATTTTCTGAGTTTAAAACTTTCTTCTTTCAATATTCTATAAGCTTTTGGAAAAGATTCGCTTTTTTCAATAATTACCATTTTTGTTCTTTTTAGACAATTCCTCGTTCCTTCTAATACTAAATCTTCAGCTCCTTCAACATCTATTTTAATTAAATCTATGCTTTCTTCATTTATTATTTCATCCAAAGGTTTCATTTCTACTTCAATGAAATAGTTTTGTTTACTTTTAACTGAAGGTGATCCGTAAGCCCCTGGTTCATAATATAATTTTATTTTTCCATTTTTATTTCCTGCAGCTATGTTAAAGCTATTTATTTTAACATTATTTAGTTTTTCATTAATTTTCAATATTTTGTAATTTCTTGGTAAAGGTTCAATTGCATATACTTTACAATACTTAGCAGCTCTTACTGAATAACCGCCTATATTTGCCCCAACATCAACAAATACCTTGCAATTTTTAATTTGTTCTTTAAAGAAATTAAAAGTTTTTGGTTCATTATATAAACCAGCATGTAGATAGTCTAAAAGATGATTTACATAAAACTTACTATTATCATAAAATTCAATAACGATAGGTCTTTCTTGTATCAAACGACTTAAGATTTGCCTTTCAATATTGAATCCGTAATGATAAAGCACAAAACTTAAAGTTCCAAAATCTTTTTCTTTAAGCTCACTTTCTAAGTTCAAATACCTAAAATATCCAATTAAAGGTTTAACATTTCCTCTAATGACGGCACCGATAACTGGTCTGAGCAATCTTTCTTGTCTGTAAATTTCGCTATTCCTTTTTAATGAGTTCATAAGAACATATTATATGAATAATGAATATGGTATAATTTGCATTGTGGCCACTTTATGATATTCCTAATTAATAAATTACTTTAATAAATTCATTTATTGCTCTTATTCGATCATCATTAATTGATACAGGATTTAAATGAATAGCTATTGACGGATTTGGCATAAAGAAGTTAAATTTTTTGTTAAACACATACTCTTTTAGTAGATTATATTTCTTATTAATAATCAGATTTAAAAACATTCCTGTCCTATATCGATAATACGGTAAATCGAATCTAAATATAGATAAATTTTTTGTACTTAATAAAGAAATCCCTAAATCACCTAATAATGAATAATTTTTTAAGTATTGTTTAGCCTTGATCACATATTCTTTTCTAGCCAAGAAGGTTAATGTAGTACTAGGTATCTTAATCCACTCAAAATTCTTAAATTTTATAGCATCTTTTATATACCTTTTCCAAGGTGTATTTACTATAGAAAATT